>Ga0075425_100002939_pt1 | contig 17173 bp, 18 predicted proteins | sample SoiMethybrSBSTD4_FD_75300 | JGI IMG/M metagenome (GOLD analysis project Ga0075425, IMG submission 75300) | Bulk soil microbial communities from a Populus tree surrounding site in Tennessee, USA - Soil MetaG P. TD hybrid SBSTD4 | ecosystem: Environmental > Terrestrial > Soil > Tree plantation... | reverse complement strand
ATGTCGCTGCCGCCGATCACGCGCGTGAAGTCCGGCTTCTCGCGAATGCGCGCGTTCTGCGGCGACACGGAGGTCACGCCAATCCACCCGTTCGTGGTCGAACACCGTGTCTCTGACACCAGGGTGATCGACGAAGGGCTCTACGTGTTTGATCCCGCCGCGTTCGGTCCGCGGTGTAGTGCAGTGAGATTGACTGTCTACTCCGACGATGCGCCCGACAAAGGCGACGCGCGGGTCGTCGATCAGAAGGTGCTGGATCAGATCACACGTGATTTCGCGGCGTTGTGACCGCGTTTACACCCGTTCCTCGGTGCCCGCAGGTGGTAGCATCAGGCGACTCAGACAGGAGGGCGCTCCAATGAGGCTGAACGTCCTATTGGTGTCACTCGTATGTGTGGCAACGACCGCTATGTCTGCGGCGGGTCGGCACATCATGCTCATGAATCGCCTCGGGCCGTCCGCGATGACGCTCTACATTGCCAACGGCGACGGTTCAGGCGAACGGCCGCTGTTCCCGACGTCAGGCTTCGATTACAACGCGTCGTTTTCGCCGGACGGAAAGTGGATCGTGTTCACATCCGAGCGCGGTGGCTCGGGTCAAGCCGACATCTACCGCGTGCATCCGGACGGTTCCAGCCTCGAGCGCCTGACTGACGATCCCGACCTCGACGATCAGGGCGTCATCTCGCCTGACGGCCGTCAGCTCGCCTTCGTCTCGACGCGCGGCGCGCACACGGCAGACATCTGGACGCTCGACCTGACCACGCACAGGCTGCGCAATTTAACGGCTGGTGAGGTGCTGCCGGCACCGCCCGCTAATCTAAAAGGTGCATTTCGACCCTCATGGTCGCCCGACGGTAAGTCGATCGCGTTCACGTCCGACCGGCATTACCCATTCAGGCCGCACAAGCTGCCGTCGCCCGGGTGGGAGCATTTGCAGGAGCTGAGCATCTACGTCATGCAAGCCGATGGCACCGGACTGAAACGAGTGACCGCCGCTGGCGTGACGACGGGATCGCCGCGGTGGTCGCCCGACGGGCGCCGCCTGGTGTTCTACGAGCTCGACACGGCGCTCACTTTCGCGGCGCGCATCGTCGCGCAGCCGATGGTCACGTCGCAGATTGTGTCGGTGGACGTCGCGACCGGGACGCGCACGATGCACACCTCTGGTCCGGGCCTCAAAGTGTCGCCGCAATATGTGAGCGACACTCGCATCGGCTATCTGATGAAGGCCGCGCCGCGCGGGATGCCGACGGGCCTGGCCTTCACCACGGGCGACATCACGATGAGCGGGACGTTCCGCAATCCGTCGTGGTCACCCGATGGCGCGCGCGTCGTCTATAACCGGCCAGATTTTACGGCGAGGCCCCAGAACCAGTCGCTGTACAGCTGGGACGCGGAGACGGACTATCACTACACCGACGTTTTTCCGCAGATTTCAAAAGCCGGCCGCCTCGCCATCAGCCAACTCAATAACCTGGCTACGCCGCAGGCGGCTATAGCGGTGATGAACGCAGATGGCTCGGACCGGCGTGTCGTTTTTTCGGATAAAGCGGCCCCTGCATTCGTGCCGACCTGGTCGCCCGACGGCCAGTGGATCGCCTTCGGCGTCGGCGGCTTCTTCGGTGCGCGGGACGAACAGCCGGCCAGGGTGATGATGGTGCGGGCCGACGGATCGCAGCCCAGAGAGGTGACAAAGGGACCGCTCAACAGCGGCTTCCCGACCTTCTCACCCGACGGCAAACAGATCGCGTATCGGGTGTGGGGCAACTACGATCGTCCCGGCGACTTCGGCATCCGCGTCATGACGCTCGCCGACGGCTCCGTGCGAACGCTGACGACGGAATTGGACAACTTTCCGGCATGGTCGCCGCGAGGCGATTTGATCTCGTTCACCCGGCGCTCGCACGGCGAGGATTATGACTACGACATCTACACGATGCGACCCGACGGAACGAATGTGAAGCAGCTGACGAACGCGGCCGGCAACGACAGTCACCAGTCGTGGTCGCCTGATGGCAAGTACATCCTGTGGACCAGCGGTCGGTACGGCTTCAAGGACGAAGCGCCGCTCTACGACAACGCCTTCCAGCCGTTCGGCCAGATTTTCATCATGAACGCCGATGGCACCAATCAGCGGGTCCTGACGCGCAGCAAGTGGGAGGACTCCATGCCGGCGATCGTTCCGTAAACTGACCGCGCCGACGCACTCATTGCCAGCAGCGACAGCGTTGTGAATGTCATCGCCAGCGTCAGGGCTTCGGGATGCGAAGCGTGGCGCTGATCATCGCGCTGCCGCTGGCCGCGTAGATCAGGGAGAACGGGTGCAGGGTCGCTGCTCCGATTCGCGTTGCCCCCAACCAGATGTCGTCGCCGATGCGATCGAGGTAGAACGCCAGTCCGAGCACCAGCACGATGACGATACTCGTCGGAATGGGCGTGCCTTCGAAGTACTTCACCTTCCCCGTGTGCCGATCGGCGAGCGATTCCGCGGTGACGTTGAACCGCGCGAGCCGGCTGACACCGCAGACGACGAAGTACGTGAGCAGCAGCATGTCCCATCCGCCGCGGAGTCCCAGCGTGAACCCCAGGATGGCGGGTGCAACGCCGAATGAAATAACGTCGGCGAGGGAATCGAGGTCGGCGCCGAGGCGCGACTGCCGCGCACGATTCAGGCGGGCGACGTAGCCGTCTAACACGTCGCAGACCAGGGCAAGGGGCAAGAGGACGAACGCGGCCCACAGAAATCGCGGCTTGCCGGACGCCACGTAATCCAGGCAAAGAAAGATGGCAATCGTTCCACATGCCGCGTTGCCGATGGTCAGCAGATCTGCCGCGGTGTACGAACGCAGCATCGAGAGATGCCGGCCGGGTGAGACCATGTCAGCCCGTAATGGTCTTGTCCCTGATGAAGTCCCGTCCGCGGATCGCCTCGACGACGTTTTTCACCGCGCCCACGCCGGGCGTGGCGTCGAGTGCGGTATCGAGCGCACCAGCTAGGACGCCCTTGCGCCGAATGGCGGCGCCGATGGCTGCGATGGCAACGGCGGCGCCGATCCACGGCATGGAGCGTGAGAGGCGGCGAATGACACGACCCCGTGCGTATTGCGACACTTGCTCAGTAAAGGTCATCCACATACGGCGAGCAAAGGTTGTTCCCGCCGGGCCGTTCTTCAGTACCCGGGCTGCAAGAGATATTTCCGGTACGTTGTCGCCGCATCAGGCGAGGAAAGAAATGCGAGGAGCTGTTTGGCGGCTTCCGCATGTGTTGACTTGGAGGAGACGAACCCAATTAGCGGCATCGGAGGGCAGATCTCGGCTGGCAGCGTGCCGACAATATCGATGTTGGAGTTGCCGTACATCCCGATGTGATACGTCATCCCGATTTCTGCTTCGCCGCTGGCGGCCATCGCCATGGCGCGGCCGCCACCCTGTGTGAGTTTCGTCTTTGCTTTAACCGCGTCTTCGATGCCAAGCCTTCTGAGCATCATGATGACGTTGACCCCTGAAGCTCCCGTACCGTTTTCCGGATCCGGATAGGCGATCGATTTCGCGTTGAGAAGCATGCGCTTCACGGCAGCAGGCGTGGAAATGTCCGGCTTTGGCGCGCCCTTCTTCACAGCCACAGCCATCCAGCCGACGGCCACCGTCGTCGCACTGCCGGGCACTACATTGCCCGAAGCGATGACGTCGCCGTCGTGGGGGAACTCCACGATGCCAACGTCGAACGGCTCCCCTTTCACGATCAGATCCCGGGACGCGATGAAGTTCGGGAACTTCAGCGCGACCTTGATGCCCGTCTTCATCTCGAAGCTCGAGATGAGCTCCTTGAACGCATCGTCTCCGCGACCAACAATGCTGACCGAAAGCTGTTGCTGCTGCGCGCTCGCGATAGTTGGAATCACGAGGAGCGTGGTCATCGTAAATGCGGAAAGGCAACGTTTCATGGCAGCGATCTCTCCGAACATTGATTGGAATGCCTAATGCGTAAGCGTGAACGTAATAGAACCTTCGACCGTCGCGAAGAACGTGACACAACCGCCGCCGGGTACGCGCCGGCCATAATGTGTCAGCGTCACTTCGAAGTCTCCGACGTCGCCGCTAGAGAGAACGACGTGGCCTGTCACGTTGAACGTCTCCCTTCGGCAGGAGCCGTTCAGCCGTACGACTTCGCCGCCGGTGATGACGCCTTGGAGATCGCGAACCTGTCCATTGATCGCAAAGGCACCGTCGGTGATTGGCACGTCATCGTCCAGTGGATCGTGAACAACCAGAGCGGCCCACGTTCCGACGTCGTCGGGACTGATCGCGACTCCAACAAAGCTGCCTTCGGTGGACGTCGCGGCGGTTTCGACGCCCGCGAGTGAGTAGGTAACAACCTGAGCCTGCGCCGACGCCGGTGCGGTTAGAAGCGTCAGTGCGACGGTGACGGCCGCGGCCATGAACGCGCTGCGGAAGCAAACCATACAAGCAGCCTCCTATTAGGGCGGGGCGGATTGTGGTCTGAATCGTCCAACGACGTCTATAGCAATATCGACGTGCGCGCGCCTTGCAGAGCGTCCTCCATGCGATCACACGCGGCAATCCATCCTGCACGGTGCCGGTGCCACAGTGGAATGTCAGGCAGACGATCGTGCGTGAGGGTCAGCCGTGTATCGCCTTGCTCGTCGACAAATTCCACGGTCACCCGTGATTCGGACATGTCTTTGAGCGCACCGGTCCACCGCCACGTATAGACCAGGCGCTCGGGGCGTTGGACTTCGAGGAAGCGCCCTTCCACGGCGGCTGTCGATCCATCCGACACCCGCCGCATCCCGAGGTGAAATGCACCGCTGACGCGTAGGTCCACCTCCATCCGCTCCGCTTGCCAGCCTGGCGGGCACCACCACCGCTTCAATGCCTCCGGCGTCGTCCACGCTTCGAAGACGTGCTCGCGTGGGGCCGCGAACCGGCGCTCGAGCCGGAGGACGATGCCCCGCGTTTCCGTGTAGGCGATGCCCATCGTGGATGCTCCTGCTCAAGAAATGCGTGCAAGCCATCGAGTTGCTGTTCCCAGAAACCGCGGTGTTTGTCCAGCCATTGCGTGGCGGTCTCGAGTACGCCTCCAGTCAGCCGGCAATACGTGACGCGGCCCTCCTTCACGCGTTCGATCAGGCCGGCGTTCTCGAGCACTCGCAGATGCTTGGAGATGGCGGGCGCCGAGACGTCGAACGGTTGTCCGAGATCGCCGACAGAGCACTCGCCCGCCGAGAGCCGTTCGATCATTGCGCGCCGCGTTGGATCGGCAAGTGCAGCGAATACCAGATCGAGAGACTGGTTCTCACCCATCGGCTCGACATCGTCTCATACGCCGACAGCGTTGGTGCGGGCTACCACGTCGCCTTTGAGGCTCACGGTCGCGGCCATCACTTCGTCGTACTCTCGACCGGATACGCCCAGGTTCTGCAACGTCGCTACGACGTGCAGCTCAAAGACATGCCAGTCGTCCTCCGAGATTTCTAGGCCGTCGTGCGATGTCTTCATATCGCGGCCCAGATACTGCACTGGGCCGCCGAAGGCCGAACACAGGAAATCGACAATGAGCTGTCGATCCTTCCGCAAGCTGTCCTTGCACTTGCCTTTCCAGTACACGCCGATACGCGCGTCGCTCAAGAGGCGCGGCAACAGATCGTCGACGAAGGCGGCAATCGCATCGTAGCCGCCCAGGCGTTCATACAACGGTGCGTCGGGGTCCATCATGACGAGACCTCCTTGTAAGGCAGTGCCACGACATCATTCAATGAATCGGTGCATCCAGGAACACCGTGTCGCGTCGATCATCCTGTGTGATGAACAAGACGCATGGGTCCGGTCCTGCACAGCGGTCTGTGTGAGCCGTCTGTCCCGGCAGCGAAAAATACGATCCGGCGGGCAACCGCGCGATCTCCGCGCCGACAACGCCCAGGATCCATGTCCCCGAGAGGATGATTCCGCGCATTTCGTTGGTGTGATAGTGCGGCTTGAGTTCGAATCCGGCGGGGTACCGTGACATTGTGCCGTTTGCACCGTGATCACGATCGCCCCACAACGCCACCTGCTCCACACCGGTTGTACCGGCCTTCCACGCGAGCGCCGATGGCGGGCTGAGCACAATGGCTGTCGAGGATGACCTCTGCGCATGACCGACAAGAACAAGAAGCGCAGCGACGCATACCGACATGGTTGGAGTTTTCATCATGCAGCTCCTTTCGCCGCGGCCAATGAGAGCGGCACGATTATTAACCGATCGGTTAAGTGTCGGTCAAGTGGAAACGACCGCGCTCAATTTCCGGATCATCGATGCAAAGTCGTCAGGCCTGCATGCTCGCAAAGCGAACTCGCGTTCGGAATCAATGGCTTACGACGCCCGCTTCACACGTCTGCGCGGGCGCATCGATTGCACCCGGCTCGGATATGCCTCGCCGATTCACGAATTTCCGCCTGACGATTTTCGTTTGCATCGTCGGCGTGTGCTGCCCGCCGGCGCAATCAGCGGCATCGGAAGACGGCGCCGCGGCCGCGTCCAGAATCGCCGCCAACGTGATCAATCTCACGAACGCTGAGCGATACCAGCATCGACGCAGGGCGTTACAGGCGAACGCGCGGCTGATGCGAGCCGCGCAGCTACAGGCTGTTCAAATGGCGCAGGCAGCTCACATGGACCATGTCCTGCCCGACGCACGGTATCCACGCGCTGCCGACCGGCTCGCCGCCGTCGAGTATCGCTGGCGTGCGTACGGCGAGAATGTGGCATTCGGCCAGGCGAACGCTGACAAGGTCGTCGACAGCTGGATGCACTCGCGCGGTCATCGGGCAAACATCCTCAATTCCACCTTCACGGAGATGGGTGTCGGCTACGCCGTCGATCGGACTGGCCGGCCGTACTACGTGCAGGTCTTCGCGGCCCCTCTGTCCTAGACCACTCGAACAAATGCATCCGACGCGCTGGACGACGCTGTACGTCTCGGTGGCCATTGCGATGGTGGTCTCAGCTGTCCCTACGGCCTTGACGGTTGCCGCACGTGGTGCGACTCCGACGCCTGGCGTGATATCCACGCCCCCGGGATCCGTCGCCGGCGCCATCGTTGACGCACGCTGGCGCGCCGATGTCGCGGCGATGCGGCGTTACCGGCCAGGTTACGAGTTCTGGCAGCGCGTGTTCACGATGCCCGACGGATCGATCGTATTCGGCAGTGCGATGGACGGCAGACTGGTCGCAACGTTCCCCGCCAGGGGCGATTGGATGCGTCATGCGGTATGGACCGACCCCTCGCTGGCAGGCATCGTCCAGGGTCAACATCTCGCCCGCAAGCTCGGAGAGCGGCGCGAACAAGTAGCGACGCTTCTCGAGCGCGCATCGGGCCCGGTACTGCAGAACGCCACGCGCGGAGACGCACTGCTGCGCAACACGCCGCGGTATGGAAGCTTCGTCGCGGAGTGGGCCGCGATCTACGAACGGTTCGGCGTTCCGGCAGGAATTGGGCTCGCGCAGGGCGTCCTCGAGTCGGGCCTGAGCGGGACGAGGCGTTCCGAGGCCAACGCCGTCGGCTTCTGCCAGTGGCTGCAACAGAACTGGAGGCGGTTGAACTACTTCTCACCAACGCCGCTGGAGGCGCTGAATCAGACGACGCAGGCGCCGTACTGCGCCGCGTACCTGTCCGTGCTTGCCACGAAGTACGGCTCGTTCATCCCGGCGTTGTCGGAACACAACGCGGGAGCGACCAATGTCGGTCGAGCGTTGATCAACGGTGAGCACCTGGGCGCGCGTGACGTCCGTGACCGGTATCTCTTGGGGTCGAAGCTGGCGCGCGATCTGCGGGCGTTGCCCGGCCGGCGGTACGAGGACGTCTATCACAGCTATGGGCCGCGCTCATATCTGTATGCGGAAATGGTATTCGGCAACGCCCGTACTGTCAGACAGCTCATCGCATCAACACCGCAGGAACAGATCCACGCGATGCGTATCCCACGCATGATGTCGCTTGCGGAGATCGTGAAACGAACCGGCCTTACCGCGGCGGAAGTACAGCGGTTTAATCCTGCTCTCGTCGGTCGCGTGGAGGCGGACGGCACGCTGTATCTGCCCTACTACGTCAACGGGTTTGGTCGTGACGTAGCCTTCTGGCATCGGGCGCCCAGTCCGTCGTATCTGGCCGTGCTCGACGACTTCATGCGGCTCGACGCCGGCGCAGAACAATGGGACGACCCGACGTTCGCACCCGTGCTTGCGCAGTTCAGGCGTCGCTTCAGCAACACGAACAGCGAAGAAGGTGCGGTAATGGCCACCGTGCTCGCGTATGTCATGGACCAGACGTACGCAAGCAGCAGGCGCGCACTCCTGATCGAATTCCGCCAGAGCGAGCACGTGCAGCAGCTGATCGAGCGGGGCATCCGCCAGCTCGGCGACCCGCGTGCTCAAAGTATGCAGGCCGCGTTGGCGAAATAGCGTTTACCTGACTTTCAGGCCGTTCATTCGCGTCGCGGTCCCCGGATCGTTCCGGTCCTCGCGCCACGTCGGGTGCGTGAAATGAACGACACAGTCGCCGTTATAGGAGATGACGGCGTTGTCGAACACCATCCTGCCGATTCGCCGCCAGTGCTTGAACGTCCTGCGCACCCGAAAGGGCGATCCTGATGTCTTTCCCTCGTCGGTCACTTCGATGTCGAACGTCAGGGTCCGCTTCGGTGTGGCATCACCCTTGTCGAAGATGTGCGCCATCACTTCGTCACGAACGTCAAGGCCGACACCCGGGACTCTTGGTTGTCCCGGCGTTACGAGCAGCTGCATGAAGGCTGGGGCGCGCGTCGGCGTGCCGGGTGGTTTGCCCAGTTCCGCAATCGGATAGACCTGCCGTATTGTCGGCTGCTGGTCGACACGACGGAACACCGACGCAACCTTGATCAACAGAGTACCCGCCGGCCCGCGACGAAACACCGTCACGTCCGGCGCGTTGCGCAGGAGCGCGTCGTTGATGTACTCGGTTCGCGTTCCTCCGATGTCCTCCTGCGTGATGAAGTTCGCCGTGCGCAACGGCGTCACATGGTCGGGATCGGTCGTCGGAAAAAGCTTGCCGACAAGCGCCATCGATCGAATGTGGCCGCGCAGATTTCCGCCCGCGCCGCTCGAAAAGCGTGCGATGACAAGCGCCTTGCTCCCGCGTGAAAAATATCCCGTGTACGGCGTGTCTTCCGTAATCTCCCAACGACCGATAAGGCAGATGCCGTTGGGGTGCAGCATGCGCGTGAAGCCTTTCCCGTCAGGTCCCCACCGCAGATCGGCACCCGAATCGAGCGCACGTTCGCAGGCGCGCTCGAACCGCAACGGCTTCGCTCGCAACAGCAGTCCGCCGAACACGGTCTTAATGGTGACCTCCTGGTTCGGCAGCGGCGGTTCGCCTTGGCGGCCCCACACCGCTTGGTATGGATTCGCGAACAGCGCATCGACCACCTCACGGAAACGCGATCCGGAGTAGAGACGATCTTCATCAGTGAATTGCTCGGTGCCGATTTCAACTTCCTGCATGTGACGTCCTTGAAGATTCGCGAGGTAGGAGCGACAGCATACGCCTGACGCTCGGTAAAAGATCGCTACTGCCGAGCTGCGAAGGAATGTTTCAGTGCAGACGTAGCACGCCGGGCAGCCACACAATGGACGCATGTCGGATCCGCACATCGACACCGCCACGTCAGCGTCGCTGTTCAATTGGACCCAGGCCATCTACGGCCTGCACGCGTTCAGTCTGCTCACCGGCATTCTGGGAGCGGCGACGGTCATCGGAGCGTTCCTGACAGGATGGCCGTCGCTCATTGCGGTGATCCTCAACTACATCAAGCGAGCGGATGTCCGCGGCACGTGGCTCCAGTCGCACTTCCGCTGGCAGATTCGCCGGCCGATGTACACCTCTTAAGCGCCCAGCCCGCCTTTCTTCCTACTTCCGCAGCGATCTGAAGGCCGCCCGCAGGTCCTCCGACAAAAGTTGTGGCTGTTCCCACGCCGCGAAGTGACCGCCTTTGTCATGTTTGTTGTAGTAAATGAGTTTCGGGTACGCACGCTCCACCCAACTCCGCGGAGCTTGATAGACCTCTTCGGGGAAAACGCTCACGGCGGCCGGAACGGTGACGTTGAAGTCGGTGAAGAACGCGCCCTTGTATTCCCGATAGAGACGCGCGCAGGACACGCCCGTATTCGTCAACCAGGAGAGGGTGATGTTGTCGAGGATGTCGTCCCGGGTGAGGTCGCCGTAGGGTTGCCCGTCCACAAACAGTTTCGCGATGTGCGCGTAGCTGGCCACGTCGTGATCGATCATCCAGGCGGCAAGGGCGACGGGTGAGTCCGCCAACCCGTACAGGGTTTGCGGGTGTGCGGCCATCATCACTTGCGTAGGGACGTGCTGGTAAAGGAACGCCATCTGATCGTATGCCCGTTTCTCCTCAGCCGAGAGACGGGTCGGCGACGGCCCGCCGGACTGGAGCGCCCTGGCAACGTCAACGGGCGCCATACAGGGGAAGTTCACATGGATACCGAGCAACTCCGGAGGCGCCTGTAGAGCCATCGCGTTCGTGACGAACGCACCCCAATCACCGCCTTGCGCCACGAATCGGTTGTACCCGAGGCGCTTCATCAGCTGCACCCACGCCCGCGCCATGCGCGCGGGGTCCCAACCCGGCGTTGTGGGCCTGCCTGAAAACCCGTAGCCGGCCATCGACGGGATCACCACGTGGAACGCGTCCGACGCACCGCCGCCGTGAACCGTGGGGTTGATCAGTGGATCGATGATCTTCAGCTGCTCGATCGGCGAGCCTGGCCAGCCGTGGGTGACGATGAGCGGCAATGCGTTCTCGTATTTCGAACGCACGTGGATGAAGTGAATGTCGAGTCCGTCGATCTCGGTCATGAAGTGCGGCAAGGCAGCCAGCCTGGCTTCGCACTTGCGCCAGTCGTACTCAGTCGCCCAATAACGGGCGAGCGCTTGAATGACGGCGAGTTGCACGCCCTGCGACGCATCGGCGACCGTCTCGCGATCGGGCCACCTCGTCGACTTGATACGCCGGCGCAATTCGGTGAGTTCCGATTCTGGAAAGTTCACGTGAAACGACCGAACAGCGGCCCTCTCGGCTGCTGGCTCGGTGCGTTCTTCTACAACGCTGGTCGGAGTCATCGCTACCTCCCTCGATAGCATTCCGTCGTGAGCGGTTACGAACGGTTGCTATCCTGATCAAAATCAGATGGTTCGAATCGGCGTTGATTCGCCAGATTCGCGCACAGCAGCGCCGGTGCAGCACTCGCTGTGCCACACCGCGGTGGTAGCGTTTGAATCGGCCCGCCTCAACGGAACCGATAGTCGGTTCCTTCGAGTTGCGACAGGAGGGTCGACGGTGCATCGGTGGCGACAGCGCGACCCTCGATGACCGGCGATACAGGAGAGTGTGTTGAAAGATAGTCGATGAGCACGTCGTGCACCGACACGTCTAGCCTTCGGGGATCAGCGACATTGGAGAGACGACACACCACGTTGTCTGGATCGCCCTCCCGCTCGCAGCCGAGCATCGTATAGCGCCTGGCGGGGACCAGCGGCTGGCCCTTGATCGTGACCGCACGCACACGCTCACCGCGGCGATTGCCTGCGGTAAACCTGACGGCTAAGCCCTTGAACCGTACCAACCACCCGCCGAAACGATTCGCCGCATCCTTCGCAAAAACATTCTCCAGTTCGGTCTCGAGCCACTCCCGGATTTGCTGGCCCGTCACGGCGCCGGTCTTGAGAACTGAATCGACCGGCAGCATGCTCCAGACGAACTCCTTCGTAATCGGCGCTTCGCCGCCCGCCGGCGGCACAAGTGGCGGACAGAATCGGAATCCGTTCGATACGGCGAAGTCCGTCTGAAACTTCCACTGCAGTGCGTCGGTAATGAGGTTGTCCATTGGCGTTTCGATGACGTAGTACCGCGTCAATGGCGTGGTCGTCGACCCGACGACGCGATCGAGCTCCTGACGGTAGGGCGCGCGGGCAGCGGCGACGAGCGTCTTCACCGCCGGGTCTTCGGGATACCGGGCGGGATCCACGTCGAGCAGCGCGTAGCGATGATCGGTAATGCGACCGTCTTCGACGACGAGATCCAGCTTGCCGATGAATGATCCGAATGCGCCCGGTTCCGTTACCCGCGCATACCGGCCCTGCAGCGGATTGCGAACTCGCTCGTGCGTGTCCGCACCAAGGACGTAATCGACGCCCCGCGCGTACGGCTGATTCGCCAGGTCGAGCTGCTGCGTCAGGCCCATATGCGCCAACACGACCACCAGCGTGCATGCTTCACGCTGTCGCAGCGTCTTCACGTGTTCAGCAAGGTCGTCTCTGGGGTGCGTGAACCGGATGCCGCGCGAGTAGGCGGGAGACTGGCGCGTCGGCGTGAACGGATCGTTGTAACCGACGAAACCGATCTTGACACCGCCCACGGTGAACGTCTGGTACGGAGGAAAGATCGGCGCGCCGGCGCCATCCGCATGGAACATGTTGGCGCATACCTTCGCGGCCGAGTAGCCGTTCAGGTCCGCAATCATCATGTCCTTGCCGTAGACGACCTCCCAGTTCCCCGGAAGCATCAGGTCGTACTTCATCGCGTTCACGATCGGAACGATCGCCTGGCCCTTCGAGAGCGACGCCACTCCGCTTCCCTGCAGACAGTCGCCACCATCCACCAGCAGCGTGTTGCCCGGATTCTCGCGCCGCAACGCCTCGATCATCGTGCGCAACGTCGCGAATCCTCCGCGTCGCTTGAAGACCGGCTTGTCGTTCTCCCAGAAGAACTCGTCGTGCACATCGAGCTGCGCGTGAATATCGGCCGTATGCAAGATGGTGAGGTGGTGCGCGCGGCCGGACCGGACGTCCCGGCCCTGCGCGAAGTCCGCCGCGCCTGCGGTGTACCGCAGAGAGCGCACTCCGAGGGCAGCGGCGCTGAGGCGTACGCCGAAACGTCCGATATCCCTGACGAACTCTCTTCGCGAGCGTCCGTTCATCTGGCAAGTTGGCGCGTTTGAGTGCCGGCGTCGATTCTACGTCACGCGCCGCGTCGATTCGCGGATTCGCGAACCGCGCCGCGGCGCCGCATCGTCGCGCGCAGCGAGAACATCGCGCGATTGACCGATGTCAGCGTGCGCAGCAGATTGACACCGCGAAGCGAGTACAGCACGCGCGCGAAGCGGAGCAGACGGACGATGCGAACGGCGGGCAGCAGCAGCGATACAGCATCAGCCAGTGGCGGCGAAGATCACGGTGAGAAGCAGCACGTTGAGGCGGTAAGACAGCCAAGGAGAGCGCGGTCCCCACCTTACCGCGCTCTCTCGCCGAGGCTTACAAGCTACTTGTCGTCATCGTCAGCATTCCCGTGACCGAAAACGGCGACGCATCCTCTGCCGGTGAGGCCAAACTGCGTGCACACGCTGTTGTCGGTCGCGGGCGACGTGACCATGCCAGCGGTGATCTGAACGATTGTAAAGATGTGATTGTTCTCCGCGAAAGCGGCGGGGTTCTTTCCCCTGACGTCCGGAACGTTCTGAAGCCAGGTGCTCGTTTCTGCGTCGATCACGCCAAGCGACGTCACCAGCGGCGCGACGGTGCTCGTACCGGTGACGTAGAAACGCTGATCGCCCGGGTTATGCCAGACCTCGTCACCTCCTCCGACCTGCGTGATGACGTTGAAGACATGTCCTGTCAGGGCACTCAGAATGATCGGTCTGCCACAGGCGGACACCAGGAGATGCTGGAACGGTGCGAGCGCGATGCCGGTGATGCTCGCGCTCGCGGTGCCCGTCAAGGCCAGACAATTGAGCGAATATGCCTTGTCGACCATCATGCTGACTGGATCGATGCGAGCGACTATCGGATCCCCGCCTGTCGGTCCTGGCACGGTGAGCCAGAATCTATGGAGCTCGCGATCCCATAACGGCTGCTCGAGCCCACCAGCGCCCGCAAACGTAACGTGGCCAAGGACCTGGTATGGCGGCAGTGCGGAAATGAAGGTCGCGTACGGACTGACGAGATTGTGCGGCGCCGCTGGCGAAAGGGGCGCGTTATTCGCCACGAGAATGATGTGATCCTTCGGGTCGTAGCCGAGCTCGTCGGCGCGACCACAGTAGTGCGCCGTTCCGGTGTCGCATGCCGGTGTCGATGTGTCGATGGAACCGATGATGTTCAAGTAGTTTGGCGAATCAGGATCGACCTCAGCAACCCGCACCGTACTGTTGCCATCCCCTGCCCACAACTTTCGGTTCGGTGTCACCAGCACACCATTCGGCCCGGGACCATTCGTCGTGGTTGTTCCTCCGCCGCTTGGCAGCGCGCCGGCCATGCCGCTCACCCGCCCCACAAAGAAATTGGTCTCCGCGTCGATGATGTCGACACCGAAGTTGGAGCGATCGGCGAAGTAGTACCGCTCCGTGCCTGGGTCGACCCATGAGATGTCCGAGCTCGTAATCGGATTACCTGGTATCGGAATGACGCCAAGAAGACTAACGGGGGTGTTCACGTCGTGCTCGTGGTGCGCGTCGTCTCCGCGGCCGCGGTCGTCGCGGTCGTTGTTCTTGTCCTGATCGGCGCGTAGGGTGAGAGGCAGTATGAAAGCGAGCGACAGTAATAGTGGAACGATAGTTCGTTCTTTCATTGCAGACCTCCTTGGGGTGCAATTCAGCGTCACGTAAATGTGCGAATGACGACTACCTCCTTGGGGTTTAAGTCCGGCCGGTCGCGACTCAGCGCTTACCAATCATCAGGATCGTGAACGTCCCCGGAATGGCGGCCCCCCTGCCCGCACGGCCGCCCGGTGGAGTGGGCGGCGCCGGTCCACGCTCGTCCGCCATCGTGAAGATGTGGTTCGTCTTGCTGTCGAACGCGATCGTGCGCGCGAAATTCATCGTCGGCAGGTTCTGCTCGAGCTCGAACGTGGTCGGGCTCGTCTCCTTCACGATCGTCAGCGTGCCGTTGCCTTCGGTGCTGTAGGCCTCCATCGTCGACGCGTTGAACATCGCTCCGTCCGATCCAGCGGGCAGAGGAATGGTCGTGAAGATGTGGCCGTCCCTGGCGCTGAGGATCACCATCTGCGCGTGGAGCGCCTGCGGCGGCCCGGGAGGAGGTGGCTGCGTAGTCTCGGCGCCTGAGCGCGCGCACGCGGCAAAGAGCACCTGCGTCTTCGCGTCCAGCGCAAGGCCGTTGCAGCCGCCGCCTTTATCACCAAAGGCAAAGTGGGCCGTCGTCTTCATCGCCTTGGCATCAACGACCGCGACGCCGCCCTGCGCATCCTGCATCACGACGTAGACCGTCCCCTTGCCGTCGGACACGCCTTCCTCGGGCACGCCGCCGAGATCGACGCGCCCGAGCACCGTGCCGTCCTTCGCATCGATCACTGTCGCGTCTTTCGTCGGATGGCTGAACACGTAAACATGCTCGTTGAACGGATCGAAGAGGATGCCGTCAGGCTGCACGTCGGCGGCGACATCGATCGTTTTGATCAACTTCTGCGTCTTCGTGTCGAACATGGAGATCGGCTTGCTGCTCGTGAAGCCGTGGCCCGACTTCGGATCGACGGCGGCGCCGTTGCCACCGATGCCATCAATTTCGCCAGCGGGTTCGAGTGTGTCGAGATTGAAGATTGTCAGCCGCGTGCGGACCGTCGATGGCGCGGCGCCATCCCCGCGACCCGGCGCCGGCGCGCGGCGAGGAATATAGAGACGCCGTCCCGCAACGTCGGCGTAGATGTAGTCCCAGTTGCCTTCACCGCCGACGCGAGCGGTCTTCAGCACTTTGTAAGGGCCCGATGATGCGTCCTGCGCCATGACCGCTGTCGCCGCGGCCACCATCGTGAGTATGAGGAATGCCGCAAACCGGTGCATACGAATTCTCCTTCCGCCGGAGTCTACCGCCGGCGATTCAAACCGGTGACGACAAAAGCGCCGCAAGCATGCGAGAAACGTCATGAATGGACGATGAACCCGGTCGCGCCTCCGGCCAGACGCCAGAACCGTTGGCGCCGCGCCGCCACACCGATCATCAGTTTGGCGGGTCGATCATGCGAGTCCTGCGGACCGTACAATACAAGTGTGGGACGCGCAGTCACTCTCGCGATTGCGATCGGATGCTTGGGCGTGAGCACGTTGGCGTCGGACGTGATTCACATCATTGCGCCCGCCGGTTCCACTCGTCAGGGCGACGTCGTCGTGCTCACCGCGGCCACGTCACAGCCTGTCGATGAGATGCGTGCACGCGCGTTCGGTCGTGACCTCGCCACGTTTCGCGTGGACGCCACCACGTGGCAGACCATCGTCGGAGTCGACATCGACACCATTCCTGGCGTGTATTCCGTGTCGTTCGAGGCGACCTCCACCAACGGCACGATCACGGCGGTTACTGAGGTCGGCATAACAGCGCGCGAATTCGGGCGGCGCGTGCTCACCGTTGATGACGCATTCGTGAACCCGCCAGCGCCGGTGCTTGCTCGTATCACGCGCGAGGCGCGCGAGTTGGAGCAGCTCTGGACGCACACCGAACCGCGCCGGCTATGGAGCGGCAGTTTCGTCAGACCGGTGCCGGGGCGCGTCAACGGTGCGTTCGGCTCGCGCAGTATTTTCAACGGCGAAGCGCGACAGCCACACGGCGGCGCCGATTTTCTCAGTCCGGCGGGCACTCCGATCTACGCGCCGAACGGCGGACGCGTGCTGCTCGCGCGTGATCTCTTCTTCACCGGCAACACAGTGGTGATCGACCACGGTCTCGGTGTGTTTTCCTTGCTCGCGCATTTGTCGACGGTAGCGGTACGCGAAGGCGACATGGTGACCCGACAGCAAATCATCGGGCGGGTTGGCGCCACTGGACGCGTCACCGGTCCGCATCTCCACTGGGCTGTCAGGATGAATGGTGCCCGCGTTGATCCCGTTGCCGTCCTGGCGATGACGCCTTAACCCCCGTCATGCCGTTATTGGACGAAGCGGGCGCGTTGTTCGGCAACCGGACGGCGGCCAGGGGCATCGCGGTTCTGGCGCATGCATTTTTTGGACGAATTTCCGTGCCCACAGACGCGTAAAATCCCGGACCATGAACAGGCAGGAGATCGTGAAGGCATTCGCCAGTGCAGCCATCGCGTTGCCCAGTCTGCTGCTCGGGGCGTC
>Ga0075425_100002938_pt1 | contig 17176 bp, 11 predicted proteins | sample SoiMethybrSBSTD4_FD_75300 | JGI IMG/M metagenome (GOLD analysis project Ga0075425, IMG submission 75300) | Bulk soil microbial communities from a Populus tree surrounding site in Tennessee, USA - Soil MetaG P. TD hybrid SBSTD4 | ecosystem: Environmental > Terrestrial > Soil > Tree plantation... | reverse complement strand
CTGGCGCATTGTGCTCTCCTCTCACTCGAAGCACGGCTCGCCAGACTTCTTCTCCCGATAACACCATGCCCCGACAGCAACCGATCGCCATTGGTATTTGCCAACCGGGCAAAAAAATTCAGCCGATCTGGGGCGCGCTGCTGCTGGCATGGCTCAACTGCCCGGCCCAATGACACCGGGCCGTCGAACGGCCGCCACCGGCCAAATTTCGGGCGCCTCTGCGCTATAGCGGAGGCTAGTGCGCTCCGTCATCCTCGCCCTTGCGGCATGTTCGTGGCCGGCACAGCCCTTGCCCAGGAACGCCCGCCGACCTGCCACGGGCTAGATTTTGAACAGTGTCGCCTTGCCCCCGGATGCACATGGGTTTGGGATATGCTTAGCGCGATTGCCGACGGAAGGGCCGGTAGGCATATCCATGTGCCAGAGAGCCTTCAGTTGGTGGATGGAGGACCCTGTCAGCGGCGCTTTGGAAGTGACCCGCCTTTCTTTCGCCCACTCTGCAGCTTAGCGCGCCGGCGATGATCAGAGCCAAATAACTTGCTGATCGGGCCCTCGCTGCATTCAGCGTCCAAGCTTATTGAGCCCAGTCTCGACAGCCTTGCGCCATGAGGGGCCCCTGGTCAGACCCGGCCCCATCCACGCGAAACGGGCGCAGAAGGCCAACTGGAGTGACCCCGCGATGCGCGCCAAGCTGGCTGGCGCGTATGCTATGGCCGGAGATGACGACGAGAAGGCGGCGCGGATCCTCGGCGTGAGTCTTGGCTCTGCCCGGCTCGCGAAGAAGCGGCACTTAGCTGGTTCCACTGCAGGTCGTCGAAGAACTCAATTGGAGGGCCAAGGGCGGCCGCCTCGGTTGGGGGCACCTAGACTGGCTGGGCGGCGGTTTTACGAGGCAAAGAAAGGCGACCGCCGGTCGCGCTCTACGGGTGGGGTGAGGAACCTGGAGCAGCCCGACCGGATCGCCCAAAACTGCCCACCCTAGTCGATGCATGGATCACAATCGCCAGAGACCGGGATCTTACGTCGAGCAGGCGGCCTTAAAGCGCGAAGGGGGAAGCGCTGTATGCCATTGGGACCTGCACGCCATCCTCCCTCCACTATGAGTTGTGGCAGAAGAGCGCGAAACACGTGCAAGATGGCTTGATCGTGGTCAACGCAGGTTTGCGCCACGCTCACCTGGGCACATGCGGGGGTGAACGCCATGCATTATACGCGCAAGTTTTGGCCAAGCCTTTGGAAGATCGCTCATCGCTGCCTCTGTCGCACTCTCGCGCTCCTTGCGGTCCTAAGCGCGCTTGGAGGGCGCCCTGTCATCGCCCAGACCCCATGCACGGTCGATCCAGCGGAGAGTGCCGTCGTCCGGAGCATCCTCGTAGAAATGTCGAGCTTTGATGTGCCTGCCGGACAGCCAGTGACGCTTCGCTGGCGCCGGACAGCGCCAATGCCCGAACACACTCGCCTACTTCTCATTGTCTCGGCGCCCGAGAGCGCGCGGTTCGCGGGTCGGTGGTCGCCGGTAAAGAGCCAGTATGGCATCGAAGATTACTTGGGGCCTGGTTTTATTGCACTCGCGCCTTCCGCTCGGGCTCCCTACGGGATCGACTTCGCCAAGAACCGCTCGCGCATCCTCGTCCCACTGCACGCCGTCCGCGCCTCCATGGGCGAGGTCGACATGGCTCCGTGGCGAGCGGGAACCCATGAGCTGCAATGGGCAATATTCAAGGTGGATAGTCGCTGTACACCCGTTCAGGTCGCTGCTGGATCCTTGCCGCCCCTAGTTGTCAGACCGGGTGCGCCGACGGTAACAGTGCAGGATTATTTTACTTTAGAGGACGAACTCAGAGCAGCCGAGTTGGATCAGGCCAAGCGGCCCAGCGCGGTCCTTCTCGCACGGTCCGGGGGATATAGGTTACACACTTACGACGGGCGCTACCGGGTCTTTGACACGACAGGTACGAAGATCGTCGACCGCGCCGGCTGGAACGCCCGTTTCTCGCCCACATCCCGTTTCGTCGTCGCCACCGTAGGTGACCCGACTCAGGTGATGCCAAGCCTTGAAGTCGTGGACCTCGCTTCTGGTGAGGTCGTGCGGCGAGCAACGGGCCCCGTTGTCGGATGGTCGCATGCCGACAGCTTCTTGATCACAGGTCAGCTACACTATTCAGGCGTTAGCCTTGCGCCAGTTTTAGTCGACACGATTGTCTTTGGCAGCGGCGATGACCGTACGGTTGTCGGAGATATCGCGCTCGGCTTCGGTTGCAACACTTGCACTGGCTGGGAGTCGACCCAATTCCGCATCATGCTGGATCAGGGCCTTGTGGCCGCACAGGGGCCAACCGGAGCCAAAATAGTCGAGCTTGCTACCTCTAACGTCCACCAGATTGAAGATGCTTTTACCGCGGCGGACGCGGCTAAGGGCCTTGAGCAGACCTTTCGCCAGCTGACCGGCGTATCCGGATTTAAACTCGCCAAGGGTTGGCAATCGGATAGCGGCATCGCCCTCACTCATACGGGCCCAAGCTGCCAGCGCGACATGGAGGAGTGCACCAACCCTATTCGTCAGGCAAGCATCCTGGTCGCACACGAGCAGCTGAAGAACCTTGACGTGCAAACCGCACGAGCAAGGCAAGCAGCACTGGGTGCGCGACCGCGTGCGCTTTGGAGCAGAAGGAGCTTCCAGCCAGACGCTGGCGGTGTCGGCTTCCGCACCAGATTGAATGAGCTTCTGGATCCCTATGGGACCGGCTTTACGGGGGCGACACCCATCACTTCGGTCATGCCTCCTCCGTCGAAGCCGGGGTTTAGCGGCTTTTCGCGCGCCTATCCCGACTCGTTGCGGCGTAGCATCGTCGCGATGGCACCCAAGTTCGCAGAGATCTATAAACCGTGCGCAAGTGCCGAAAGCGATGACTGCGACAGCGTCGTCTATGGTGCCTGGGATTTGTCGAGCGCCGGCATCAAAGGTTGGGTGGTGCAACACGCCAATTTCAACCCCACCACCACGGGTGCGCAGGACGCTGGCATCCACGTTCTGCTAAATGGTGTGGCTAGGCTTCTCAAAGAGATCGATGGGATCGTCAGTCAGTTCTGGACGACGGACCGCTATCCGGCGCAGGTCTGGGTTAGCGAGGGCCGCTTCCTCATCATCGCACACAGGGGGCTAGCCCAAGCGGCCATAATCGACACGATCTCCGCCAAACGATTTGCATTGCCGCGCATCGAGCAGCCAGAGCTGCTTGTGAGCCTGTCTCTGTCCATCGACCGTCGGCTCGTATTGCAGCACAACGCCGACGACCAATTCTTCATCTACGCGCGAGAAACCGGTGAACACTTACTCAGCGGACGCTACGTCGATGATGAGATCGTCGTATGGGACCGCGAAGGTGTCTATCAATCGAGCTACGAGGGAGCGCATTTCGTCTACTTGCGATTTGCCGGCACTGACGGTTCAGCAACTTTTCACCAGTATGCGGCCAGGCTGCACAAGCCTGACCGGATTAGCGCCATCCTGACCACTGCGCACGCGAGCACCGTGTCGATGGGCCCAATTGCGGCTCCGCCCCGTGTTGAGATTGGCCCCGCAGCCGGAAGGGGCGATGCGGGTTATGTCGTGACAGCTCGTTCAGACCGGGGGCTCGCAAAACTCAGAGTATTTCTCGATGGGCACGCGGTCGAAGAACGTGACATCTCAGGAACGGAGACGCGCGAAACCGTGATGCTCGATCATCCTGGGCGCAGACGTTGGCTCACGGCCATCGCGCTTGATCGGGACGGCTTCGTAAGCCAACCGGCCAGCATATCGCTGAGCCCGAGCGGAGCTGCAACTGGTCGGCTACTCGGTGTCTTGGTGGCCGTCGACACCTATGATGATCCGACAATATCTAAACTGGATTACGCGCGCAGCGATGCCACCAAGATGGCGCGGGCGCTCGCCGCCAATCCCGCGGGCTATTACGTGGACGTTCGGCTCACCACGTTAGCTGACCACGAGGCGACCCCTCCTGCTGTGCTCGATGCAATCGCACGCGCGGTTGCTAATGGAACACAGGAGGATACTCTCATCGTCTTTTATGCTGGTCATGGCACGCAAGATTCAAGCGGCTACTATCTGACCGCAAGCACCACCGAAAGGTCCCGGCTATCCCAGACTGCCCTTGCTTGGCAACGCGTCGCTGAAGTGCTCGACAAGGCTCGGGCACGCGTCATCGTGGTGCTCGACGCTTGTCATGCCGGCCGGTCCGGGGCCGATCTTTTGGGCTCCAACGACGATGCCGTGCGCGGGTTGCTCGCTTCGTCGCGGCGTCCCCTCGTCGTGTTGTCCGCAGCTAAGGGACGCCAGGAGAGTCTTGAAGATGGTGAGTTTGGCGGCGGCCTATTCACGGATGCGGTGGCTCGTGTCATCTCAAGAGATCGAGCACGGTTTGATAGTAATGGTAATGGTGTCATCGAACTCAGCGAGCTTTATGCAGGCGTCAAATCGCTTGTCACGTCAGCGAGCCGTGGCGCCCAGACCCCATGGCTAGCTCGACAAGACTTTATCGGTGACGTTGTGCTGTTCTAGCCGCATACGATGCCTTCTATCCTGACTTATGTTTGCGGCGAGGCCTTTCGCTGCTGCTTTCAAGGCCTGGATCCCGAGCGGCGCCAAATCCCGAACACCTATGCCACATGTAGCGGTCTTCCTAGTCCTCAGAAGCCTTGGTCATGGCGCTGCTGGGCACATGGTATCCAAGTCTTGGTTGTAACGAAGTCGTCGAACTTGAATAAGGTTGCCATCACGTGCACGCGAGGAACGAGGCAATGTTTAACAAGGCGAAAGCAGAAACCGGGGCCTTTCGTCTCGAAGAGGCGACCATTGATGACCTGCACGCGGCGATCCGGTCCGGCACGACCACCGTGGTCGCGGTCGTGCAGCACTATCTGGCGCGTGTGCGCGCCTATAACGGGGTCGCCAGCATGTTGGTGACACAGGACGGTGCAACCATTGCTGAGGTGGCCGGCATCACGCGCGCGGGTAATGAACTCAAATTCCCGACCCAGACCGTGGATGCCTCTACCATCCTGCCCGATCTCGACAAATACAATGGGCCACCCCTGGAGTTCGGCCGCATGGAGAGGACCGCCTCCAATCCGAAGGTGCATCAGCAGTTCGGCATGATTGTCGGCATTCCTAATGCCGGCCAGCTCAACGCACTCGGTACGCTCAATATCCGAGGCGAACGGTCGGTTACCTGCTGGGGTGAATTCGACAAACATCCTTCGCTCGGGCCGTTACCGCCCGCCGCGCCGCCGGTCTGTGAGTTGTTCCGTCGGCAGCCCGATGCGATTGAGAGAGCCGCCGAGCTAGACGATATGTACGGGCCTGCTCCCGATCTCGATATCATGCCCATGTACGGCGTCGTGTTCTCGTTCAAAGACTCCTTTGATACTAAAGATATGCGTTCCACCGGCGGCGGGGATGCGGCCTACGATATTGATTTCCCGGCACGCGATCACGTGCTGGTCCAGCAGCTTCGCAGCAAGGGCGCAATTATTTTCGCAAAGGCGGTGAACACCGAATATAATGGCCGCGCCGGTGATCCAGGCGGAACACACAAGCCTGGCAAGGTGCTCCCCACGACGCTCGGCTATCAGCGCAGCACCTGGGCAGGGAATCCCGCAAATCCGTATGACACTGCGCGTTCGGCCTCGCTCGGTTCCAGCTCCGGTTCCGCCGTGTCGGTGAGTGCCAATCTGGTGATGGCGTCGCTGGGCGAAGAAACACGGGCGTCATGTCGCGGTCCCTCAAACCACAATGCTATTGCATTGATCCTTCCACACAAGGCGATGCTCGGCTTCAACGGCGGCGCCATCGGGGCCGACATCTACTGCGACCGCTCCGGCATCCATGCGCGCACGATCGGAGATTGCGCGAAAATTCTCGACGCGCTGAAGGACCCGGTCGAGGGCTATTACGATGTGCGTGACCCATTTACAGCCGTGCCTCGCTCTTCAGTGCTAAACACGTCCTACGCGAGCCATGCCTGCATGCCCGGATGTTTCGGTGCCCTGAAAGGCGTACGGCTCGGCGTTATCCGTGAGTCGATGGTCTATCCGGTCGGCTCCAAAACCGAGCAACCGATCGTCGATGCCGCAGCCAGAGAGATCAAGAACGTGCTCAGCGGTCATCTCGGTGCGACGCTGGTGGAGTCGGGCGATCCGCTATGGAGTGCCAATCCCGACATCGAGCAAATGAAAACCGATTACCGAAGAGCGCTGGCGCGCCTCGTGCCGGTGTTCATGCCTGACCTCCTTTTCCGTCTGAAAACGGACGGCACGCCCGTGTTTCCTGATTTTGCCGCGGCCATCGTGCCTACCGAGTTCGCACCAGGCAAAGTGTTCGGTTCGGGCGAGATGCAGCCGATCGATTACTGCGTCAAATTGGCGGAGGGCTGCATCGTGCCGCCGCGCAATCTGGACCTTGGCACCATCCAGCATCAGGCAATGGCGAACGCATTCCGGTTCCACATCTCGCAGTACCTGAGTCGTCGGGCCGCGGACTGGAGGGCGAGAGGCTTCGATGAGTCTCTGGCAGACTGGGCCCAGCTGAACGCGCGTTCGAAATATTGGGGCGACGATCAGCGCGCGGCATTCAAGAACTGGGAAGAGGTCGCTGATCCACGCAATCCGCTTGGGCAGCGGCAGGGCGTCAACGAGCGCATCATGCTGCGCGAGCTTCTGCGCCGCGCTGACATGATGGTAGTCCTGGAGAACAAGCTCGACGCACTGGTGCGCCTCCACACGCCATGGCCGCCGGCCCTGATCGGGCACGCTTACCAATACGACATTGCCAGCAATCTTCGTCCTGAGTCGCTCTCCGGGCCGAACGCGGGACTGACCGAGGTGCAAATTCCGGCCGGTTACGTAACAACCGTTTATGATCCGGTCTATCAGCTCAGTCCTGACTGCAATCGCTACATCTCGAAGGCTTCTGACCAGCCCACGACGATCCCCGCTCCTGGCCTGCCGTTGTCACTGGTGTTCCGCGCTGAGCCAGGCAGGGAGGACGTACTGCTGCGGATCGCTTCGGCCTACGAGGCTGCATCTCAACGCCGACTGCCACCGCCTAACTTTGGGCCCCTGCAGTTTTTCGCGATTGGTGCGTGCTCACCGAATGGCGCTATCACTTCCTGACCAAGTCTCACGTAACACCAGGCCCTGTTACAGAATTGGTCCCTCAAATCTGCATTATCAGGACCAAGATGATGTGCCAGAGCCGCGTGCATCGAACAGCTCAAACGGTCGACCATGGCGATCTAACCGGTTGCGTTCTGCGGACCGCATCCGCGAGGGTCGGCAGTTGAATAGAGGTTCTCCCCGAAATCGTGAAAAGGCGCTCGCGCGAAAACTGAGATTGAGCTAAACTGTTATACAGTTGGATGTCAGCATCAGTTCGAGTTCTAGTCTCTGCATTTTTCGTCGTGCCCTAGAGTAAAATGTTGCTGAACACGATGTCTGATTACGCTAATAATCAGACATCAAAATTGGGATGCCTTGGGGTCCGATGAAGCGCTCGTCTCGCTGCCGCAGGCCCAATGTCCCGCCGCCACCAAGGCTGATAGCGACCAGAAACTCCTTGCTTCCTGGCTCGATTCCTTGGGGTCGCCGCATACACGCCGCGCCTACAATGCGACTGGTCGCGCTTTCTCGCGATGCTTGCTTGTCCCTTGCGATCCGCCACGGTTGAGGATGTGCGCGATGCCCTTAATACTATCAACATAGACCGCTCGACTGCGACCAGCCGCCAGCACACCCTGCGCGTCAAATCGTTGCTGTCCTATGCGCATAAGCTTGGCTACACGCTCTTCAACGCGGGTGCGGCCATCAAGCCGCCCAAAGGGACACGTGCGCTGGCCTTAGCTTACTTTGGGGTTAATACTATTCATGGACGACACGGTTGGAAAAGTTACGGAAGCAGCGCGGAGAGCGCTGCGCGCGAAGACATACCAAGCGCCGCCAAGCGCCACAACAAACAGGATCTGCAATACCGAGACCGCGGCAATCGTCGGATCGATGGCGAACTGGATGTTTTCGAATGTTTTGCGTGGGAGCGTCATGTTAGAGCCGCTAAGATACAGCGCCAGGATCAGATCGTCGAACGATGCCATGAAAGCGAAGAATGCCCCTGCCAAGATGCTCGGCCGCAATTGTGGGAGCGTGATAAAGAAGACCGCGCGAAATCGCCCCGCGCCGAGCCCCATCGCCGCATCCTCCTGTGTCGTATCGAACGTTCGCAATGCTGCGGAAACGACGACCACGACAAAGGGTAGCGCGAGAATGGTGTGCCCGAGCACCAAAGCGGGCATTGTGCCGATCAACCGATAGGATGCGAACAGCCGATAGACCACGATCGCGGTGACAATCGAGGGAATGATCAATGGCGAGATGGAGAGCTTTTCGACGACGCTGCTCACGATTCGCCAGCGGGCGCGGGTTAGGTAAAAGGCAAGCGGAACACCGAGCAGCACCGCAAAAGCTGAAGTGATGCAGCCAACTTCGATGCTGAGCACCGTCGCCTGCATCCAGCTCAGAGAGCCGAAGTAGCTCTCAAACCAGCGCCAGGAATAGCCCGGGGGTGGAAACTGCAGATAGGTCGCCGAGCTGACCGACAACGGAAAGACAATGACGAGCGGCAGCATCAGAAATGCAAACACGATCGAGCAGTAGAGATTCAAAGCTGCTCGAAACAAGAGGGACTTCGATCGCATCAGCCCTCCCTCAGTTGCACGTCGGATCGCTCCGGAGTGCGTGTGAAAAGACCAAGCATGATATAAACCAGTATTGCCGCGACCAGCATGATCGCCGACAGGGCACTGGCGAATGGCCAGTTCAAGAACTGGCTTACCTCGGTCTGGATGATGTTAGCGATCATGATCACGCGGCCGCCGCCAAGCAAAGCGGGTGTCACGAAGGCGCTGAGCGACAGGATGAACACGAGCGCACTACCTGCGAACAAGCCCGGCAAGGTCAAAGGCAAATAGACCCGCCAGAAGATGGAGGCGGAGCCGGCACCAAGGCCTTCGGCCGCGAGCAGGACATCGCGATCAATCCGCACCATCGCCGCATATATTGGGAATACCATATAAGGAAGCAGGACGTGCACGGTCCCCACTAGCACACCGCCAATACTGTATAACAGCGGCAGCGGCTCTGAAATCACACCCCATTCGAGCAGCAGCCGGTTAATGACCCCATTGCGACCGAGGAGTGCAATCCAGGCGTAGGTGCGCACCAGCAAGCTGGTCCAGAACGGCAGCAGCACACAGACGAACCCGGTCGCCTTCAGCATCCTGCCACTGGTCGACAGCAGATAGGCAACGGGATAGCCGAGCATTAGGCAAATGGCAGTGGTCGCGAACGCGATAGAGAAAGTAGCGCCGATAACCTTTAGGTAGAGCGCATCACTCAGCGCATGTTGGTATGGTGTGAACTTGCCTGAGGCAACACCCAGGCTCAACAAGTTGACGAGCGGTACGAAGAGGACGACGCAAAGAACGACGAGGGCCGGCGCCGCCAGCAAGAAGAACTTGGCTTCCGGCCAGTTGCGCCACCTCCAGATCGAGCGCGCCGATGGCGTTACTCCGCCTTTCATCTCTCCCCTCTGATCGCGGCCGCTCGGCGAGGCATGGTCGCGGCCGAAGGATGGAGCAGCACATGGCCTTCAGCTGCCGACCACCCGATGGCGATTTCCGATCCGAGAGGGAGCCAGCGCGCGTCAGCCGACAGCGCTGCCTCAGTCGTTGGCCGCAACAGCGCCGGCTTGGCTAGGCGAGTATCCACCGCTGCCAGCGTTCCTTGACCAATTCGACGTTGTTGTCCCACCAGCTATCGTTCTGCCAGAGCTGCTGGTTGAAATTGGCGGGATCCGTGGGCAGGAATTCCTTTACCACGGGATCGGCATAGCGCAAAGATTCCGGATTGAGCCCCGGCGACACGAAAAGATTGGCGAATGCTGCTTGCGCCTTCGCATCAAGCATGACCGAGAGGAACTGCTGGCCCCAATACTGTTCCTTTGCCCCTTTCGGGATGCCGAAATACGCCTGTTTGATGATGCCTTGCGACCAGGAAACCGCGATTGGCGCCCCACCCTTGATCGCCGTATAGAAACGGCCGTTCCAACCCGTCGAGAGCACAACCTCCTTGTCCACGAGGATTTGGGCGTGCTGCGCGCCGGATGTCCACCAGACCGCAACATGTCGCTTGATCTCGTCAAGCTTCCTGAATGCTCGGTCAACATTCAGGGGATAAAGATCCTCCGGCTTCAAACCGTCGGCGAGCAAGGCAATCTCCAGATTGTCGACCGGGGAGTTCCACATCGAGCGCGGACCGGGAAACTTCTTGACGTCCCAGAAGTCGGTCCATGTCCGCGGCCGAACGTCCTTGAACGCGTCGGTGCGAAACGCCATCAGCGTCGAGTAGATCGAGGTCGTGAGCAGGAACTTGTCGCGGGCTTGGGCAGGATAGCTGGAACGGTCGACGATTCTGTCGTCGATCGGCTCCAGCAGACCAAGCCGCGAAGCGCGCCGTGCGTCGGCAGAGTTGATCTCAGTCACGTTCCATTCGACATTTTCCGACTCGACCATCGCTTTGAGCTTGCCGAGATCATTCGGACTGGTGAGCGTGATGGGTATGCCCGTGCGCTGCTCGAACAAGGCGACATATGAGTCCTTCATTGCCTGACCCATTGCTCCGCCCGAGGCGTTCACAGTAAGCACTTTCGGCTTGGGCGGTGGTGCTTGGGCATACGCCTGGTCAAGAGCGGCGGCGAGGCCTACGGCAGTTGCGCCGCCAAGCATTTCCCTGCGGTCGATTTGGCGATTACCCGTCATCGCTCTCCTCCCGTGCATTCAACAAGCACCGCTTACCGGTCTATTCGCGACTGTAGGATGACTACCCCCAGCGCGCAATGCAGGTTAGATTCTAATCAGGCTAGCGCACTGAGAGCAGGCGGACCCGAATAGGCGTTCTTGCTACGTCACCGCGTAGAGACGCCACTCAGATACGGCAGACAGGACTTCGCAGCCAGTGGGACGGATGACGACATGCTCCTCGGGATTAACTAGGCCGTCGACGCTTTCGATTTTCGGCTCGGGCGTGAGCGCCATACCGGTCGCGAGGACCGTATCGTCGATTGCCGAAATGGATGGCGGCTCGTTTTCCAATCCAATGCCGTGTCCGATGCGCTTGGAGGGATGATCCGAATAGTTCCGCCACTCGGGATGCTGGCATAGGCGCTGCTGGGAATATTCGAACAACGCACGCACCGGAACGCCGGGCTTCATCCGTTCAATGATTCCACGAAGTATATCCCACATCCCATCGTGCTCTGATTGCTGGCGTGGTGAGGAACGCCCGAATACGGCGCGGCGCGCAAAATCCATTTTGTACCCCAAATAATTGCAACCGCCATCGATGTACAGCACGTCGCCGTTTTGAAAGGTCCGATTGGGACCAGTTGCCCCGAGCACCATCGGCGGCTCCGAATTGATGTCCGCCCCCCCTTCGACGTAATACTGGAGAACCTTCCTTTGCACGGCCTTCGCGGAAATGCCGGGATGCAGTTCCTCGAATGCGCGCCGCCACGCCTTGCCCCCGATGGCACAAGCGTTGCGCATGCAGTCGATTTCCCATTCCGACTTGATTAGCCGACAACCCCAGACGACTGGTCCCGAATCGACAAATTGCGCTCTCGGCAACTGCTCCTTCAATAGTTCAAAATCGATTATAGCAATACCAAGCCAGGTTTCGCGCCCCAGCTCGATCCCGAGTTTGCCCCCATCGAGATTCCGATCTCTCAGGATGTCGGCGATCCCCCAGTCCACGCGCGGCTCGCTGGTGAACGGCACTTCCGGATAAATCCGGCGATCCGCGACCCAGGACGGAAAAGGCTGGCGATATAGTCTGGCGAACATCTCGGGACCCGACCAAGTGACGAGCGCGGGCTCGCCCTCAAGCGGCAGCACGAAGATCGACGGGCGTGATCGCATCCATGGCGCGACTTTGTGGCCTGTGAAATACGAGTAATGCATCGTGTCGGTCACTATCAGGCCATCCATCCCATGCTCGCGCATTAGCTGGCGGGCACGATTAACGCGATTGGCATACTCGTCAGGTGGCATTGGTGACATCGTACTGCCCTCGAATCACACAGGAGTGCGCCACGCGCTCCAGGTATTGGTCCGCCCATAAACCACGTCGAAGAACTCCTGCTGAATGGCCCTGGTCAGCGGCCCGCGCCGGCCATCGCCGATCTTGCGGTTGTCGATTTCGACTAGTGGGGTTACCTCGGCGCCAGTCCCAGCGAAGAATGCCTCGTCCGAAGTGAGCATGTAGTCCCGCGAGAACAGCTCCTCGCGAACTTCGATGTCCTGTGCCCTGGCGAGACGGATGATGGTGTCGCGAGTGATTCCGTCGAGCAGATTGGTCAGCGGGGGCGTAACCAAGGCGCCGTCACGCACCAGAAATATGTGCTCCACTGAACCTTCTGCGACAAATCCGTTTGTATCGAGAAGTATGGCTTCGTCGTATCCGTCGCGTCTCGCCTCCGTGCGCGCCATCTGGAACAACATATAGTTGCCGCATGCCTTGGCTTTGGACATGTGCGAATTAATGTGTTGGCGAACATAGCTCGACACCTTCGCGCGGCTGCCTTTTTCCAAGGTCCCTTGTCCCACATATTCACCCCAGTGCCACACCGCTATCGAGACGTTGATGTTGCAATCTTCATAGGAGAGTCCCATCCCACCGTAGCCGATATAAGCGATGGGTCGGATGTAACATTGCTCGAAACGGTTCTCGCGAATGATCTGGCGAGTAGCTTCAGTCAATTCCTCAACCGAGTACGGGATTTCGAAACCGAGGATCGCGGCTGAGCGATGCATGCGGACCAGATGCTCTTTGAGCCGGAAGACTGCCGGGCCGAATTGCGTCTTGTAGCAGCGGATACCTTCGAATACCCCGAAACCGTACTGGAGAGTATTGCTCACCAGATGGACGTGAGCGTGATCCCAATCGACAATTTTGCCGTCCATCCAGATCTTGTCCGATTTTTCCAAGAGTGCCGTCCTCAGCTCCAATGTTCATGTAATCCCAAATGCGAATCATCTCATTTGTGAATTTCGCTCGACCATGACTTTGCCCCCGATTGCCACGATACAAATACGAGTCTTGTCCTGCAGCAATGTGATATCGGTGAGAGGGTCACCATCGAAGACGACAAGGTCAGCCAACTTGCCAGCCTCAAGGCTGCCGATGCGATCATCCATTCGCAAAAGTTTGGCAGCTTCGCTCGTCGTCGCAGACAAGGCTTCGAGCGGAGATAGGCCCATCTCAACCAGGTAAACGACCTCGTCGAGGTTGTTGCCGTGGTCCGTGAAAGGCACCCCAGTATCAGTGCCCATTGCAAGCTTGACGCCTGCCTTGTGAGCACGCTTGAAGCTTTCAATGTGCCGCTCAATAGCCGATTTGGCCTTGCGTACAACATCTGCTCGTATGCCTGCTGTCGTGCCGTGCTTCACCACATTGCGGACAGCTGCCGAGGTCGCTACCAGATAGGTGCCGCGATCGAGCATCAGTTCGATGCCTTCGTCATCGAGGAGGTAACCGTGCTCCACCGAGTCGACGCCGGCCTTGACCGCGTTCTTAATTGCACTTGTTCCGTGGGCGTGCGCGCAAGCGGTCTTTCCGGCTGCATGGGCTTCCTCGACAGACGCGCGCATTTCGTCGATCGTGAATTGTGGGGCGCCTATCTCCGTGCCCGGCGTAAGGATGCCGCCGCTTGCAATTAGCTTTACATTGTCGGCACCGGCTTTGATCTGCGCTCTCGCGGCGCGGCGCAGCTCGTCCGGTCCGTCGGCCTCGTATCCCATGTGCCAGCCGTGCCCTCCAGTCATACAGATGGCTTTGCCGCTGAGCACGAGCCGCGGCGTCGGACACAAGCCCTGCTGCGACGCTGCGCGCAGCGCAAAATCGATACCGCCGCGCGATCCGCAATCGCGGATCGTTGTAACGCCGGCTTCTAGCGTACGCCGCGCGTTTCGCGCGGAGCGCAATACCGCGACTGTATCCGTATCGGCTGCAGCCTGTGCTCTCGGGTCGGCCACACCGTCATTGCGAAGATGGACATGGCAATCAATCAGGCCGGGAAGGATCGATTTGCCCATTATATCCCTGCGGAGGATTGACTCGTTCAGTGAAGGTGGCTCACCTCGACCGACCTCCGCAATCCTCTCTCCATCGATGATGACATAGCCCTGAAAGGCGTTACCGCGTCCGTCAATGACTTGACCATTCAAGTAAGCCGCACGCATGATTCCCCTCCTACTTCACTCTACTCCTAAGCTGTGGTGGCATCAAAGCAGAAGCTTCGAGCGACAGAGGCCGGTATGCGGACCTTCAACGACGTGACGCAAAAAGCGGACCCATGGCGCTAAATGGCGCTGTTATGCTAAGTGCACGCAATGCGTTCCACATGACGGCCATTGTCGATGTGAAGACGGGCTTACCTAGCTTGTCTTCAATATCCGAGAGAACAGGCCGTATGCGCATCGAGCCTTGCGCCCCAGCGTCTGCTCGCTTTGGCTTGCGCTTCGCAGCCACTCGACGCTTGACCTGAACAGGCTTGCGAACCTGCCCTGAACGGTGCCCTAAGAGGCCCGTCCAGATCGCCATGAAGGCAACCAGATCATGCGCCGCCGGGAGCAGCCACGTCGGCGCCTGGAGAGGGCTGTCCGTTGTGGCCTTACAGCTCCCGTCTCGCAGCTTCCACGCCAGCGCTGGCCGTTGCTTCTGCCGCGAGTTTGGTCTTGCAAACAGGACCGCACTGCTTCACTGCCCGCGCTGCGTTGGCGTCGCCTCTCGCCTTGGCCAACTCCGCTTCGCTCTTGGTGAGTGCTGCCTGGGCACGAGCCCCGGCGCCACTGCTTCGCGAACGGGCTGTACTGGTCGCTGCGACCGCGACGCAACTCCAAGCGCGCTTAGGTGGGGTTTTGTCATCTACCTAACCGACTACGCTGGTCCGGACCGATAGGGTCTCATCGGTCCGTTTGAACACCCGAGCATGGGTCATGAATGACCGAGGGGTCGTTGCCGAGGATTGCCTACACATAAAGAGGTAACGGCCTCAATTTCATTCGTTGGGTTCCGCTTGCCTGTCCGGTGAGTTAGGGCCGGAGGGTTTGGCCACTGTACTGTTGCAATGGGGAACATGCGGGCGCTGGGCGATTCCTTGGTCATTTTGGGTCTGTCGGTCGCTGCTTTTGCCGTGCGCCCCGGTGGCACGCTCGAAGCTGCCTCACCCAGGTAAGCGTCAGTTCGTGGCCCGAAGGTTGAGACACTGTTTCTCGTCCGCATGCGGATCATTGCACTGCGATTGGAATCCATGTCGGGTTCATATTTGTGATGACCCATGCGCCACCGAACGCTATTAGTCCCGCATACACGATCTGCGGCAGCATTGCGATGAGCGCGGAGATGAGTCCGACGATTGCACCGAGCACATGCTGCACCGCCTTCAGTAGATCTTTCGCGACCTTATAGAGAAAGTAGGCTAGCGCCGCGATGACGACTACAAAGAGGACTTGCTTCCACAACGGCAGACTGTTGAACGGCATCTGGAACATCCTCACAACCTGGCCGAATGACCAATTCCAGATGAACTGCAAAACTTGCCAGATGACCGCGGAGAGCCGCTGTGCGATCTGGCCGACTTCATTGAGTACCTGCTGCATGGCGAATACTCCACGGTGACTGTCTTTAACGAGCGAACGCTAGCTGTGTTCCTTTTTGCTATCCGATCGACGCGAGCTGCGGCACCTGGCGTATGTCCCTCGAACACCCGCCAATCTCGACTGACGAAGCAGGCCTGGCCTGCGCTCCGCCAGGCGAAGCTACGAAACTGTCGTCATGACAATTGATTGGGTTGCGGAGTTAAAGCGCGATGCTGCGCTAGGCGCGCATGGCTAGGAAATCAAAGCCACTTCAGCGCGTATCTTGAGAGCGACGAGGACGTCACGGCCTACATCATCATCGGAGGTGCGTGGTGACCGACGCGTGGAACTTGCTCCCGTCAATCAGCGTTTTTAGGTTGGCTCTCGGCGGGCACACCCGATCGCCCATGCTGCCGACGATGATCGTCTTCAATTGCGGGGTGCCCGACGCGGGAACTGACAATGGTGAGAATTTCCGCAAGAGAGTCTGAAGGAGCCCTCGCAGGCAGGGCAACTGCAGCGCCGGTACAAAGCCACCCGTTCAAGTACGTGCCGGTGAAGGGCGCAAAATTGTGATCCGCAAGGGCCATTGCCCGGCCTCCTGACCGTCCAACAACAGGAGGGCGAAGATGTCTTGGATCATGACTTCGAATTCATGAAGGGAACATCCAGTGGGCTTGGACCGAGACATTCGTGGCTTGGTAGAAATCAGCGTGCGCTAGCAGGGGGCCGGTTTGCCGATCCTGGGGACGCGTTAGGCACCCCGATTGAGTCAAGCCTCCTTACGAACTCTTCAGTCCGAGTGGGCATCAGAACTGATGATGCTTGGAAACCCAAAGACGTTCTCTTGCTAGGCACCGCACCGAGCGCCAGACCCTCGCGCTCGCTATGGAGACAGACCTCGACCGCTGGATGAGTACCGATCCCGATGATGGGGGAGAAAACCAGCTGACGGCAAACCTGACAATACCCCTTCGTCTCGTTGGTTCGGGGAGTTCTTCCACGGTAATCCACAGAGTGATGCTACTGGTTTACACACCGGGGGCCGGTTACGTCAACAATGCCCCTCTCCGGATTCTGATCAGCGTCGAAACACCTTTGTGGTTGACCAGCTGATAAATGACATTCGTCTTGATGAATACACCGCCGATTTTCGCATCCTAGGCGTAGTTATGCCGTTCACAAGGGGAGATGTCATTTCGAACGGCGAATTCCAAATTAAAGCTTTCGGCGGAGCAAGTACAACCTGGGTACCCGCGCCGGGGAATATTTTCTTGTACGGTCTGGACATGGCGTCAAGCCGCCCGAATGATGTAATTCCTTTGATGGCATGAATGAGAGCGTACGAAGCTGGGTGCGTCAGCCGACCCACGGCTGAGTGGCAGGCGGTCCCCGGCCCACAGGGCAGCTAGTTTGGCGCCCAAATCGAT
>Ga0075425_100002937_pt1 | contig 17180 bp, 12 predicted proteins | sample SoiMethybrSBSTD4_FD_75300 | JGI IMG/M metagenome (GOLD analysis project Ga0075425, IMG submission 75300) | Bulk soil microbial communities from a Populus tree surrounding site in Tennessee, USA - Soil MetaG P. TD hybrid SBSTD4 | ecosystem: Environmental > Terrestrial > Soil > Tree plantation... | reverse complement strand
ATCGACGCGGTGCCCAAGCCCACCGAGAACGACGTGCGCGACGCCCTCGCCGGCTGCCTCTGCCGCTGCACGGGCTACGTCAAGCCCGTGGAAGCGGTGCTGCGGGCGGCCGCCGCTCCCCGCCCCGCCGCGAGCGGCACGAGGTCCTGAGGATGTCGGATCTCAAGACGGTCGGAAAGTCCGAGCGGCGCGTCGACAGCATCAAGCTCGCCACTGGCCGCGGCACGTTCGTGGACGACATCGAGCTGCCGCGCCTGATGCACGCCCGCATCCTCCACTCGCCGCACGCCCACGCCCGCATCACCCGCATCGACGCCAGCCAGGCCCGGGCCATGCCCGGCGTCGTGTGCGTGCTCACCCACGAAGACGTGCCCCGCGTGCCCTACACGACCGCGGGGCAGGGCTGGCCGGAGCCCTCGCCCTACGACGCGGTGATGCTCGACCGCAAGGTGCGCTTCGTGGGCGACCGGGTGGCGGTGGTGGCCGCGGACGACCCGGAGCTGGCCCTGCGCGCCTGCGACGCCATCAAGGTCGAATACGAGATCCTCCCCGCCATCCTGGACCCGGAGAAGGCCATGGCCCCGGGGGCGCCCGTCATCCACGACCAGGCGGACGCCTCGGGCATCAAGGATCCGGCGCGCAACCTCGCCGCCGAGATCGTGGCCGAGGTCGGCTCGGTCGAGCGCGGCTTCGCGGAGGCGGAGCGGGTCTTCGAGGGGACCTACCGCGTCCCCTACGTCCAGCAGTCGTCCCTCGAGCCGCACATCACGATCACCTGGCTCGACGAGGACCACCGGCTGATGGTCCGCACCTCCACCCAGGTGCCGTTCCACGTGCGGCGCATCATCGCGCCCCTCCTCGGCATCCCCGTGCAGCGGATCCGCGTGATCAAGCCGCGCATCGGGGGCGGCTTCGGCGGCAAGCAGGAGATCCTGATCGAGGACCTCTGCGGCATGCTGACGCTGCGCACGGGCCGGCCCACCCGCCTCGAGTACACACGGGAAGAGGAGCTGACCGCGGCGCGCACGCGCCACCCGCAGATCGTGACCGTGAAGAGCGGGGTGCGCGGCGGGAAGTTCACCGCCCTCGAGATGCGCGTGCTGGAGAACACCGGCGCCTACGGCACCCACGCCCTGACCGTGATGAGCGTGACCGGCAACCGCGCGCTCTCGCTTTACCGCTGCCCGAACCTGCGCTACGAGGCCCGCGCCGTCTACACCAACCTGGCCGTGGCCGGCGCCTTTCGCGGCTACGGCTGCCCGCAGGGGTTCTTCGCCCTGGAGAGCCACGTCGACGAGGTCGCGGCGGGGCTGGGCGACGATCCCCTGGAGTTCCGGAGCCGCAACCACGTCCAGCAAGGCGACGACCAGCCGATCGCGGAAGTGCTGGGCGAGGGCAAGGAGGGCTTCAAGCAGATCATCCGCTCCTGCGGCCTCCCCCAGGCCATCCAGCTCGGGGCCAAGGCCATCGGATGGGCCGAGAAGCGGAGGCGCTACGGCATCGGCGACGGCTCGAGCTTCGACGGCTCGGAGACGATCGACCTCGCCATGCACCGTTCGAAGGGCAAATCACGGACAGCGCGAGCGGCGGAGAACCCCGCTCCCGCGCCTCCCGATCCGGTCGTCCGCGGCGTCGGCATGGCCATCGTCATGCAGGCCTCGGGGATCCCGGGAGTCGACATGGGCGCCGCGTCGATCAAGATGAACGAAGACGCCTCGTTCAACCTGCTCGTGGGCGCCACGGACATCGGCACCGGCGCCGACACCATGTTCTGCCAGCTCGCGGCGGAGGCGCTGGGGGTACCCGTCGAGAAGATCATTCCCTACTCCTCGGACACGGACATGACGCCGTTCGACCCCGGGGCCTACGCTTCGTCCACGACCTACATCTCCGGACGCGCGGTGGAGAAGGCGGCGCGCGCGGTGCGCGAGCAGATCACCGCCGTGGGCGCGCGCATGCTCGAGGAGAAGCCCGAGGACCTCGTGCTCCACGGGCAGAAGGTGTGCGCGAAGGACGGCCGCTTCGTCACCTACGAGCAGGTCTGCCTGTCGTCGCTGTACCAGAAGGACCAGTTCCAGATCATGGCCACCGCCTCGCACATGTCCTACGAGTCGCCCCCTCCCTTCGCCGCCGTGTTCGTCGAGGTCGAGGTGGACACGGAGACGGGGCTGGTGCGGGTGCTCAAGGTGGTCGAGGCCGTCGATTGCGGGCAGGTCGTGAACCCGCAGATGGCGGAAGGGCAGATCGAGGGGGCGGCCATCCAGTCCGTCGGCTACGCCCTGTACGAGCGCATGCCCTTCGACGGGAAGGGGCGCATGCAGTTCCGCTCCTTCCGCGACTACACGATCGCGAGCGCGATCGACGTGCCCGAGATCGTCTCCATCCTGGTCCCGACCCACGAGCCGACCGGGCCCTTCGGGGCCAAGGCCATCGCCGAGATCCCGATCAACGGCCCCGCGCCCGCCATCGCCAACGCGGTGTTCCACGCCACGGGCGTGCGCCTGCGCGAGATCCCGCTCACGCCGGACCGCGTCCTGGCCGCGCTGCGGGCACGGCCGGCCGCGACGGCCTGAGGCCCCCTCCGGCCCTGGCGGTGCCCTCGCCGCGCCGTGGATGTTGCGCGGCGCGCCGCCACCGGGGGAAGGCGGCGGGCATAATGGTCGTGGGATGCCCACGAAGCCGCAACTGGACGGCGATCCCCTCTGGTACAAGGACGCGATCCTCTACGAGCTGCACGTCCGTGCGTTCTCCGACTCGAACGCGGACGGCATCGGGGACTTCGCCGGCCTCGCGCGCAAGCTCGACTACCTCCAGGACCTCGGCGTCACCGCGATCTGGCTGCTGCCCTTCTACCCCTCGCCGCTGAAGGACGACGGCTACGACACCGCGGACTACCTCAGCGTCCATCCTTCGTACGGCACCCTGCGGGACTGCAAGCGCGTCCTGCGCGAGGCGCACGAGCGCGGCCTGAAGGTGATCACCGAGCTCGTCCTCAACCACACCTCGGACCAGCATCCCTGGTTCCAGAAGGCGCGGCGGGCCCCCGCGGGCAGCGCCGCCCGCAGCTTCTACGTCTGGAGCGACTCGCCGGAGCGCTACCAGGACGCGCGCATCATCTTCAAGGACTTCGAGCACTCGAACTGGACGTGGGATCCCGTGGCCGGGCAGTACTACTGGCACCGGTTCTACTCGCACCAGCCCGACCTCAACTGGGACAACCCGCAGGTGTGCAAGACCATGTTCCAGGTCGTGGATTTCTGGCTGGGCGAGATCGGCGTGGACGGGCTGCGCCTGGACGCCGTCCCCTACCTGTTCGAGCGCGACGGGACGAACTGCGAGAACCTGCCCCAGACCCACCAGGCCCTCAAGGAGCTGCGCGCGCACATCGACGCCCGCTTCAAGGGAAAGATGCTCCTGGCCGAGGCCAACCAGTGGCCGGAAGACTCGGTCGCGTACTTCGGGAGCGGAGACGAGTGCCACACCGCGTTCCACTTCCCCTTGATGCCCCGCATGTTCATGGCCATCCAGACCGAGGACCGCTACCCGGTCGTGGACATGCTCGAGCAGACGCCGCCCATTCCCGAGACCTGCCAGTGGGTCCTCTTCCTGCGCAACCACGACGAGCTCACGCTGGAGATGGTCACGGACGAGGAGCGCGACTACATGTACCGCGCCTACGCCCAGGACGCGCAGGCGCGCATCAACCTCGGCATCCGCCGCCGCCTGGCTCCTCTCCTCGGCAACAGCCGCCGCAAGATCGAGCTCATGAACGGCCTGCTCCTCTCCCTGCCCGGCACGCCGGTCGTGTACTACGGCGACGAGATCGGCATGGGCGACAACTTCTACCTCGGCGACCGCAACGGGGTGCGCACGCCCATGCAGTGGAGCCCGGACCGCAACGCGGGGTTCTCGCGCGCCAACACGCAGCGGCTGTACTTTCCCGTGATCATCGACCCCGAGTACCACTACGAGGCCGTCAACGTCGAGGTGCAGCACAGCAACCCGCAATCGCTGCTCTGGTGGATGAAACGGACGCTGAGCCTGCGCAAGCAGTACAAGGCGTTCGGCCGCGGCAGCCTCGAGTTCCTCTACCCGGACAACAACAAGATCCTCGCCTTCCTGCGCACGTACGGGGAGGAGCGCATCCTGGTGGTGGCGAACCTCTCGCGCTTCTCCCAGCATGCGGAGCTGAGCCTGCCCAACCTGCGCGGGCTCCACCCCGTCGAGATGTCCGGACGCAGCTCCTTCCCGCCCGTGGGGGACGGCCCCTACCCGATCTCCCTCGGACCTCACGCCTTCTTCTGGTTCGCGCTGGAGAAGACGGCTCCCACGACCAAGCCCGTGCACGTGCCGTCCGCGCCGGAAGCGTGGCCGGAGGTGGCCTGGACGGAGGACTGGCCGGGGCACTTCGCGGAAGAGCTGGGAGCGCGCCTGGGCTCCGTCCTGCCCGCGATGCTCCGCTCGCGCTCGTGGTTCTGGGGGAAATCGCGCGACCTGATCCGGGCCGAGATCGTCGACGCGGTGGCGGTGACGGATCTCTCCGCGATCGCGCTGGTCCAGGTGGACTACGTCGACGGCGAGCCCGAGCGTTACCTCCTTCCGGTGGCGGCGGCCCTCGGGCCGCGGGCGGAGGAGCTGGCCGCGCACGAGCCGGGCGCGGTGCTGGCCCGTCTGAAGGACGACGGGGGCGCTCCCGTGGGCGTCCTCTCCGACGCCATCCGCGATCGCGCCTTCGGAGAGGCGCTGCTCGACGTCATGGGGCGGCGGGCCGCGATCAAGGGACGGCTCGGCGAGCTCGAGGGGTGGTCGGATCGGCAGCTCCGGAAGACGCGCGCCGTGCAGGCCGACCGCGGCCCGGGACAGGTCACGGTCTCGGCGGGCGATGCGTCCGTCACCTTCGGCTCCCGCTTCATCCTGAGGCTGATCCGGCGGCCCGAGGACGAGCACCCCGACCTCGAGGTCGTGGCGTTCCTGGCCGACCACGGCTTCAAGCACTGTCCGCCCGTGCGCGGCGGGATGGCCTACACGGCCGCGGGCGCCACCTCCACGCTCGCCGTCCTGCAGGACTACGTGGCCCACGAGACGGACGGCTGGCAGGTGACGCTCGACGAGCTCGGACGCTACTCCGAGCGGATCCTCACCGGATCGGCGGGGCCGCCCCTGCCCGCGCCCACGATCCTGGAGCTGGCCGCGCACGATCTGCCCGCGGAGGTCCGCCAGGCCGTCGGCCCGTTCCTGACCACGGTCGAGCTGCTGGCGCAGCGCACGGCCGAGATGCACGCCACGCTCGCCTCCGATCCCTCCGATCCCCGGTTCGCGCCGGAGCCGTTCTCGGCCCTCCACCAGCGCTCGCTCGTCCAGTCCGTGCGCAACCTCGGACGCGCCGTCCTGCAGCGCCTGCGCCGCCGGCTGCGCACGCTGCCCGAAGCCGTCCAGGCCGACGCGCAACGGGCGGTGTCACTGGAGGCGGAGATCCTGAAGCGCTCCCGCGCGGCCTTCGAGACCCGGTTCGGGTCGAAGCGCATCCGCTATCACGGCAACTACCACCTGGGCCGCGTGCTGTACACGGGCCGCGATTTCGTGATGCTGTTCTTCGAAGGCGAGCCCGGCCGCCCCCTGGCCGAGCGGCGCATCAAGCGCTCGCCCCTGCGCGACGTGGCCAGCATGTTGCGGTCGTTCCACTACGTCACCGCCCACGCCCTCTCCGGGCGCGTGTCGAGCGGCGCCGTGCGCGCGGAGGACATCCCCGTGCTCGAGCCCGCGCTGCGCGCGTGGCGGGCCTGGGTGGGCGCCGCCTTCCTGCGCCGGTACCTGCAGACCACGGCCGGGCAGCCCTTCGCGCCCGCCACTCCGGAAGAGCTGCGCGCCTCCCTCACCGGCTACCTGCTGGAGAAGACGCTGCACGAGATCGGGTACGAGCTCGACCAGCGCCCGGAGTGGGTGACGATCCCGCTCTCGGAGCTGCTGGAGCTGATGAAGGGCTGATTCGCGCGCGTCCGCACGGGCGCCTTCACGGCGCGGAAGAGGTGAGGGGGTCGAGAAGGGCGCGGATGGCCCCGCCCATCGCATCGGCGGTGAACGGCTTCTCGATGTAGGCGGCGTCGGAAGGGACCTCCTGGCGCGGCGCCACCCCCGCCCCATACCCGGACATGAAGAGGACCTTGACGTCGGGACGAAGCCGGCTCAAGCGGTCCGCGAGCTCGCGGCCGGTCATCTGCGGCATCACGAGATCGCTCAGCAGGAGGTGGATGGGGCCGCTGTATTCCTGCGCGACGCGCAGGGCGTCCGCTCCCCGGCTCGCCTCCAGCACGCGGTAGCCGAGCGCCTCCAGGAGCTCGCGCAGCAGCGCTCGCACCGAGCCTTCGTCCTCGACGAGGAGGACGGTCTCCGTCCCCTGCACCGCGGCCTGCCCCGGGCGCGTCGACAGGCGCTCGGGAGCCTGGTCCACCCGCGGCAGGTGGATCTTGAACGTGGTGCCGCGGCCGGGCTCGCTGTACACCCAGATGAACCCCTCGCTCTGCTTCACGATGCCGTAGACGGTGGCGAGGCCGAGTCCCGTGCCCTTGCCCGCCTCCTTGGTCGTGAAGAAGGGCTCGAAGATGCGAGCCTTGGTGTCCTCGTCCATGCCGTGGCCGGTGTCGGTCACGGAGAGGACGACATAGCCCCCGGGCACCATTCCGGGATGGCCGTGGGCGAAGGTCTCGTCCAGCTCCACGTTGGCCAGCTCGAGATCGAGCACGCCGCCCTCCGGCATCGCATCGCGGGCGTTGACCGCGAGGTTGACGATCACCTGCTCCATCTGCGCGGGGTCGGCGCGGACGCTGCCAAGGGCCCCGCGCCGGCGCGTGACCAGCTCGACGTCCTCGCCGATGAGGCGCTGCAGGAGCGTGCTCATCCGCTCCACGATCTCGCCGAGATCGAGGATGCGCGGCTGCAGCACCTGCTTGCGGCTGAAAGCGAGGAGCTGGTGGGTCAGGGCGGAGGCGCGCTCCGCGGCCAGGCCGATCTCCAGGAGGTTGCGTCGCATCGGGTGGTCGGCGGCGAGCTTGCGCACGACCAGCTCCCCGTGGCCGCGGATCACCGTCAACAGGTTGTTGAAGTCGTGGGCCACGCCTCCGGCCAGGCGGCCGATCGCCTCCATCTTCTGGGACTGACGGACCTGCTCCTCGCGCCGGCCCAGGTCGGCTTCCGCCTCGTGGCGGGCGGTGGTGTCGCGTACGGCGATGGCTACGCCGTCGTCCAGGGGCACGATCTGATGGTGGATCCAGCGGCCAGGCGCGTCCGGCAGCGTGATCGGCAGCTCCTCCTCGAGAGGCGCGCGCCCCCGCATCACCGAAGCCGCGCGCTCGATGAACGGAAGCAGGGAAGGCGCCGGCCAGAGGTCGCGCAGACGCCGGGCCACGACCTCGTCGCGGCGGCGTCCGAGGAGGCGCTCCGCGTTGCGGTTGACGTCGGTCACCACGAAGTCGGTCAGGCGGCCCCGCTCGTCGCGCACGGCAGACAGGATTCCCACCGCGTCGAGGCTGCCCTCGACGGCCGCCCGGAAGCGCGCGTCGCTGCGGCGCAGGGCCAGCTCCGCGCGTTTGCGGGAGACGGCGTAGCTCAGGCTCCGGGACAGGAGCGCTGGATTGACCTCGCCCTTGATGAGGTAGTCCTGGGCGCCCCGCTGCAGCGCCTCCACCGCCATCGTGCGGTCGTAGGACGTCATGACGACCACCGCGACGTCGGGGAACGCCCCCGCCACCTCGTCCACGGCCTCCAGGCCCGTCGCGTCCGGCAGCCGGAGATCGAGCAGGACGGCTTCGATTCCGCCTTCCCCCAGGCGGTCGAGCGCTTCCCCGAGTTGCTCCCGCCGGTCGATTTCCCACGTCCGGTCGGCGCCGCTGAGCATGGCGACGATCACGGCCGCGAAATCGGCCTGATCCTCCACGATCAGGAGGCGCGGGGCGGCGATCTGAGTGGAAGGGACGAGGAACACCAGTCCGCCTCGGGACGGATGGTATACGTTTAACGGTTATCAATCAACCTAATCGTACGACCGAGGGGCGACGGGCAGGAACAGCCGATTGGGGCCTCGCCGGGGAGGTCAGCGCGGCGCGATCTGGCGGAGCAGGTCCTGCCGATCCTCGCGCGCCATCGCGGTGAGGAGGATGCGCAGGCTGTCGAGAGACTCGTCCGTCAGCGTCTGGAAGTCGGACCGGATCGCCTCGATCTGGTCCCACTCGCGCTTGGTGTCCGCCGCTTCGGGGCTCAGCCCGAGAGTCTGGATGGATCTCAGCAGGAAACGCGTGGCGAGTCCGAAGCTGCGGCCCAGTATGTACATCTTGAGCCGATAGCGCTCGGAGGCGGACACCAGGAACTGGTGCAGCACGCCGTGCAGGTAGGCGAGGCTCGAGACCTGCACCAGCCGGAAGTTCTTCGGGCGCAGCGGCTGCACCGGCGCGATGGCGGACACCATCCGCGAGAAGGTGGCCATGGCGGCGAGGAGGCGCAGCATGTCCGGTGAGAACTTCTCGATGACCCTGTAGCCGACATCGAGGAGCCGGATCGCCTCTTCGGTCGTGCCGAGCTCGCGGTACACGAGGGCGTGCTCGAACGAAAGGTCCGCCATACCCAGCTCGGTGCGGACCTTGCCCTCGATGGCGCCGTAGACTTTCTCCCCGCGCGGCGTCAGCAGCATCTCCCAGTCGCGGCGGATCAGGCGTTCGTTCCGGCGGCCGATGAGGAGGAGGACGACCAGGCAGCTCACGACCGCGCCCCCGATCATCAGCCAGAAGAAGGAGCTCAAGGCGTGACTCGTCCCGGAGCCAGGGCACCCACCGGCGGCCACGCCGGCGGCGCAGCGGGCAGCGCCGACTCGGGCACGGTGCGCCAGGCGACTCGCAGCCAGTAGTTGAAGAGGACGAAGAAAGCGAGGGGGTCGAGGTAACCCACCCAGAGCCGGACGCGCGGCGATCCGCTCTCGAAGAGCAAGCTGATGAGGATCGTGAACAGGAGCAGGTAGGGCGCGTACCCCACCAGGATCGCCCGCGGCATCGGCGCCAGCGGCAGTCGATACCAGAGAACCAGGGCCGCGAGCGCGGTGAACATCCAGATCGCCGCGGAGGCCATGCGGGGAACGGATTCGGCGTGCATCCGCGTGTACGTCGCGTTCGGTGGCGCCGTGGCCATGGCCGTCACCGCCGTGGCCACCAGGATGAGGAGCATGACGCGGCGCGCGGTCACCGCCGCGGCGGGAAACGCGCTGAAGATGCAGTTCGTCAACTCGAGGGAAAGCCCGAGGCGGAGCGAGGCGGCGACGATCTGCAGCAGCATGTAGGTCTCCCATGTGGGGTGGAGCATGTACACCACATTGAAGACCTGGACGCCACCGACGTACAGCACGAAGACCGGCATCCGGCGGTAGTGACGCCGCCACAGCAGCGTGGCCAGGAGCGCGAAGCCCTGTGCCGCGCCGAACCACCCGAATGCCTGCTGCGCCAGCGACATGAGGCTCAGCAGCTCAGGGCGTGACCCGTCCCAGTACGGGGGCGGGCGTCGCGGGCGGCGGCGGCGAGATCTTGGCGGATTCGGGCGCGGTGCGCCAGGCGACGCGCAGCCAGTAGCTCGTGAGGACGAAGTAGGCGAGAGGGTCCACGTAGCCCACCCAGACTCGGATGTGCTGTGACCCGGGGTCGAAGAGCAGGCTCATGCCGATCGTGAAGACGAGCAGATAGGGCGCGAACCCCATCAATATGGCCCGCGGCAGCGGCGCCAGGGGCAACCTGTACCACAGCACCAGGCCCGCGAGCGCGGTCAGCATCCAGATCGCCGCGGAGGCCATGCGGGGGATCGACTCCGCGTGCATTCGCGTGTACGTGACGTCCGGTGGAGCGGTGGCCAGGGCCGTGACGGCGGTGGCCACGAGGAGGAAGAGCATGATCCGACGCGCCGTCACCGCGGCCGCCGGAAACGCTCCGAAGATCCGGTAGGTCAGCTCGAGGGCGACTCCGAAGCGGAGCGCCGCGTCGACGACCTGCAGCAGCATCCAGGTCTCCCAGGTGGGATGGAGACCGTAGTTCGCATTGAAGGCGTGGCTGCCACCCACGAAGAGCGTGAAGAGCGGCATCCGGCGGTAATGCCCACGCCACAGCAGCGTTCCGAAGAGCGCCAAACCCTGCAAGACGCCGAGCCACCCGAAGACCTGCTGAGCCAGCGACATGAGGCTGCGCGATGGTACCGCAAAACGACTAGAGGGCGCGAGGCGAGGCCTCCCCCCGCGCCCCCGCAGATCGCTTCCTAGGGCCAGGCCGGCGGCGGGAAATCCGAGGTGGCGCGCACGTCGCCCCTGTCTGACAACCCCGCGTCCGTGCTCACATCCAGGGCCCAGCCACTCTCATACAAGCCCGCCAGCAGGTTGAACATCAGCGCGCCGACCAACATGGCTACCCGCATCGATTTCCTCCCGGCGAAGGCCGCCGTTTGTTTTCGTGTGCGAGCAATATGTATACTTTCTATTCGTTTAGTCAAGATATTTGTTTTCTTTTTATACATTCCGCGCTAGTATCTCGCCATGGGTGCATAAACTGGATATAGTCTGGCCGTGGGGGTGTACATATGACCCAGAAGGCCAGCCTGTTGGGCCAGTTCGCCGACCTGGCGGTCGAGATGGATGACCCACGCCGCCTGGCGGAGAGAACGCTCGAGGTGGTGATGGCGCTAGTGAACGGCCGGAGCGGCGGCGTCTTCGTGGCGGCGGACCAGCGATTGACGCTCCTGGCCTCGCGCGGGATCGATCAACATGTCCTCGACGCCGTGGAGACCCTGTGGGGCCGGGGCAAGGACCAGCTCCGCCGGGGCCAGCCCGTCTACGTGCCCGATACGGGGGCGGACAAGGACCTCGCGTCCGCCCCAGCCGGAGGTCCGGCCAGCCTCGCGATGTTCCCGGTGTTCGACGGCGACGAGCTGGTCGCCCTCCTCTACGTGGACAGCGCGGAGCGGCATTTCTGCCAGGCCAGCGACGTGGAGCGCCTGGCCAAGTTCTCGCGGATGCTCGCGCGCGCGGTGCGTCCCGAGCCGGAGTCGCCCGCTCGCGAAGCGGTCGGATGGGAGGCCTATCTCGAGCGGACTCCGGTTCCGGACATCGAGCGCCAGAAGCTGCTGCTCCTCCTCAACAAGAACGAGTGGAACATCGCGTGCGTGGCCCGGCTCATGGGCGTGACGCGGCGGACGGTCTACCTGCGGCTGCAGCGCTACAACATCCCGCGGGAGCGGGTGGCCAAGACGCGGCTGCGCTCGGCGGCGGCGTCTTAGTAAGCAAGGGGGGGCACTCACGCCGCATCAAGGTGGGCGTTCGCGACCCCCCCTTGAAACCCCCCTCGCCACGCACCGCCGCAAACGTGCGGCCGTGCGTGGCTCTACGTATCCTTGCCCTACGGAACCGTGGCGTTGACGGGGTTGGCGCGGCGGGGGTCGAGCACGCCATCGCCGACCAGGGCCATGTTGAGATAGGCCGAGAAGTCGAGGGCGTGGCCGTCGGGCGCCCCCTCACGCGCGTGCGCTTCGAGCGGACGGCGTTCGCGATGGCTCACCTCGATCGTGATCAGCCCGTCCGTGAAGACTCCCCGGTCGCGGGCACGATCCACCTCGAGACGGTATTCACGGCCGCGGATGCGCGCCCAGACGGCGTGCGCGTCCGCGCCGCCGCGGGCGAAGAACCCGTCGCGCTCGCGCAGGGCCGTCCAGGCCTCCAGCGATCCGAAGAGCCGAGGCTTCTCGATGTAGGGTCCCCCGTCTTCCGGGCAGAACACGTCGCAGTTGCCGCACTCGTTGCAGAAGTCCTGGAAGTTCGCGATCTGATGCGCCTTGCTCGCGACGAATCGGCCGCCGGGAACCTTCGACACCACGCTCCCGCGCACCACGAACCGCTCGTAGTCGACGCTCAGGGGGGCCGTCTCGTAGACGAAGTTCGCGTCGTTGGGGCAGACGGGGACGCACTTGTCGCAATTGATGCAGTCGAAGAGGACGAGGTGCGATCCGATCTTGCGGGGCGCCGCTCGGTTCTTCTCCGCCCGGTAGCGCGGCTCGGCGGCGGCGCGCGACGCCCCCAGGGGAGTATTGAGGACGGCGGCGCGGGCGACGACGCGGTCGTAGAGGCCGGGGTCGCCCGCCGCCTCGCGGATGTCGCCGCCCTTCGCCAATGCGGCCAGGAGCGCGTCGCGCACCGGCCCGTCCCCGGCCTCCCCGCGGACCGCCTCCTCCCCCTTGCCGAACGCACGCACCACGAAATCGCCGATCCGCGGCGCGCCCACCGCGCGCATGCGTTCCGCGAGGAGCGCGTCGTAGCGCGGGAGCCGGCCGTACCCGCCCGGCCGCAGGAGGTCGGTGCAGGTCGTGATGGGGGTGAAGCCCAGGGCGACGCAGTCCGCGTAGTTCTGCGCGTCCACCCCGGCCGAGAACGATATGGGCACCTGCGGCCGCGCGCGCCGGTAGCGATCGACGAGCGCCATCGTGACCACGTGCAGCGGGCCGCCGGAGAGGTACATCACCGACTCCCCCGCCGGGAAGAACGTCCGGTGGTTGCGCACCACCAGCGTGTTCGAGAACTTCACCTGGAACGTCCTTCCGCGGGAGCGCGCCACCTCGGACAGCCGGTCCGTGATTTCCAGCGCCTGGTCCCACTGCAGGTCCTTGTCGAAGTCCTCCGCGCGCGTCCGCACTTCGTCGTATCCGAGCACGTCGTGCAGGAGGCCGTCGACGGCCGTCTGTCCGAGCAGGGTCGGGTTCAACTTCACGGTCACGTGTACGTCCATCTCCGTGAGCAGGAAGCGCACGATGCCTTCGATCTCGCCGGCCGGGCAGCCGTGGAAGGTGGAGAGCGTGATCTGGTCGGAGAGCCGGGTGGTGAAGTCGAGGTCGCGCCAGCGCCGCAGGTCGTCCGGGATCTCGCGCCGCAAGGCCTCGACGTCCGCGCGCGCGTCCTTCATCGACTCGATCCAGGCACGGACCTGCGGCGAGCGGATGCCGGCCAGGTCGTAGCCGACGCTCAGGTCGAGGATCGTGTCCTGCTTGAGCCGGTCGGAGGGCAGGCCGAGCAGGTTCTCCGCCTTGAGGACGTCGAGGAGCATCGAGCCCATGACGTATTCGCGCAGGCTGTCCGCCAGTCGCAGCTCCTGGCTCCACTCGACGTTGTAGCCCACGGTGGTGGCGTCGATGCAGGGCCGCGGCAGCACCAGCCGGTCGTTGATCTGGACGGTCTTGAGCTCGAGGATCCGGCTCCCGGCCAGCCAGGACAGGACGATGTTCTGCGCCATCTGGTCCTGGGGCCCGGCCGCGGGTCCGACGGGACTGGAGGCGCGCTGCCCGTGGAAGAGAACGGAGGTGTCGAGGTCCGCCGCCCCGTGCCAGAACTTGCGCGCGGGCAGGTCGAAGATCTTCTGCTCGCGTTCGTGCTCCCGCAGCATCCGTCGCAGGAGGGCGCCGAAGGAGGCCCCGATCAGCTCCGCCATCAGTGGACGGGCGCGGAATGGTAGAGGCGCGCGGAGCGCACGATCTCCTCCACTTCATCCGACTCGTTGTCCCGCTTGTCGAGCGCACACGCATACGACATGAGGAGCGCCGTCTCGTCGTCGGTGACGGACCAGAAGGTCCAGCGCGCGCTCTCCGTCTCGCGCACGTAGGTGTAGATCCGGCAGCCCTGGCCGGGCGAGAGCACGATCTCCGACTCGTCGACCTCGAGGCCGAGGCTCCTCAGGAAGCGGGTCAGGAAGTCGGCCCCCCCGAAGCTGTCCTGCCGGCCCTTGGCGTGGCGGGCGGCGGAGAGGTAGAGGATGCCGATCCCGCGCGGGCTGGTCAGCGTGGTCACGCAATCTTCGGTCTGGCGGTTCCAGCCCTCGGGAACCTCGACGGTGAACCAGCCCATCGGATCGGTGAGCACCGGCAATAGAGGCCCCCTCAGGACACCACGGTGCCGGCGCGCCGGCCGGTCATTTCCCCGTCGCGGACCACCGGCTCGCCGCCCACGAACACGTCGCGCACGCCCGACGGGAACTGGATGGGATCCTCGAAGGTGGCCCGGTCGGCGACGCGTCCGGCGTCGAACACCACGAGGTTGGCCCGCAGGCCCTCCGCCACCAGCCCGTGGTCCGCGAAGCCGAACGCCTCCGCCGCCTGCGACGTCATCTTGCGGACGGCTTCCTCGAGTGAGAGCGTGCCCCGCTCGCGGACGTAGCGGCCGAGGACGCGCGGGTACGTGCCATAGGCCCGCGGGTGGGGCCGGCCCCCGAGCAGACCGTCCGTGCACACGTTCGCGAACGGCAGGCGCAGGAACTGCTCGACCACGGCCTCGTCCTGGGAGAACGAGACCATGGCCACGCCCATGCGCTCCTCGCGCAGCAGGTCGAAGGCGGCTTCGAACGGATCCTGTCCACGGAGGCGGGCCACGTCGGCCAGCGTCTTCCCCAGCCAGTCCGCGTGCCGGCCGGAAGCGATGTCCGCGACGAGGATCCCTTCCGGCCCGCTCCACTTCCAGAAGTTGTCCCAGTCGGCGGGGGCGGGGTCGGCCATCATCGTCTTCATCCGCCGGCGCGCCTCGGGGTCGCTCAGGCGCGCGAGCGTCGCCTCCGTCCCGCCGTCGTGGGCCCACGGGGGCAGGATCGCGCCCAGGAGCGTGCTGCCCGCGACGTAGGGATATTGATCGGCGGTGAGGCGCAGCCCGGCGCGGCGGCCTTCCTCCAGGCGCCGGATCACCGCGCCCGCGCGCGGCCAGTTCTCCCGCCCCGCGACTTTGAGGTGCGAGACGTGCACGGGACAGCCGGACTCGCGCGCCACCCGGATCATCTCGTCCAGGGCCTCGAGGATGCGGTCGCTCTCGCTGCGCATGTGGACGACCAGAGGCCGGCTCACCTCGGCCAGCACCCGGCCCAGGGCGATCAGCTCCTCCGTGTCCGCGTAGCAGCAGGGCGGGTAGATGAGGCCGGTCGAGAGGCCGCAGGCCCCCTGGGCCAGGGACTCGCGGAGCAGGTCCTGCATGGCGGAGAGCGCCGCCTCATCCGCGCGGCGGTCGCCACCCCCGAGCACGCACTGGCGGATGGCGCCATGGGGGACGAGATAGGCGACGTCCGGTCCCGGCTCCGCCCGTGCGACGCGGGCCAGGTACTCGCGCACGGTCGACCAATCCCACTCGACGCCGAAGTCGCCGAGAAGGCCGGACAGCTTCTGCTTCCAGGCCGCGCGCTCCTCCGCGCGCACCGGCGCCACCGAGATGCCGTCCTGGCCGAAGACCTCCAGGGTGATGCCCTGACGCACCTTCATGGGCAGCAAGGGATCGGCCAGGACCTTCACGTCCGAGTGGCTGTGGGTGTCGATGAAGCCGGGGCAGACGACGTGGCCCGCGCAATCGATCACTTCGGGCGCGCTCAGGCCAGGGCCAACGGCGGCGATCCGGGCCTCCCGGATGCCGACGTCCGCGACGCGGGCGGGAGCGCCCGTCCCGTCCACGAGGCGGCCGCCCTTCAACACGCGATCGAGCGCCATCGGGTCCCCGCGCAGTTTAGCGTGCTTTCGACGTCGTGAGCCGCGCGCAGGCGCCGAGGCGGGGAGCCGCGCCCGGATCCCGGCGCGGCTCCGCTCCGGTCAGCGCGCCGGGAAGTCCCGGTCGTTCATGTCGACGGTGATCATGAAGCCGTTCGTCCCCTTGTACTCGAAGGCGTTCGGGCCCGTGCGATAGGCCTCGACCTCGTTGGGCATCAGCACGAAGCCGTCGTGGCGCTTCGCGCCCCAGTAGGGCAGGTTCCGGATCACGATCGGCTCGTCGGTCAGGCCCGGGAAGCGCTTGAGACGGACCTCCGCGGTCTTCCCCCCGTCCATGGTGGCCACCGCGCCGTCCTTGTCGTAGCGCCAGGTGTCGATGTCGGCCTCGGCTTCCTTCATGCTGTTCCACTGCACCGGGAACAGGTGCCCCACGACGTCGCGAATGGCGGCGCGCTGGGCCGGGCTCGTGGCCTTGTCGTAGGTGACGACGACCCAGTCCATCTTGCCCATGGAGAAATCGGCGCCGAGATCGTTGGCGAGCCAGAACTTGGCGCCGTCGAGCTTCACGTCGCCGTATTGGCCCTTGTTGATGCGATAGGCGAGGTTCGCGCGGCAGTAATGCTTGGCCTCGCCGCCATGATCGTGGTGGGCGGCCGGCTTCGAATTGAAGTAGCACTGGCAGAACATCGGGCAGCTGCAGGCTTCGATGGCGGTGGCATTGACGGACCAGGATGGCGAGGTCGTGGCCGCGGCTTTTTCGGCGGCGACGAGGGGGGAACCCGGGAACCCGAGCCGCCACGCGGCGACGGCCGCGAGCAGCGCCAAGAGGATCTTCGAACGCATGACTTCCTCCGCGGGATGATTGGGTGCGGATGACACCTCTCCCCCAAGAGGGCGGGGGGCGGCAAAAGGGGACCGAGGGCTGCGACGCTACGCCCCCGGCCGCGGGCTGTCAAAGGGACCCGGCCGCGAGCCGCGGCTTCAGAGCACGTCGTCGCGGGCGATGTCCTGGTAGCTCTCCGGCCGGCGGTCCCGATAGAACTGCCAGTGCGCGCGCACCTTGTCGATCAGGTCGAGGTCGAGATCCGCCACCACGAGCTCGTCCTTGTCCCGGCTCCCGATGGCCAGGATCTCCCCGTAGGGATTGCAGAAGTAGGAGCTGCCGTAGAACTCGCCGAAGTTCCAGGGGGCTTCGCGGCCCACGCGGTTGTTGGTGCCCACGAAATAGCCGTTCGCGATGGCCATCGACGTCTGCTCGATCTTCCAGAGGTTGTCCGAGTGGCCGGAGGTGGTGGCGGAGGGCACGAAGACGATCTCCGCGCCGTGCAGCCCGAGCAGGCGCCCGCCCTCCGGGAAGTGCCGGTCGTAGCAGATGTAGACGCCGATGGTCGCGTAGCGCGTCTTGAACACGGGATAGCCGAGGTTGCCGGGCTTGAAGTAGAACTTCTCCCAGAACGCGGGCAGGCAATGGGGGATGTGGTTCTTGCGGTACTTCCCCACGTAGCTTCCGTCCGCGTCGAGCACCGCGGCCGTGTTGTAGTAGACGCCCTTGGCTTCTTCCTCGTAGACGGGCACCACCATCACCATCGCGTGTTTCTTGGCGATCTCCTGCATGAGGCGGATAGTCGGGCCGTCGGGCACCTTCTCCGTGAACTGGTACCAGCGCGGGT
>Ga0075425_100002935_pt1 | contig 17190 bp, 15 predicted proteins | sample SoiMethybrSBSTD4_FD_75300 | JGI IMG/M metagenome (GOLD analysis project Ga0075425, IMG submission 75300) | Bulk soil microbial communities from a Populus tree surrounding site in Tennessee, USA - Soil MetaG P. TD hybrid SBSTD4 | ecosystem: Environmental > Terrestrial > Soil > Tree plantation... | reverse complement strand
TGCGGATGCGAATGCGTGCGCCGCGAACAGGTGGCCATTCTCTCGAGCCAGCGGAAAGCCACCCGCAGCGTAGCGAGATGCCTTTGACGCTCGACTCCATCAGCGGTCGAGCCCATCCACGGCAGCGCCCTCAAGTACGCGGGAAAAGACGTCGCGAACCCGATCGGCGCGATCCTCTCCGCCGCCATGCTCCTCGACTACCTCGGCCACCCCGCCGAAGCGGACCTGATCGAGCACGCCGTGATCGACGCCATCGCCGCGGGCGAAGTCACGCACGATCTCGGTGGCACCCTCGGCACGCGCGGGGCGGGGGAGGCGGTGGCGGGGCGGGTGGAGAGCTAGCGCGTCACCGCCCGTCGCCTTGTCTGCCCGACCGTCACGCTGATCGGCTCCGACGTCACCACGCCGCACGCGTTGACGAGCTCCGCGATGTAGCGCGTGCTTCGCTGAAGCTTCGGCGTCGAAAACGTCGGACCGTTTCCACGGAACGTTCGCTGGCCGTCCGCCGACAATTCGAACCATGCGATCGAAACATTCGGATCGGCGGGCACGACGTAAAGCTTCGCGGACGTGTCCATCGCGACGGTGACCGCGAGCGTCTGATCGACGATCTGAGGATCATCGAGGACGGTCACAGTCGCGGAGCCGATCCCGGCGGTGTTGCAGCTGTTGCCGTTGCTCACGTTGACGATCGAGTAGGTTGTCGTGTCATCCGGCGAGACGGTTCTCGAAATCTGCGCCGTCGTGGCCTGCTGAATTTCGCCGTCGGACCATGTCACCGTGAACGGCGGTGTGCCGTAGAGATCCGCGGTGACCGATGTCGAGTCGCCGAGGCAGATCGACTGACCGGATGGGCGGACCGCGGCCGCTGCGCCGACGATCGGGACCGATGCGGTCGACGTCGACGGGCAGTTGTATCCGCTCGCGAGGTAAGTGACGGAAAGGCCGACCGTGCCGGATGTGCCGGCGGCGAACTGAATCGAAGGCAGACCGGGATTGCTCGTGATCAGGCCGTTGGTGATGGACCACGCGATGAAGGTCGGTCCGGATGGAATCGACGCGGTGCCGATCGAGCGGGTGCAGATGGACGACGGCGCGCTGATGGTTTGCTGCGGCGTGGGGACGCCGGTGTCGGTTCGCTGCGGATCGCTCGGACCGTAGCTGCAACCGGTCGCGATGTGAGTGTGCGAGAGGAGCGTCGTGAACATCGGATATCCGGGATTCGTTGGCTGCACCGTGATCGACGGTGTTCCCTGACCGCTCAGAATCGTGCCGCCGCTGACGTCCCACTGAATGTTCGTGAAGTCCTCGCCCTTCGACATGCTGATGGTGGTCGTCGTGTTGCCGCACATGCCCTGCGGCGCCTGCCATTGACCGCCCTCGAACGCGGTCCAGGTCAGCGGGACGGGCGCCGACTGCGTTTCACAATGCGTGATCGGATCGCGCATCTTCACGATGGCGTTCGGGTACTGCACGCAGCGAGAAGTCGGTCCGTTGAGCGTCGTCGTCGAGTACTCGGAATACGGAATGGCGACAAATCCGCCGCAGAGCTCGAAGGCGAACTGCACCCCCGTCCGCGACGTGACGGCCTGAATGTGAATCGGTTTTCCCTGGCAGACGGGAGCATCGCTCTGCAGCGAAACCGTAAAGTCCGCCGGGCACTGCGCATGAAGTTCGAGGGCGCCGATCAGGAATGCCAGCGAGAAGGCGCCTGCGAGGCAAACCGCTTTTGAGTGCGGCATACGACCCCCTTCTCAATCCAACAGCAAATCCTACACCTTGCGTGCTATGTCGCGACGATTCCCCGTCGCGGGTGCCTCTCCGTGATGCGCACCTTCAGCGCGGCGTCCGCGACGTGCGTGTAGATCTCGGTCGTGGAAATGCTGCGGTGGCCGAGGAGGCGCTGGACGTAGCGGATGTCGACGCCTTCTTCCAGGAGGTAGGTGGCGACGGAGTGTCGGAACATGTGCGGGGTGACGCGGTCGCGCACGGCACTGCGCTCGCCGTGCAGGCGCACGAGGCGGCGGATCATCTGCGGCGTCGCGGCGGCGCCGCGTGAGTTGACGAGGAATGTCTCGGCCGAAGAAGCGCCGCGCGCGATGCGATAGTCGCGCACCATCGACTTCAATTCCTCGGGGACGAAGACGCGGCGCTGGCGGTTGCCTTTGCCGACGATCGTGATCGTGCCGTCCTCGACATCGACCGCGGCGTCGAGCAGGCCGGCGAGCTCGCTCACGCGCATGCCGGTCGCGAAGAGCAGCTCCGTCGCGACGTAGCCCGTCAGGTCGGCGAACGAATCGGGGCGCTCGTGCACGAGAAGGCGTCGCAGGTCGGATCTCGCGATCACGCGCGGAAGGCGCTTCGGCATGCGGATGCGAATGCGTGCGCCGCGGAACGGATCCTCGGTGAGATGGCCATCCTCCTCGAGCCAGCGGAAGAGCGATCGCAGCGTCGCGAGATGCCGTTTCACGCTCGCCTCCTTCAGCGATCGCGCGTCGAAGAGGTGCCGCACGTAGTCGTGAATGACGGTCTTGTCGCAGGCCGCGATCGATCCGCGCTTGCCGAGGAACTGGGAGAAGCGGGCGAGGTCCAGATCGTACGCACGGATCGTGTGCGGGGAGAGCTTCCGGATCGACCGGCAGTGGCGGATGAAGGCGTTTGCCGCGTCTCGAAACAGCACGTTGCGGACGTTATCCGACCGGCCACGCCTCACGCGACCAGACTTCCGGATGGATGGATGCCGTAGACTCTCCGCGGCTCCCGGAAAAATTCAACTTCAGCGAGGAGGTCCGTATGGTCCCCGTCACCGCGTTGTGGCTCCCGATCCTCGTCTCCGCCGTTTTCGTTTTCATCGCCGCGAACGTCCTCTGGATGGCCCTGCCGTTCTGGCATCGGAAGGACTACGGCAACACGCACAACGATGCCGCGTTCCTCGCCGCCGCGAAGTCGCTGAAGTCGGGGATGTACATCTTCCCCTTCGTCGACTGGGCGAAGGTCACGCCGGAGCAGAAGGCGGAGATGGCGACGCAGCCGTCGGGCTTCATGCTCCTTCGCAATCCGAACAAGTTCAACTTCGGCGCGACCCTCGGCAGTTACTTCCTCTTCAACCTCCTCATCTGCGCGGTGGTCGGCTATCTCGCCGGCGTCGTGATGGGTCCGGGTCAGCCGTACTCGCATGTCTTCCGCATCGTCGCGACCGCGGGCATGCTCGCTTACGCGTTCGGCGCGAGCGGCATCAGCGAATCGATCTGGTACGGCAAGCCGTGGTCCGCGACGATCAAGTCGATCATCGACGGCATCATCTTCGGTCTGCTGATGGGCGGGACGTTCGGCTGGCTCTGGCCGAAGTGATCGAAATCCGATGACGACCAGCGGTCGTACATCGAGCATGGGAAACGCAACGACAGTCGTTCAACAGGCCTATGCAGCGTTTGGTGCGATGGACATCCCCGGGCTTCTGAAGCTCGTCGCGTATGACGTCGACTGGGAGTTCGTCGGATCGCCGGGTCTCGCGTATGCGGGCCGCCGTCGCGATCACGACGGCGTCGCCGACTTCTTCGCGGGAGTGGCGCGACTCGATGACATCCACGCGTTCGAGCCGCGCGAGTTCATCGAAGCCGGCGAGCACGTCACCGTCCTGGGATGGGAGAAGTCGACGGCGCGCGACACAGGTAAGGAGTTCGAGACCGAGTGGGTGCACGTCTTCACGGTGAAGGACGGGAAGGTCACTCGCTGGCGCGGCTTCTTCAACACCGCCGCGCGCTACGGAGTCTGACGTCATCCTGAGCGAAGCGAAGGACCTCTTCGTCGCCGACTGTGGCGCTGAAGAGGTCCTTCGTCGCTTCGCTCCTCAGGATGACGATTTACCAGTTGATGGTGACGAATCCGAGGGCGCGACGGCTGAGGAGATCGCCGCCGAAGGCCTCGTAGTGCTCGTCGTCGAACAGGTTGCTGACGTCGGTGCCGACGCCGAAGGTCTTGTTGATCTGATACCGCGCGGAGAGATTGATGACGTCGTACTGCGGAATCGTGCCGACGAAGACGCCCGCGGCCCAGTCGAATTCCTCGACCCAGCGATAGGAGACCTTCGCATCGAACTTCGCGCCGCGATACGCGATGCCCGCGTTCCACTTTTTCTTCGGCGCGTTCGGAAGCAGACGGTCGCCAACCTGCTGCGACTTCACGTCGAAGTCGAAGTGCGAGAAGTTGGCGTCGACGACCCATTCGTTCGTGACGTAGTAGTTGAGCGCGATCTCGCCGCCCTGCGTGTCGACCTTGCCCGCGTTCGCGTACGAGAAGACGAGCGCCGGCGCGCCGTTGATCGTCGTCAGGCCGACGCGGCGCGAGCCGAGGGCGGCGTTGAGGAAGGCGTTGATGCCGGCCTGCACGGGCGCGGGGATGGTCGGGATGTTCGTCGGAACGGTGTAGGGGACGAACTCGGGATTCACGCCGGGGAGCAGGTCCGTGACGAAGCCACTCAGTTTGCTCTTGTAGACATCGACGGTCAGATAAACCTTGCCGCCGAAGATGCCGGCGTATCCGGCCTCGTGGCTGGTCACCTTCTCGACGTCGAGATTCGGATTGCCGCGCGCGAGGATCGGCAGCGGACCGAAGCCGAGCGCCTGGAGTGCGGGCGCGAGAGGCGCGGTCTGCGGATTGAGCGTGGCCGCGCCGGCGAGATTCGCCGGTGCGCCGGCGGGCGCGGCGAGGAAGAGCTCGGAGTAGTTCGGGCGCTGGAAGGCGCGGTTGTAGCCGTAGCGGAACGTGTGATTCGTGACCGGGCTGAACACGATCGCGCCCTTCGGCGAGAACTGCGCCTCGTGCAGCGTCGAGTCGTCGTAGCGGCCGGCGAGAACGAGCTTCACTTTCGGCGTGACTTCGAAATCGAACTGGCCAAACGCGCTCTGCTGCTGTTCGGACTTCGCCTCGAGCATCAGCGTCTGCGCGCCGGTCGGGCCGGCCGTATCGACGTCCTGATCGTTCCATGCGACGCCGCCGACGACACGCGCTTTGTTGTTGAAGAAGCCCCAGTTCGTCATCAGCTCGGCGTGAAGGTTGTGCGAGTCCTCGTACAGACCGGCGCCTGACGACAGCGCGACCTGGTTCTCGGCCTTGCGCGCGTCGTAGTACGTGTTGATGTTCCAGTGGGGCATGTTGAAGTTCACGCGCGCCCACGGACGCTTGACGTCGGTCACCTGCACGCGGCCGATGCCGGTCTGGAACACGGGGCCTTCGAGCGTCGCGTAGCCGCCTTCCATCGTGAGGATGCTCGTGTTCGGGAAGTGATGATCGAGCCGCAGTCCGCCGAACTTGATGTTCACCTCGTTCAGCGCGAGCGGTCTCGCTTCGCGCGGCAGGCAGTTGATCGCGCCCGACGCGGCGCACGGAACCGTGTACTCGACGGTCACGTTGCGCGAGCGCGAGAAGTCGTCGCTGTTCTGATAGCCGCCGACGGCGCGGTAGTACCACTCGCTGCCGAAGCCGCCCGCGTGGCGAAAGTCGGCGCGTCGGGTGGAGAGATCGCCGCCGCTGAGCATCAAACGTCCGCCCTCCGTGTCGCGGGGGAGCTTCGTGGTCATGTTCAGAACGCCGCTGAATGCGTTCGCGCCATAGAGCGCGGAGCCGGGACCGCGCACGAGCTCGACGCTCTGCATCTCGTCGAGCGGAAACGAAACAGCGGCCCACTCCTGCGCGCCGAGGAAGGCGATCGCGGGATCGCGGCCGTCGATGAGCGTGAGGATGCGGCGATTGAGCGAGCTGTTGAAGCCGCGCGCGTTGAAGTTCGTGTCATAGAGGCCGCTCTGCGTGTAGTCGACGCCGGGCATGTTCTCGACGATGCGCGGCGCCTGACCCGACGGAGCGACCGCTTCGATCTCTTCCTGCGGCGCGACGGTGATCGCGGACGGCGCTTCGACGATGCGCTCCGCGCGGCGCGATGCGGAGTAGACGGTGATCGTTTCGGCGATGCTCAGGTTCCAGTCGACCTGCTTCTCGACGCTCGTCGGCTGGCCCGCGGCGACGACGACATTTTCCTGCGTCGCGACTTTGTCGCCGGCGGTGAACGAGAGCGTGTACGTGCCGGGAGGAACGTCGAGCGTGAACGCGCCGTTCGGCTCGCTCAGCGTCGCGCGATCGGTGCCCTGCACCTGCACGATGACGCCGCCGATGCCGCTGCCGTCCGCGCGTGTGATGTGGCCGCGCACCTGCGCGGCGAAGAGGGGTGTGGTGACCAGCAAGGCGAGGGAAACGAGCAGAACGGCAATGGACGACCGGCGGAAGGTCATGGTGGAACTCCTCCTGTTGTGATGTCCGTTGGGCCGAGGTTGAAGAATGTGGACAGAAGGTAGCGCGGCGGCGAATGGCGGTCAATGGAAGAAAAACGACCGATCGTGCTTTTTTATCAGACACTTACGAAGAGCGGCCGTATACTCCGGCGCATGAAACCGCGCGCATTTCTTCTGGTTTCTTCTCTCGCCTTTGCGCTGTCAGCGCATGCACAGATGGCGGAGTGGATCGACTCGCCGGAAGCGTATTTCGCGACGTCGCTCGAACGCACGGAGTGGACGCACATGACGAGCGACGCGGAGCGCGCGAAGTTCGTCGAGCGTTACTGGCTGCGGCGCGATCCGACGCCCGGCACCGCGCAGAACGAATTCCGCGATCAGATCGAGCAGCGGATCATGGTCGCCGATCAGAAGTTTCCGTTCGAGAAGACGCGCGGCGCGGCGACGGCGCGCGGCATGATCTGGGTCGTTTTTGGGCCTCCGGCGCGATTTCGGACATCCACCGCCGCGCCTCCGGACACGCCGCGGGCGAGTCAGCCGGCGACGACGCTCTCGGAAGGCGTCGAGATCGGCGAGAGTTACGAAACGTGGATCTACGACCGGCAGCGCACGCCGCATCTGCTGGAGATGGTCACGCTGCCGTCGCTGCAATTCGATTTCGTGATTCGTCCGCAGAAGCACATCGATGAATTGCAGTCGCCGGGGCTGGCGTCGGAGCTTCGCGCGAAGCTTGCGGAGCGCAGCGTCGTGAACGCGAACGCGGGGATCGAGAAGGCTCCTTCGATCGCGCCGGTACGCCTTGACGCAACGCTTACCGCCGACGCGACGCGCGCACTTGATGATGCGCCGCCGCCCGAATTCGGGTCAGCCGGCGGTTACTTCGCGTCGAGCACGCGATGGTCGTCGCGCGGCGAGCCGGTCGTCGCAGTGTGGTTCGCCGCGACGAAGCCGCAAAGCGAAGGGAGCATGCTGATCGGCCGCGTGCGCCGCGCGGACGGTTCGGTCGCCGGCTCGATCTACGAGGTGCTGCGATCCGCGCCTGGTCTGCGCGCGTCGTCGGGCGGTCCGGTCTACGCGGTGCAATTGCCGCTTGCGGCGGGCGATTACAACGCGACGTTCGCAGTCGTCGACGCATCGGGCGAAACGATCGCGAGCGCCGCGCTGCCGCTGCACGTGCCGGACGCCGCGAACTTCGGCGCGTCGTCGATTCTTCTGAGCTCGACGCCGCAGGCCGCGACGGGCGGCTCGTACGACATCGGGAAGATCGGCATCACGCCGCGCGCGGATCTGACGTTCTCGCGTTCCGAGTCGCTCTGGTATTCCGGTGAGGTCGCGAATCCATCCGATCCGAAGACCGTCGCGATCGAAGTGCGGATGCGCAGCGGCGCGAAAGTCATCGGCGCGGATCACGTCGCGCTGGAGGCGGAGCCTAGCGGTCCGCATCGCTATTTCTTCGCGCGCGAGATCCCTCTCGCATCGTTCGAGCCGGGCGACTACACGCTCTACTTCGTGATCCGCGACGCGAGCGGCGGATCCGAGATTCGGCGTGCCGATTTTCGGATCGTGCCGTAAGGCCGAGCTCGTCATTCGTTCGAATCGTTGAACGATTTCGACCGGAAATCTGTAACAGCTCACGACCGGCCGTGACGTAAGTCGTTGATACGACGCATTTCCCGTCCAATCTTCCTCTGGCCTCGACCGTGCTGTATCGTTCACCAAACCGCAGCCAAATTGTTTCAACGGACCTGGTGAACCCATCAACTCGAGGAGGAGGTTGAATGAGAAGAGGTCAGCTACTGCTTTTTGCCATCGTTCTCATCCTGATCCCTGTGGCCGTTCTGGGGCAGACGGCGCAGAGCGGGACGCTCGCGGGTACCGCCAAAGATCAAACCGGCGCCGTGCTGCCGGGTGTCACCGTGGAGGCCAAGCACCAGCAGAGAGGCACCGTCCGCTCGGCGGTCACGGACTCGGCAGGACGATTCCGACTGTCGACGATGCCGATCGGCAATTACACCGTGACCGGTGAATTGTCCGGCTTCAACAACGCGACTGTGAAGGACGCGCTCGTCGAATCGGACAAGACGACCGAGGTTGCGCTGACGCTCGGACTCGGATCGACGTCGGAGGCGATCACCGTGACCGGCGACGTTCCGGTCGTCGATCGCACAAACGTCACCGCGACGGCGCGCGTTCGTGCGGAGGAATTTCAGAAGCTGCCGGTCGGCCGCAACTATCAGTCCCTGATGGGTCTCACGCCCGGCATCCCCGGCACCGGCGGCGGCAACGTCAACGCCCTCGGCAGTCTCACGAGCAACAACCAGTTCCTGTTCGACGGCGTCGACACGACCGATCCGACGACGGGAACGTTCGGCTCGAACCTCAATTTCGAATCGGTGCAGGAAGTCTCGCTCTACACCGCGGGTCTTTCGGCCGAGTACGGACGCGCCGTCGGCGCGGTCGTCAACGTCATCACCAAGTCGGGAGGCAATGATTTCTCCGGCTCGGCGAAGTACCTGATGACGAACGATGACTGGAACGAGCAGAACAAGACGAAGGACGAGCGTTGCGGCCTGACGGGTCCCGCGCGTCCGAGCAATCCGTGCGACACGCTCGGCGCGTCGCTCGCACGCGTGAAGTTCGATCACGTCAATCCGGTGCGATCGTTCACGCTCGGCGGTCCGTTCTGGCGCGACCACGTGTGGTTCTTCGGCGCGTACGAGAAGTCGAAGAACACGACGGCCCAGCAGCAGACCGCGATCACGCGCGAGAACTTCCAGCAAACGACGGCCAGCCCGTTCTGGGACGCGCGCGTCACCGCACAGATCACGCCGAGCCACAGCGTGTGGGTCCGCAAACACGACTCGCCGACCAATGGCTTCGTCATCAACTACGGAAACGCGGCCGAGCTCGCGGCATACACCGGTCAGGATCAGACGGGTAACTCGACGGCCGGGCAGTACACCGGCATCTTCGGTCCGACCGTTTCGGTCGAGCTGTTCGCGGCGAAACAGGGCAGCGTCCTCACCGTCTATCCGCTCGGCCTGAGCGCACTGGCGCCCGGCGGCGCGGTCCACTTCTCGAACGCGGACGGCTTCTATTACAACGGCGCGTTCTTCGACGGCTTCACCGATCGTCCGCGCAAGCAGTTCATCGCCGCGGTCTCGCTGTACCAGAACTTCCTCGGCCGCAGCCACGACATCAAGGCCGGCTACGACCAGCAGAAGGTCGAGTCGGGCTCGCTCTTCACGTATCAGGGCAATCAGCTCTACGTCGACGCGTCGTTCGATCCGGTGACGCGCACCTTCGTTCCGAGCTCGCGCCGCGACTACGATTCGCCGCAGGCGTCGACCTCGCAGGGGAAGATCACCGCGCTGTACGCTCGCGACAAGCTCGACATCATCCCGCGTCTGTTCGCGGAGATCGGCGTCCGCTACGAGAAGCAGACCGGCGACAGCGACGTCGGCACCGGCACGATCGACACGAGCACGTTCTCGCCGCGGCTGTCTTTCAGCTACGACATCACCGGCGACGGCCGTTCGATCATCGTCGGCTCATACGCGCGGCCGTACCAGTTCATCACCCAGGGCTTCTCCGATTCGTTTGCGATCGTTCCGCAGCAGGGCAACTACACGAACTACACGTGGGACGGCACGAAGTACGTACAGGGTGCCCACATCGTCGTTGGAGGCAGCAGCTTCCGGCCGAACACGGACCTGAAGCCGAGCTACGTCGATGAGCTCACGCTCGGCTATCAGCGCCAGCTCGGCCGCACGATGGGCGCGGGCATCCGCGGCATTTATCGAAGCTGGGGAGATCTGATCGACGACGTTCGCTCGTTCAATGCGGACAACACGATCGCCCGGAGTGTCGTCAACTACGGACCGGCGAAGCGCGAATATCGCGGCGTGGAGCTGACCTTCGAGAAGCGCTTCTCGAAGAACTGGGCGCTGAATGCGAACTACACCTGGTCGCGCGCGACCGGCAATCATTTCGCCGATTCGTTCTCCGCGCTCGGAGACTTCCTCGACGCGAACTGCCGCACGACGACTGATCCGACGATCGGCAACAACGGCGTGCTGCCGTGCTCCGAAGTGCAGAACGGCGCGAACAAGGACGGCCTCGCCTCCTACAACCGTCCGCACGATCTGAAGGCGCAGGGCTCGTATGGATTCAACTTCGGCCCGGTGCGTTTCACGACCGGTCTCGCGGGCGAGTACACCTCCGGCGTCAATTACACGCCGAACATCTCGATGAACGTCCTGCTCCCGGGGACGACGACGAATTCGGGCCAGACCGCGACTTACTTCTATTCGGATCGCGGCTCCGATCGCCTGTCGAATACGTACTTCGTCGACGGTTCGCTGGAGGCGACGTGGCGATTCTGGAAGAGCGCGGAGTTCGGCCTGAAGGGTGAGGCCTTCAACCTGACCAATCGTCAGGACAAGACCAACGTCAACCTCACGGCGTACTGCAACGACGCGTCGCAGGCGGCGACGTCGACCTGCTCGATCAATCGCGCGCGCTACGGTTTGGCGACGGCACGCGCGTCGTTCCGTGGCCCTCGCACGTTCAGACTCACCACGCTCATTCGTTTCTAACGCACTCTTTTCCGCAGCCACGACCTCGGCGCTTCACGGCGCCGAGGTCTTTTTTTTCGCACCGGCTACAATCGTCGTCCACGCGATGAACATCGGCGCTGAATGGCTGGTCGAGGCGGCGGGTTGCCGTGAGGACGCGCTGACGAGCGTCGAGACGATGGGCCGGCTCTTCGCGCGCGTCATCGCCGAGCTCGGGCTCAATCCGCTGCACGAGCCGTCGTGGCACGTCTTTCCGCAGCCCGGCGGCGTGACCGGATTCGTGATGCTCACCGAGTCGCATCTCGCGTGTCACACCTATCCCGAGCACGGCATCGCGGCGATCAATCTCTACTGCTGCCGTCCGCGCGGCGACTGGCCGTGGGAGCAGCGCCTCGCGGAAATTCTCGGCGCGACGGAAGTGCGCGTGCGCGTCGTCGAGCGGGCGGTGGTGTGAGCGTCGCGAGCTGTCCATCGTGCGGCGGTCCCGTTGAATTTCGGATCGGCTCTTCCGCGGTCGTCGTGTGCGACTACTGCCGCACCATCGTCGCGCGCACCGATCGCGGCGTCGAGGACTACGGCAAGGTCGCGGCGCTCATCGACACCGGCTCGCCGCTGAAAATCGGTCTCGCCGGCCGCTACGTCGGCAAACAATTTCATCTCACCGGCCGCACGCAGATGCGCCATCAGGCCGGCGGCGTGTGGGACGAGTGGTACGCGGCGTTCGATGACGGTCGATGGGGATGGCTCGCGGAAGCGCAGGGTCGCTACTACGTGACGTTTGCGGTGCATTCCGCGGCGCCGCCGCTCGATCAGATCGCGCTCGGCGGACGCCTCGACGATCTCGTCGTCAGCGAGATCGGCACCGCGAAGCTGATCAGCGCCGAGGGTGAGATTCCGTGGAAGCCGACGCCGGACTACGAGTACGCGTACGCCGATCTCTCCGGCACCGACGCGAAGTTCGCGACGATCGACTACAGCGAAGAGCCGCCGCTCGTTTTCAAAGGCACCGAAACCAACCTCGGCGAGCTCGGAATCAAGGCGGAAGCGGCGCGCAAAACGCGCGTCGCGGTGACGAAGCTCGCGTGCACGAAATGCGGCGGCCCGCTCGAGCTGCGCGCGCCCGATCAGACGGAGCGCATCTACTGCCCGAACTGCGGCGCTGGGCACGACATCACCGAAGGAAACCTGCGCTTCTTCGCGATGCAGAAGAAGAAGCGCGTCGAGCCGCGGATTCCGCTCGGATCGACAGGCACGATCGACGGCGATGCGTACGTCGTCGCCGGGTTCATGCAGCGATCGGTGAAGTACGACATCGTCTACTACTGGACCGAATACCTCCTGTTCAACCCGAACAAGGGTTTTCGCTGGCTCGTGGACAGCGACGATCACTGGAGCTTCGTCACGCCGCTGTCGCCGGGCGAAGTGATCGATGGCCCGAAGAGCGCGCAATGGAAAGGGAAGACCTTCAAGATCTTCCAGAGCGCGACGGCGCGCGTCACCTACGTCATCGGCGAGTTTTACTGGAAGGTGGAAGTGGGCGAGACCGTCGCGACGGCGGACTTCATCCTCCCTCCCGAGGGACTGTCGAAGGAAGTGACGACGACCGGCGCGTCGGAGATGTCGTGGTCACACGCGCGCTACATGACGCCGGACGAGATCGAGACCGCGTTCAGCGTCAAGGATCTGCCGCGGCCGAGCACGATCGGTCCGATGCAGCCTTATCACGGGCAGAAGCTCGGGAAGATGTGGCTCGCATTCGTGGCGATGATCATCGTCGCGGCGATCGTCGTCGCGGTCATGCTCCCGAATCGCAAGGTCGCGTCGCAGCTGTTCGATCTCGTGCCGCCCGGCGGCTCGCTCGAGCCGACGCGCACGTTCATGATCGAGCCGCTCCAGCTTTCCGGAAACAGCAACGTGATGATCGACGCGTACTGCGCGGTCGACAACACGTGGGTCTACGTCGGGGGCGATCTCGCCGACATTTCGACGGGCATGCTCGACAGCTTCGACCTGCCGATCGAGTACTACGAGGGCGTCTCCGACGGCGAACACTGGACCGAGGGCTCGCGTCGCAAGGTGCGTTACCTCGCGTCGCCCGATCGGAAGGGGACGTATGCGCTGCGTCTCGAGGTGCAGTGGGAGCCGGGCAAAACGCCGCCGCCGCTGAGCGTCGTCGTGCGCGAGGGCGTGTTTCGCTGGCCGTACTTTTTTCTCGCGCTGTTCGCCGTGTCTCTCTTCCCGCTGCTGGCCGTGTTCCGGCGGATCATGTTCGAGAAGGGGCGCTGGAAGGACAGCGACTTCAGTCCGTACGGAACGACGAGCGATGACGATGATGATGAGGATTGAAAGGCGTTGGTCGGTTGGTCCGTTGGTCGGTTGGTCCGTGGCACCGACTAACCGACCAACTGACTAACCGACCAACGGACCAACGAACTAACGGACTAACAACATGAGAAAGCTCTACGCGCTCTTCGGTCTTCTGGTGGTGTTCGGCTATGGCGTGTCCGCCATGAAGGGATGGGAGCTGCGCACGTCGCGGCGGCAGTTCGTGCCGCAGGGCGTGCGCGGCCATCGCGGCGGCACCGGTTCGATCTGGTACTGGGGTTATCACGGAGGGAAGTGAAGATGGACTACGCGTCATTTCTCCGAACGTTCGTCACCACGGTCATCTACACGCTGTTTGGCGTGATCGTCTTCGGCATCGCGTTCCTCGCGATCGTGAAGATCGCGCCGTTCTCGATCCGCAAGGAGATCGAGGCCGATCAAAACGTCGCGCTCGCGATCCTGATCGGCGCCGTGATTCTCGGGCTGTCGATCATCATCGCGGCGGTATTGCACGGCTGAAACAAGTCCTGAGTGCTGAGTGCTGAGTCCTGAGTTTCGGGACGATTCAGGACTCAGGACTCGGGACTCAGGACTCGTCTTTGAACCGCACTCCGATCCTGTTCCTGAACGTTCTGATCATCGCCGCGTGCGGTCTGATCTATGAGCTGCTCGCGGGGACGGTCGCGTCGTACGTTCTCGGCGATTCGATCACGCAGTTCTCGCTGATCATCGGGTTGTATCTGTCGGCGCTCGGCGCCGGCGCGTGGCTGTCGCGATTTCTCGACCGCGATCTCGCCGCGCGCTTCATCGACGTCGAGCTCGGCGTCGCGCTCGCGGGCGGTCTCTCCGCGCCGCTGCTATTCTTCGCGTTCGCGCGTCTCGACTGGTTCCGCCTTTTTCTCTACCTCGTCGTCTTCGTGATCGGCACGCTCGTCGGTCTCGAGCTGCCGATCCTGATGCGCATTCTTCGCGAGCACCTCGATTTCAAGGAGCTCGTCTCGCGTGTGCTGAGCTTCGACTACGTCGGCTCGCTGTTCGCCGCGGTCCTGTTCCCGATCTTCCTCGTCCCGCGCCTCGGCCTGGTTCGCACCTCGATCATCTTCGGTTTGCTGAACGCGGGCGTCGGTTTGTACGGCACGTATCTGCTGCGACCGTTGCTGCTGCGCGGAATCGGTGGGCTGCGCGTGCGCGCGGCGATCGTGATCGCGATTCTCGTCGTCGCGCTCGTGCGCGCCGATGCCCTGACGACGATGGCCGAGGATGAGTTGTATGCGGAGGAGGTCGTGTATGCGACGACCTCGCCGTATCAGCGCATCGTCGTCACGCGATCGCGATCGGGATTTCAGCTCTTTCTGAACGGAAACCTGCAGTTCGCGTCGGCGGACGAGTATCGCTATCACGAAGCGCTCGTGCATCCGGCGATGAGCGCCGGACCGCCGCCGAAACGCGTGCTCATCCTCGGCGGCGGCGACGGTCTCGCGGCGCGCGAGGTGCTGAAGTATCCGAGCGTGGAGCAGGTGACACTCGTCGATCTCGACGCGAAGATGACCGGCCTTTCGAAGGCCTTCCCGCCGCTCAGCGCGTTGAACCATCACTCGTTCAGCGACAAGCGGATGCACGTCGTCAACGACGACGCGATGCTCTGGATCGAGCGCGTCACGGATCGATTCGATGCGGTGATCGTCGACTTCCCCGATCCGAACAACTTCGCCCTAGGCAAGCTGTACACGACGCGTTTCTACCGGCTGCTCGCCGCGCGGCTGACGCCCGACGCAACGGTTTCCGTTCAGTGCACATCGCCGTTGTACGCGCGGCGCTCGTACTGGTGCATCGTGCGGACGATGGAGGCCGCGGGACTGCACGTGCGACCGTACCAAACGACTGTGCCGTCATTCGGCGTGTGGGGATTCGCGCTGGCGCGCAAACATCCGTTCGATGCGCCGCGGCACGTCGCGGTGCCGATTCATTTTCTCGACGACGCGACGCTCGCGGGCATGTTCGTCTTCTCGCCCGACATGGCGCCGCTGCCGGTCGAGATCAATCGCCTCGACAATCAGATGCTCGTCCGCTACTACGAGGAGGAATGGCGGCGGTGGAGTTAAGTCGCCGCGATCTTCTCGCCGCATTTCTCGGCGCGACCGTTGCCTGTCGCGCGCGCCCTTCGAAAACGCCGCTGCCGCCGGGAACGCTCGTCGGTGCATCGTTCGAGAGCGGACATCGTCTGCGTCATGAGCTGAACATCACGCCGGGCCGGTGGATCGAGCACGACGTCGTGATCTGCGGAGGCGGCGTCGCCGGACTCGTGGCCGCATGGCGACTCAACGGCATCGATACGATCGTGCTCGAGCTCGAGCCCGCGCTCGGCGGCACCGCGCGCAGCGGCGTGAACGCGGTGAGCGCGCATCCGTGGGGCGCGCACTACGTTCCGGCGCCGTCGCCGGAGAATCGCGTGCTCGTGCGACTGCTGCGCGAGATGGGCGTGATGGACGGCGACGTTCCGCGCGAGGAGTTCCTCTGCCGCGATCCGCAGGAGCGCGTCTTTTATCGCGGACGCTGGTACGAGGGTCTCTATCTGACGGCTGGCGCAACGGACGACGATCTGCGTCAGCTGCGTGCGTTCGAAGCGGAGATCGCGAAGTGGATCGACTGGCGCGATGCGAAGGGACGCCGCGCGTTTGCGATTCCAACCGCGCTCGGCACCGACGACGCGGAGGTCACGGCGCTCGACTCGCTCTCGATGGCGGAGTGGCTCGATCAGCATCGATTCACCTCGCCGCGGCTGCGATGGTTCGTCGAGTACGGATGCCGCGACGACTACGGCACGCTCCTCGGCGACACGAGCGCGTGGGCCGGTCTCTTCTACTTTGCGTCGCGCATTCCGCGTGCGGGCGCGGACAGCGAGCCGTTCATCACATGGCCTGAAGGCAACGGCCGCATCGTCGCGCACCTCGGCCGCAACGCACGCGCGATGACCGGCACGCTCGTGACGTCGATCGTCGCGCGCGACGATGGTGCGGACGTCATCGCGCTGCGCGGCGACGAAGCGATCGGCATCCGCGCGCGGCGCGTGATCTTCGCCGGTCCGCAATTCGTCGCGGCGCGCGTCATTCGCGATCGTCCGCACGCGAACGAATTCACGTACGGCTCGTGGATGGTCGCGAACCTCACGCTGCGCGACCGTCCGCAATCGAACGGCTTTCCGCTTGCGTGGGACAACGTTCTGTACGACAGCCCATCGCTCGGCTACGTCGTCGCGACACACCAGCGCGGCATCGATCGCGGACCGACGGTGCTCACGTATTACTACCCGCTGTGCGATGCCGATCCGCATCGCGCACGCGAACGGCTGCTCGCCACGGGCCGCGACGAGTGGGCCGACATCGCGCTGACGGACCTCGAGCGCGCGCATCCGGACATTCGCGCGCTGACGGAGCGCATCGACGTCATGCGCTGGGGCCACGCGATGGTCCGCCCCCGTCCGAATTTCGTCCAAAGCCCCGCACGCCTCGCCGCACACGAGCCCTGGCGCACGATCCACTTCGCGAACACGGACCTCAGCGGCCTCGCGCTGGTCGAGGAATCGCTGTGGCACGGCGTGCGGGCGGGGGAGGAGGTGTTGGGGGAGTTGGGGCGGCCTCTGGACAGCTGGCTCTGACGTATGGTATAACGTATGGCATCATGAAAAAGACGACGATCTACCTCCCTGACGACCTGAAAGGGCGCGTCGAAAGTGCGGCGAAAACGCAGAATCGGTCCGAGGCGGACGTGATCCGGGACGCCGTCGCGGCGGCGGTCGGCCCCGAGCCGCCGCCTGTACCGCGTCTGCCGCTCCCGGAGGTGAAGTTCCGCGTCGCGAACGTTTCCGAGCGGGTGGACGAGCTTCTCGAAGGCTTCGGCGAGTGATCCTTCTGGACACGAGCGGGATCCTGGCGGCGGTCGGTGCCGACGAGCGCCGCCACGAGGAATGCGCGCGCGCGCTGCGTGCCGCCGACCCGCCGCGTCTG
>Ga0075425_100002933_pt1 | contig 17192 bp, 8 predicted proteins | sample SoiMethybrSBSTD4_FD_75300 | JGI IMG/M metagenome (GOLD analysis project Ga0075425, IMG submission 75300) | Bulk soil microbial communities from a Populus tree surrounding site in Tennessee, USA - Soil MetaG P. TD hybrid SBSTD4 | ecosystem: Environmental > Terrestrial > Soil > Tree plantation... | reverse complement strand
CGGGGCTATCGAACGCCTATTACCCGGGCCGCGAACGCGGCGGGCGTCTGGTCTTGTCGAGCCTCGCGTTCGGGCTGGCTGGCCACACGGCAAAGGCGGTAACACAGGAATTCCTCGGAAAGCGGTTGACAACGCACGCGCCAACCACCCACTGACGGCACTGTTTTTGGCTTATTACTCTCCTCTGCTCGTGCTCGATCTCGCGGCGGCGGGCATCGCGGAGCGGTTACGCCGATATCCACGCCCGTTTGACCGCCTCGCGTCTGTTCGCCGTTCGCGTCGTTCACGCCACCTACATAGCTGTACTCGTATGTGCCGCGCATCGCAGGACGGGCACACGAGTCTTGGCGGTGTCGCTGGCGGTGTCGTCATAGTGAAGCGCCTTTTCAACCGACATTTGCGGTCCAGCTTGCCGCGAAGTGTCGCCTTGCTTACACTTTGCTCGACATCCTCTCCGGGGACGCTCGACAGTCGTCTGCCGCCGGTCCGAATGCCACACCTGACCGGAGGCAGCATGCGCGTCAGAATCCTCACGGCTCCAGCCGGCACGATTGACGGGGTTTCTCTCCAACACTTCGAGGTCGGTTCGGTGTACGAACTCGGCACGCAGGTCGCGTGTGTGTTTCTTGCTGAAGGCTGGGCGGAACTGGTGTTGGATGACGGGACGCCGATGCTTGTCCGACCGCCGCCGGTAGAAGTCGCCAACATCCAACCGCTGGTGCTCGTCGTAGACGACGAACCCGAGTTCCGACGGCTCACGGAATCCATTCTGACCGCGCACGGCTACCACGTGGTCGTGGCGGTGCACGGCAAAGACGCCATTCTTCGCCTCCGAGAGTCCTGTCCAGACCTCATCGTGCTCGACCTCAATATGCCAGTGATGGATGGGTGGCAGTTTCGCGCTGAGCAGCGATACCTGTCCGACAGCAAGTGCGCGGCGGTTCCGGTGCTGTTGATGACTGGAGAGGACGACGCGACGGCGCACGCGGGTGCGCTGCGCGCCGCCGGGGTCATCAAGAAGCCCTATGACCCCGACGACCTGCTGGATGCCGTCTCCGCAGCGATCGGGTCGCAGCAGTCGGGGCCAGACGGCAGCCGCTCCATGCGTCCGTGGAAGCGAACCGCGAAATGAGCGGCGAAAGAAGACTCTTACAGTCCGAGCCGGTCGAACTCCGCTTTGATGGTTGCAGAGCATTCGCATGACGCAGCTTCCAGTCCCTTGCGGTCCTGCACCATCGACTCCCCAGGCATGTCCCGTCCGCCGAAGAACGCCCGCAATCCCAATCATGCCCTCGGTGCCGACGGTTGTGACTTCGACCGCCGCGCCGTCCTTCATCATGGCAGTCACCGAACAGACGCCGCCATTGGGAAAATACACGTAGCGGATTGGCTCACCGCGTTTCAGCAAGACTTGTTTCGCCGTCAACGGGACGGTCTTTAGGTGCGGCAAAATCCGGCGGAAATCTTCGTCAGGCAGCGCGGAGAGCAGTCGGCGATCGCCCGTTAATCGAGACGATTCGCGATGTCGGCTACCGGTTCGATCTGCCGGCGGGTGGACGGGGATGAAACAAACAGATCGGCGTTCGCGGCGTGACTGGCCCGCGACTGCGGTGGTTGTCCACGACGTTGTGACCGCTGACAACCTGTCTATATGCGAAGGCCGGCAACGTGCGCGTCGCGTCCTACAGTGCGGCTCTGATCGCCAAACGAGGGTGGTTACTCGCACCGGCACCGTCGCCGTATCGCCAACGAGCCGCGCGTTGGCGCCACCCACCGTCGCGCGTCTCGGGCAATGACACACGCGGCCGCTGTACCGCTCGGCGCCCAGGTCGCCCCGTAACGGGTCGATTCGCACGTGCAGCCCTGGAACCGTTACGCAATCACGGCCGGAATCGCAATAACATGCTGCGGTGCGAACTCCAATGGCGTCGAGCCGCGTGCTCATTCTGCTGATCGCCGTGGTCGTCGGCGCGGTTTCGTGCGGCCGTGGATCGTCGCGCCGGAACACGCTCGAGCGGGCGTATGTTGCGAACAACCGCGGCGTCGCCGCTCTCGAGCAATTCGACTACGCCGATGCCGCTGCCGCATTCCGTGAGGCACTCCGGATCGATGGGGCGCTGGCGATCGCGCACGTGAATCTGAGCCTGGCGCTGCTGTACAGCCAGGACCAGCCAGCAGCCGCACGTGAAGCCGACGCTGCGGCCCGTCTCCTGCCATCGGCACCCCAGCCTCATTACCTGCTCGGTCTGATCGCTCGTGCCGAAAACCGGAACGCCGACGCCTTGCGGGACTTCGAGCGCGTGCGGCAACTCGATCCGGCCGACGTCGGCGCGGCCATCAATCTCGGCCAGATCTATCTCGAGCAGCAGCAGTACGAGGCGGCGATCCCGCTGCTGCGAGCGGCGACGGCTGCCGAGCCCTACAACGTTACGGCGGCGTACAACCTCGGCCTCGCGCTGACGCGCAGCGGTCACACCGACGAAGGCAGCCGCGTGCTGCAGGGCGCTCAAACGCTGCGCGCGACCGGCTACGCGGTCACATACGGAACCGGCTACCTCGAGCAGGGGCGCTATGCCGAGGCGCTGACCTCGAATGGCACCGAGCCGGAGCTGGTGGATGTTGCCGTGCCACGGGTCACCTTCACCGGCCGCACGATCGGATCCTCCGGCTTCGGCGAGCGGGCTGCGTCGCCGTTCGGCCGGCGGTTCTCGGCCGCCGACCTCTCGCCGAACGGCATGCAGCAGATTGCAAGCGGGCTCGCCGGCTGCGTGGCGTTGATCGACTACGACGGCGACGGCCAGCTCGATCTGTTCGACGCCGCGACGGCCGGACAACAGCTGCTGCACAACGAAGCGGGCAACTGGGCAGACGCCACAGCGGCGTCAGGACTCGTCGTAACGGCAGGCGCCGTTCCTATCGGCTGCCTCGTCGGCGACTACGACAACGACGGCAAGCCGGATCTGTTCGTGCTGCGCTACGGACGCAGCTCGCTGTACCGCAATGATGGTCGCGGGCGCTTCAATGATGTGACGGCCTCGGCGGGGATCGCCGAATACCGGTATCTTCCGGGCGCTGCCGCGTTCGTCGACGTCGATCACGACGGCGATCTCGATCTCGTCGTCGCCGGCCTCGCCGACCTCAACGAAAGCCGCGCGAGAGCGGCGACCGGAGCGCTCGTGTTTCCCTCGGGTTTCGCGCCGGCTCCGCTCCAGCTGCTTCGAAACAACGGCAACGGAACGTTCACCGACACGACAGTCGAGGCTCGCCTCACCACGACCGGTCATGCGATCGCGATCGTCCCGGCCGATTTCGACAACCGCCGCGACGTCGACCTGCTGATCGTGAACCGGATCGGCCCGCCGCAACTGTTCAAGAATCTTCGCGACGGCACGTTTCGCGACGTCGCCGGCGAGGTGGGCCTGACCGCGATCGTCCGTCCCGACGACGAGATCACCGCTGTGACCGCGGCAGACGTCAACAAAGACGATTTCCCGGACTTCTTCTTTGCGCGCGCGAGCGGCGGTGTGTTCGCGATGAGCGACGGCCGCGAGCGATTTATGGAACGCGCAGCGCCGGCGGGCGCCCACGCTTCGCTGGCGGCGCAGTTCGCCGACTACGACAACGACGGCTTGCTCGATCTGATCACGTGGTCGGACGCGGGCGCCCAGCTGTTCCGCAATCTCGGCAACCGGTGGAGCGAGGTCACGGATGCGACATTGCCGTCGCAATACCGGGCTGGCCGACCTTCGTCGGCGCGCGCCCTTGCGCTCGCCGATCTCGATCGCGACGGCCGCACCGACGTCGTGCTGGCCGACGGCGGCTCGCTCACGGTGTACCGGAATACCGCGGTGGCGGCGAGCCGGTCGGTGCGGATTGCGCTGAAAGGCCTCTCGAGCAATCGGCTGGGAATTGGCTCGAAGGTCCAGGTTCGCGCCGGCAGCCTGCGCTCCCGGCTCGAGACATCGGCAGCGACGCCTCCAGCCGCGCCGGCGGATCTCGTGTTCGGCCTTGGTCGGCGGTCAGGAGCGGATGCGATTCGAATCGTGTGGCCGTCCGGAATCCTGCAAGCGGAAGTGGAGCCCTCACCCTCGCCTTCCGCCGTCGTCATCGAGGAGTTGAATCGGAAGCCATCGTCGTGCCCGTTCCTGTTCACGTGGAACGGCGAGCGGTTCGAGTTCGTGACCGATTTCATGGGCGGCGGGGAGATGGGATATTGGGAGGGTCCAGGGAAACGCAACACGCCCAATCCGGTCGAGTACGTGCGCATCGCCGGCGATCAGTTGAAACCGAAAGCGGGAAAATACGAGCTCCGCATCACCGACGAGCTCGAGGAAACGCTGTTCGCGGATCGCTTCCAACTCGTCGCGATCACGCATCCAGCGGAAATGGGCGTGTATCCGAACGAAGGGATGTCAGATGCGCCCAAGCCGTTCCGATTGTTTGCGGTCACGAACGAACGTGTGCCTCGCGCCGCCGACGATGACGGACGTGATGTCACCGAGCAAATCGCTCGACTCGACCGCCACTATGTGGACAGCTTTGCCCTCGATCGATTTCGCGGGTATGCCGCGCGCCACGCCTTGACGCTCGATCTCGACCCGGTCGGCGACGCGCCCGTGCTGCTGCTCACCGGATGGACCGACTATGCGTTCTCGAGCGACAACCTCGCCGCCCATCAGGCCGGTCGGTCGCTCACGGCCCCGTCGCTGGAGGTTCGTGAGCCGAACGGGCGCTGGCGAACGATCGTCGAGGACATCGGCATCCCTGTGGGCCGGCCGCAAACCGTCGCGGTGGATTTGGCCGGCCGGCTGCGTCCCGGGGAGCACGAGGTCCGCGTTGTCACGAACATGCGAATCTACTGGGATCTGGTCCGCGTCGGTCGCGCGGTCGGGACCGATCGCGTGAACGTGCAGCGCCTCGACGCGGTCACCGCCACCTTGCGTCGCCGGGGTTTCTCGGCGAACGCCGCCGCCGATGGCCTGGAACCGTCGCGCTACGACTACCAACGCGTATCGGCCTTCTCACCGTGGAAGATCATGCCCGGCCGCTACACGCGCGAGGGCGACGTGCGGGCGCTCCTCGCCGAGGCAGACGACATGTTCGTCGTCGCGAAACCGGGGGACGAAATCGCGCTCGCCTTCGACGCCGACGCCGCCGGTTACGTGCGCGCCGGGTGGACGCGTACGTTTCTGCTGCTGGCCGACGGGTTCAGCAAGGAGATGGACATCAACTCGGCGAGTCCCGACGTTGCCGCACCGATGCCATTCCACGGCATGCGCGCGTACCCGTACGAGCCGCCGCAGCGCTATCCGGACACGCTCGAGCACCAGCACTATCAGGCCACCTACAACACGCGTGTCGTGACCCGCACGATGCCGCGGTATTGATCATGCCGATGGACCACGTCCGCTACTCCGCGGCTGCCTGCCAGACCGACATGCCGAATCCGCTCGATCGCCGGCAGATGCGCGCCAACACCGACCGCATGCTGCGCATGGTCGATTCGGCGGTCGAGGGCAGCGCGCCGTTTCTGCCGGTGCGCCTGGTCGCGTTTCCGGAGTTCGCCCACGCCGCGCCCGTATTTCCCACCGTCGCCGAGCTGCTTCAGAAGCTCACGGTGCCGATTCCCAACGAGCACACCGAGCGGCTCGTCGACAAGGCGCGCGAGCACAATGTCTACATTCAGAGCGGTTCGATGCTCGAAGAAGATCCGAAGTGGCCGGGCGTGGTGTTCAACTCGACATGCCTCATCGGTCCTGACGGCATTCTCTCGAGATACCGCAAAGTGAACCCGTGGATTCCCTACGAGGTGCACAGCAGCCCGCACGATCTCCCCGGATATGACGAGCCGCTGTTTCCGGTCGTCGACACGCTGGTGGGGCGCATCGGATGCGCAATCTGCTACGACTGGTTGTTCCCCGAAGCCATGCGTCAGATGGCGAGCGATGGAGCGGAAGTGCTGGTACGCGTCTCCGCCTACATGGATCCGTGGGGCGCCACCGAGCCGATGAACTGGTGGACCGTCATCAATCGCGCCCGGGCGATTGAAAACGTCGCCTACGTCGTCGCCGCGAATCAGGGCGCCAGCCTGAAGCACTACCCGCCGTTCTCATGGCCGGGCGGATCTCAGGTGATCGATTTCGATGGACGTCTGATCGCCGACGCCTCGCCCGGCCCGGGCGAACGAATCGTCGTCGCTCCGATCGATATCTCGGCGCTGCGTCACGAACGGCACACCAGGGTCGGTCATCACATGCTGTCGCAGCTGCGGACCGAGGCGTATCCAGTCTACGGCCGTCAACGATACCCGCCGCGCGAACGCCACGACGTCGCCTTGTCATACGAAGAAAACGTCCGGCGAATCACCGCGGCGAAGCAGGGCGTGCAAACGCCGTGATTGACGATCGTCTTAGCGGACGGTCAGATCGCGGGTCAGCCCGCCGACACGGATGGTAAACGTGCCCGGTTCGACCCGGCGTTTTTCGTCGGTGCCGATTGAGGAGAAGTCGTCGCGGGTCAGGCGGAATCGAACGTCCTGGTGCGCGCCTGGTTCGAGCGCTACTTTCTGGAACCGCTTCAACCGCATCACCGGCGGCGGCGTCGCAGACGTTCGCTGAGCGACGAAGAGTTGCACGACGTCGGCGCCGGCACGCGTTCCGCTGTTCGCAACAGTGAGCGAAACGATGGCGGCGTCGGCGGCCGACGCCGCACCGGGCGACACCTCCAGGTCGCGATAGTTGAAGGTCGTGTAGCTCAGGCCGGATCCGAACGCGAACTGCGGCCGGAACGCGTGGTCCTGCTCCTCCGACCATTTGTGATCGTAGGTGGTCAGCGCGTTGACCGAGCGCGGATAGCTGATCGGCAGCCGGCCGCTCGGATTGACGTCGCCGAATAGCACCTCGGCGATTGCGGTTCCACCCTCGAGGCCGGGATTCAGCGCGAGAACGATTCCCTTCATCGCATCGGCGATCGTGCGGATGATGCGCGGCCGGCCTTCGACGAGCACGAGCACGAGCGGCTTGCCGGTCGCCGCCAGCGCCTGCGCGAGCTGCACCTGTCCATCCGGCAGCGCGAGATCGTCGATATCGCCCGGCGTTTCCGCATACGACTGCTCGCCCAGAGACAGGACCACGACGTCCGCACTTCGGGCCGAGCTGACGGCTGCGGCGACATCGATGGTCGTGCCGTCGCCTTGCCCGGCGACGTAGCTGACGCGATTCGCACCGCCGCGGGCCTCGAGCGCGCGGCGAATCGTCGGGCGATCTTTCGGATACTCGGCCGGCCGATCGCCTTGCCAGGTGATCGTCCACCCGTTATTCAGCGCCGGCAGCGAGTCGGCAGTCGGACCGACGACCAGGATACGTGTGGTCGGCGACAGCGGAAGCACTGCGCCGTCGTTCTTGAGCAGCACCAGCGACTCGCGAGCGGCGGCCAGCGCCACGCGCCGCGACTCCACGGAACCGACGGCGGCCTGCGTGTGCACGCCGCGCAGCGGATCGTCGAACAGGCCGAGCCGCGCCTTCATCGTCAACACCCGCGACACCGCTTCGTCGATCCGCGCCATCGGCACCGCTCCATCGTTCACGAGCTGGACGAGGAGGTCGGGAAAGCTGTAATCGGACGGCACCATGCTCATGTCGATGCCGGCGAGCACCGCCACGCGCGTCGCCTCCTTTTCCGAGGCGGCCGCGTGATGGAACGTCACCAGCTTCTTGATGTCTTCCCAGTCCGAGACGACGACCCCGTCGAAGCCGAGCTCGCCGCGGAGCACGTCGGTCAAAAGAAAACGGTTGGCATGGCCGGCGACACCGTTCACTTCGCCGGAGTTGACCATCACCGACAGCGCCCCGGCCTTCACGCCGGCGGCAAATGTCGGCAGAAAGTACTCACGCAGCGCGACGCCGGGGATGAGCGCCGGCGTGCGATCGTGTCCGCTCACCGGCAGGCTGTAGCCGATGAAGTGCTTGAGGCACGCCGCCACCTGCGCCGCCGATGCCGGATCGTCTCCCTGGTAGCCGCGGACGGTCGCAACCGCCATCACGCTGGCGAGGTGCACGTCTTCGCCGAACGTCTCATAGAGGCGCGGCCACAGCGGTTGGCGGCCGATGTCGAGCACCGGCGAAAAATTCCATGGGATGCCGGCGGCGCGCGTCTCGGCGGCGGTAATCCGGCTGGCCTGCAACATCAACTGCGGATTCCAGGTGGCGGCCATGCCGAGCGGCTGTGGAAACAGCGTCGCACCGACGACGTAGTTGGCGCCGTGGATCGAGTCGATGCCGTAGACGACCGGAACCTTCAACCGCGTGTCGGCCGCCGCTGCCTGGATCGCGGAGACGAGCTCGTGCCATTTCGCGATCGGCAGCGCGAGGTCCTTCACGTTGAGGATCGATCCGACGCCGTAGTCGACGACCGCCTTGCGCAGCTTCGCGGCATTCACCTGCAGGTCCGCGTCTTTACCGTCGGTGACCATCCCGATTTCGAGCTGCGTCATCTGGCCGACTTTCTCCCGCAGCGTCATCCGGCCAACCAGGTCTCGAACACGACGCGTCACCTCGGCGCTCACGGCCGCCGGCCGCGGCAGGTGCGCGTCGATGAACGTCTGACTGTCGGCCGCCTGCTCGCCCACGGTCTGGGAACTGAGCGCGACCGAGTACGAGGCGGCGATCATCAGCAGCAGGGCGGGCGTGAACGCGCGCATAAAAAAGAATGCGGGCTGCGAGAGCACGCTCACAGCCCGCGCGTATTGAACCGGTCGGCGGATCAGAACAGCAGCTTGAACCCGAACTGCGCCTGGCGCGGATCGCGCGTCAGCGTCGCCTGGCCGAAGTTGAGCGGCAGCACGGCTCCGGTGATCTTCGTCGCGCTTGCCGCCGGCGCATCGAGCGTGACGCTGACCGGGTTCATGATCCGGTTGATATTCTGGCTGCTGAAATTCACGCGGTTGAAGACGTTGAACACTTCGAACCGCAGCTGCAGTTTCACACGGTCGGTCGCGGCGATGTTCTTGTACAACGCGAGATCGGTCTGCAAGTACCCCGGCCCTTCGCACACACCGCGCGGGCTGTTGCCGGGCGTGCCCAGCACGAACCCGGTGAGCGTGAACGCGGCCGGGTTGAGAATCTGCTCCGGTGGGCCACCCGACGCATGGCACGGCACGCCGCTCGCGACGTTCGGCCGCTGGTTGTCGGTGTAGCCGGTGCCAGACGGTCCGCCGCTCAGACCGGGAATCGATCCCGTGTGGACATTGAGCGGCTGCCCCGATGCCGCTCCGACGATCGTCGCGACCTCCCAGTCGCCCAGCACATTCCTGACGCCGCTCGAACGCCCCTCGAGCGTGGGCAGCATCAGCACCAGCGCGGTGTTGAAGACGTGCCGCCGATCGGTATTGGCCCGCCCGTAATCGAGCTCAGGGTTGGTGCGGTCGAGGACGGCGACGTCGGCGGTCAGTCCGCCGTCGCTGTTGTCGAGCGGATCGTTGGACATCGTCCGCGCCAGCGTGTAGGACACCTGCAGCTGCGATCCGTGACTGAAGCGACTCACGAACTGGGTCTGCAGCGAGTGGTAGATCGAGTGACCGCTGTGATCCCACATCGTAATCCGCTGATCGCCGAACACACCATAGGGACGGACCGCGCCGAGCCCGGTCTGGCGCACGTAGTCGAGGCGATCGTCGACACCGTTGCGATTGATGTCGCCGGGCAGCACCTGGTTGATGTCGCTCTGGTGCAGCAGGTCGCTGCCCTTGTTGCCGACGTAGGCGACTTCGAGCGTGGTGTTGCGGACGATCTCACGCTGGACGGCGACGTTCCACTGCCAGTTGTTCGGCGTCGCGGCGCGCTGTTCACGTCCGGCGGCCGGCGCACCGGCGGTGGAGCTGAAGCAGCCGTCGCACGGTTCGACGGCGGTGTCGAGCTTGCGGGTGCCGTTGACGTTGATACGGAAGGGCGGGTTGCCGCCGATATTCAACCCGGGGCTGAGGCGCTCGCGCAGGAAGAACTGACCGAGGCCGGCGCGGAGCACTGTCGTGCTGTTCCCGGAAATGTCCCACGCCGCTCCGAGGCGCGGCGCGAAGTTGCTGTGTTGCTGGGGGAACAGCGATCGGTTCGGTCCCGCGGTGCCACCCTTGAACCCCGCCTGCGCGCACCAGTTCGTGCCGGGCGCCTGCAGCAGACCGTTGCAGGGATCGGATCCGAGCGCGGCGTTGAACGCGGCCGGATCGAAGCTCATGATCCGGTCGTCCGCCGCGTACGGATTCAGGAAGAACGAATAGCGCACGCCGAAGTCGATCGTTACATGCGGGCTCGCCTTCCACGAATCGGAGACGTAGAACTCGGTGTCCCTCCAGCGCTGCGGGACCTGACGCTGCGCCGAGTTCTCGTCGAACCCGAATGTCATGTCCTTCAGGAGGAAGTCGGCCATGATATTCCCGGTCGTGACCCCGGTGTTGTTCAGGCCGGTCGAGCCCCAGAACTCGGAGTTCTCGTACGACCCGTAGCCGCCGACGTCCTCGTTCTTCTTGTTGAAGCTGGCCAGCCCGCCGGCCTTGACGACGTGATTGCCGAACACCGACGAGTAGTCGTCCTTGAGGATGAACAGATCCTGGTTGTTGTGAAACGGCGCTTCGTTCCAGAGCGCCTGACTGTAGGCCTGACCGCCCCAGAACACCGGATGGCCGCGATCGGCGCCGTACTCGCGCGCGGCGTTCGGGAATACCGTCGGGATCGCATTGTTGATGGTGTCGTTCAGGTCCGGCGTCGTGCCGCCGCGGGTCACCGTGATCTTGTTGGCGGAATACGAGAACTGCAGCGTATTGACGGCGTGCTCGCCGACGCTCTGGTTCAACTGCGCGACGAACGACCGGCCGGGCTGATCCCAGTTGGAATCGACGGCCGGAAACGGATCGTCGCCCCACAGATTGGATTGCAGGTTCGGTGAGTTGTTCGTCCACGCGTCCTGCGTGTAGCGCACCATCACCCGCGATCGGTTGCTCATCGTGTAATCGACGCGGACGTTCTCCTGCCGCCAATCGATCGGCGTGGTCAACGACTGAACCCAGTTGTTGCAACTGCCGGTGCCGGGCGTGGTGTTGGGAATCGGGTACAGCTGCAGCAGCGCCTGGCCGCCCGGGCTGAGCCGGTTCGCCGGAATCCGGTTGCCCGGGAAGGGCGCGCCGGTGAGCGGATCGATGGGCGTCGCGGGCGTGCAGCCGGCAATCGGCTGGCTGAAGTCTCCGGCTCGTTCTGCCGCAGTCGGCACGAACGCCGTCCGAACCGAGCCGCGCTTCTCGCGATTCCACTCCTGCGAATAGAAGAATTGCAGCTGATCTTTGACGATCGGTCCGCCAAAGGTGCCGCCGAAGTCGTTGCGCTTCAACTCCTCCTTCGGCTGATTGGCTTTCTCCAGAAAATAGTTTTTCGCATTCAGCGCGTCGTTGCGCCCCGAGTAGAAGCCGCTGCCGTGAAAGACGTTCGTGCCGCTGCGGGTCACGATGTTGATCTGCGCGCCGCCGGACTGGCCGAACTCGGGGCCGTAGCTGTTGCGCAGGATCTTGAATTCCTCGATGGCGTCGGTCGACGGATAGATGAGGATCGTCCGGTTCGAACCGACGTCGTTGTTGTTGGCGCCGTCAACCGTCCACAGGTTCGCCGTCACGCCGCTGCCGCTGACCGAAAGATCCGATCCGCCGAGCAGGCCCTTGTCCTTCACGTTCAGGAAGTCGGGCGCGCTGACGCCGGGCATCAGCGTGGCGAGCTGCAGGAAATTGCGGCCGTTCAGTGGCAGCTCGCGAACCTGCGTGCCGGTCACCACGCCCGAGATGTCGCCGCCCACGGTCCTGACCAGCGGGCTGGTCGCCTGCACCTGGACCGTTTCGCTGACGGCGCCCGCGTCCAGCACGAAATCGATCGCCCGATCGTCAGCGACGTTCAGCACGATGTCGGTGCGGGATGCCTTCTTGAAGCCAGTCAATTCGGCATCGACGCGATAGTTGCCGACCGGCAGTTCCGGAAAGGAAAACAGGCCAGCCGAATTCGTGACCGTGGCGCGCACCAGGCCGGTGGCGGCATTGGTGGCGGTGACGGTGACGCCCGGGACGATCGCGTGCGTTTGATCGGTGACTGTCCCGCGGATGCTCGCGGTGGTCCGCTGAGCGAACGCAGGAGCGGAGAGCAACAGGACCGCAGCGGTCAGCCACAAACACCGTGCTCGACTCACGAATCCCTCCGGTCCGCACTGACGAGGGTTAATCGAACGGCTGGCGAGGTTCTTAAACCACTTTAATAAAGGCGTATTATGCGCTCGGCCGAGCCGCTGTCAAGCGCCTTCTGCACAATCGTCCTCGGCCGCGCGCCGCGGTTCGCAGTAGAATCTGCCCGCGACCATCGGAATACCCAAGAGATATGCGGCACGTCCACCGTGCAGTCGCGCTCGTCGTTTGCGGCTTCCTTATCTGCTCTCGCGCGCCGCTCCTGGCCGGCCAGAGCAGCGATCCGCTCACCTCCATCGAGCGCACCATCGCCGACGCCGAGCGCAGCTTGCAGGACGGCGAGCTGCAGATCGCGGAGAGCCGTTATCGAACGGCTCTCGAGCAGGGATGGATGGTGATCGGCGCCCTCGCGGCCGCCGACCGGCAGTTCGACGCCGCTGTCGACGCCTTCGGTCGCGCCTCGACGGCCACCGTGGACGGCGGCGATGCGCTGCGGGCGCTGGCCATCGTGCACGTCCAGCGCGGCAAGCCGGACGAAGCGGTTGCCGTCCTGTCGGCGCTGGCCGCTCGGCGCCGCACCGACACGACGACGCGCCGTCTGCTCGCGCAGGCGCTCGCGGCGGCAGGCCGTCGGGAAGAGGCGGTCCAGCAGCTCGAAGAACTCCGCGGATTGGCGCCGGACGAGGTCGAGCTCGCGTTTGCGCTGGCGTCCGGCTACCTGCAGGTCGGGAAAACCGACGCCGCCGCGCGGTTGTTCGCCGATATCGCGAAGGCGCGGCCGATGCCGCAGACCGACGTCCTGATCGGCCGTACTTACCGCGATGCCGGCGACTATACGCGCGCGCGCGAGTGGTTCGAGTCGGCGCTCGCCAAAGATCCCCGCGTGCGGCACGCGCACTATTACCTCGGCACGCTGGCCGTGCGCACCGACGGCGTCCTCAATCTCGACCTCGCGATCGCCGAATTCAGACGCGAGCTCGCGCTCTCTCCGGACGATCCGATCGCGAACCTGCGGCTCGGCATGGCGCTCGTCGAAACGCATCGCGATGCCGAGGCGTCGCGGCCGCTCGAGCTCGCGGCACGTTCGCCGTCGGCTCCGCCGGTCGCGCACTATTACCGCGGCCGCAACCAGCTCGGGCTCGATCACCCCGCCGACGCCGTTGTCTCGTTGAAGCGTGCGTTGGAGCTCGCCGCGGCCGACGGCGCCACCAGCGCGCAGATTGGCAGCATCCATTACCAGCTCGGGCTCGCGCTGCGCGATTCGGGCGCCGCCGACGAAGCGACGCAGCAGTTCGCGGCGGCGGAGCGCACCGCCGTCGCCCGTTCCGATAGCGAGCGGCAGCGCCTCGCGCGATACCTCACCGACGCGCCAGACCCCGAAGTGACCGCGGCGTCGATTGCGGCAGCCGTCGCCCTGCCGGCGGAACTGCAGTTCGCCGGGCGCAGTGTGGCCGAACGCGACGCCGCGCGGCGCCGCGTCATGCCGGCGCTTGCCCGCGCCTATCTCAATCTCGGCGTGATGCACGCGCAGGCCGGCCGCTTTCTGCGCGCCGCCGAGTTCTGTGAACAGGCGACGAAAATCGACCCGGCGTTTCCGCAGGTGCAGTTCTCGCTCGGCGTGGCGTACTTCAACGCGCACCGCTACGACAAAGCGGCCGCGCCGCTGGCGCGCGCGCTCGCCGGCGACGCGAACAACGCCATCCTCGTCCGGATGCTGGCGATTGCGTCGCTCGAGACCGACGACTACGCGACGGCGGCGGCGCTGCTCGCGAACGATCCCGATCGTGGACGCGATCCCTCGCTGCAGTACGCCTACGGTCTTGCGCTCGTGCGCAGCGGTCACGCCGCCCAAGCCGAGGCGATCTTCACGACGCTCCTCAACGATCACGCCGCCACGCCGGAATTGAGCGTCGTGCTCGGCCACGCTTACGCGCAGCAGGGCAACTACGACGCCGCGATCGAGGCGCTGCGCCGAGCGCTGCAGCTCAAGGCAGACGTCGCCGACGCCAACAGCGCGCTCGGACTCATTTTCCTGAAACAGGGAAGGCTCCCCGAATCCGAAGCCGCGTTGCGCGCCGAGGTCACGGCTCACCCCCTGAACGTAAAGGCGCGCGAGCGGCTCGCCGCCGTCCTGGACATGCTGGATCGCTCGGACGAGGCGGCAGTGCAACTGCGCACCGTGCTCGGCGCGCAGCCCGACTTCGCCGATGCGCGGTACCTGCTCGGAAAGATCCTCCTCGCGCGCGGCGCTGCCGACGAGGCCGCGGCGCACCTCGAAGTGGCGGCACGGCTTGCGCCCGAAGACGCCAACGTGCGCTATCAGCTGGCGCGCGCCTACGAGAAGCTCGGCCGAGGTGAGCTGGCGGCGAAGGAGTTCGCGACCTATCAGGGCCTGAAGGACAAACAGCGCGGGAAAACGCCATGATGCGGTGCGTCGTCGTGCTCGCGGGCGTCGTGGCATGTGCCAGTCAGCTGGCGCTCGCGCAGCCTGCGGCGAATGCTCAGCCCGGGGCGGCACGGGCCGCCGCCTCCGGTTCGGTGCGCGAGCTCCTCCAGACTGCGCGCCGCGAATCGCAGGACGGCGATGCGGCCGGCGCGCTCGAGTCGCTCCGCCGCGCACGCGCGCTCGCGCCCAACTCGGAGGACGTGCTCAGCGCCTTCGCGCAGGTTGCGCTCTCAGCGCGGCTCCTGGCCCCGGCGATCGCGACGCTTGAATCGCTCACCCGTATGTGTCCGAGCGTCGCACAGTACGGCTATCTGCTCGGCGTCGCGCTGATCGAAGCCGGCGATATGCCGGCGGCCGTCGATTCGCTCGAGCAGGCCAACCGACTCGAGCCCGATCGGCCGCGGACGCTGCTCGCGCTCGCGCTCGCGCTGAACAATCGAAAGCAGTACGCGGAAGCAAGACGCGCTGCGCTCAAAAGCCTGGAGCTCGACGCCGACAATGTCGATACGCTCGCGACACTCGCCGAAGCCGAAGCCGGAACCGGCGACCTTCAGCAGGCCGACGCGCACGCACGGCGTGTCCTCGCGCGCTCGCCGACGCATCACACGGCGAACCTGGTCGCGGGTATCGTCCTGATGCAGCAGGAACGCTACGTCGAAGCGCGAGACGCGCTCGAACGGGCGGCGGCGGCGAATCCCGCATCGGCCGGGGTGTACTACCAGCTGAGCCTCGCCTACGCACGTCTCGGCGACGAGGCCCGCTCGCGGCAGAACGTCGAGCGCTACCGGCAGACGTTGCGTGAAACCGAGGACCGGATCAAGACGCTGCGAGCCGGCACGAGCGAGACCGCACGATGATGCGCGTCCTGGTCTCGCTCGTCGCCGTCCTGGTTCTCGCGGCGCCTGGACCCGCCCCGGCGCTGCTCTTCCGCGACGTCACCACGCAAGCCGGCATTGCGTTCCGCCATCACGCCGCTCCTGAAAAGAAATACATCGTCGAATCGATGAGCGGCGGCGTCGCGCTGTTCGACTACGACCGCGACGGCCTCGTCGACATCTACTTCGTCGATTCGCTGACGGTCGAGACGGCGAAGAACCCGGCGGCGGCGCGCAGCGCGCTCTATCGCAATCTCGGCAACGGCAAGTTCGAGGACGTCACCGACAAATCCGGCCTGGCGCATCCCGGCTGGGGCATGGGCGTGTGCGCGGCCGACGTGGACGGCGACGGCTGGGACGATCTGTACGTGACCGTGCTGGGCAGAAATCGCCTCTACCGGAACAATCACGACGGCACGTTCACCGACATCGCCGAGCAGGCTGGCGTCGCCGGCGGCGGCTGGTCGACCGGCTGCGGCTTCGCCGACTACGATCACGACGGCCGGCTCGATCTGTTCGTCAGCCGCTACGTGAAGATCGATCTCGATCATCTGCCGGCGTTCGGCAAGGACAAGACATGCGAGTACCGCGGGGTCGCCGTCCAGTGCGGTCCCCGCGGCCTTCCCGGCGAATCGGACTTCCTGTTCCACAACGACGGCAACGGCCGCTTCACAGAGGTGAGCGCCAAGGCCGGAGTCTCGGACCCGCGCGGCTATTTCGGGCTTGGCGTCGCCTGGTTCGATTACAACGGCGACGGATGGCCGGACTTGTACGTGGCGAACGATGCAACGCCAAACTTCCTCTACCGCAACAACAAGGACGGCACGTTCACCGACGTGGCGTTCCCGATGGGCGTGGCGGTGAGCGAAGACGGCGCCGAGCAGGGCAGCATGGGGGTCGCCGTCGGCGACTATCAGAACAACGGGCGACTCAGCCTGTTCGTGACGAACTTCTCCGAGGAGTACAACGATCTTTATCGCCACGACGGCGATCATTTCAGCGACGTGTCGTTCCGCTCGAATACGGCGCCGGCAAGCCTGCCGCTCGTCGGCTGGGGCACCAGCTTCTTCGATTACGACAACGACGGACTGCAGGACATCGTCGTCGTCAACGGCCACGTCTATCCGCAACTCGATGCGGTGCGGCTCGGCGGGTCGGCGGGCTACCGTCAGCGGAAGCTGTTGTACCACAACCGCGGCGGCGGCATGTTCGATGAAGTGGCGGCCCAGTTCGGCCGCGTGATGACGGACGAACGTGTCGGTCGAGGGCTGGCCGTCGGCGATCTCGACAACGACGGTGGACTCGATCTCGTCATCAACAACCTCGATGGCAGTCCCGAGGTCCTGCACAACGAGTACGCCGGCCGCGGCAGCTGGCTGCTCGTGAAGCTGACCGGCAGCGCGCCGAACACCGACGCGATTGGCGCGCTCGTCACGGTGCGCGCCGGCGCGCTCACCGCGACGCGGCTCGTGCAGAGCGGCACGAGCTACATTTCACAGAACGATATGCGGCTGCATTTCGGCCTCGGCACTGCCGCACAGGTCGACTCGCTCGACGTGCGCTGGCCGGACGGCACGACGTCGAAGATGACGAACGTCAAGGCGAATCAGCTCGTCGCCGTGCGCCGGTAATCGCGGCCTACTTCGCGCGCGCGCGGCCGAGATCT
>Ga0075425_100002932_pt1 | contig 17206 bp, 18 predicted proteins | sample SoiMethybrSBSTD4_FD_75300 | JGI IMG/M metagenome (GOLD analysis project Ga0075425, IMG submission 75300) | Bulk soil microbial communities from a Populus tree surrounding site in Tennessee, USA - Soil MetaG P. TD hybrid SBSTD4 | ecosystem: Environmental > Terrestrial > Soil > Tree plantation... | reverse complement strand
TTGGCCCGTTGTGTCGGTCACGCCGTCCTTCACCGGTACGTATACGCTGAGGGTTGTGATGGCGAGCTGTTCCAATGATCCGTGCTATTACGGGATCGGCGTGTACAAGAAGTAGGGTAAGCGAACCGTGGTGCTCGGCGTGGGGTGGGCATCGCATGACCTCACGCCGAGCCGCCCGGAGCCGATGGGCTCTCCGGCTTTTGTCTTTGGGTGTGGCTAGAGCTTGATGTCTCCGCCCGGATCGCTGACGAGGACGGCGTCGAGGGTTCACCGGTAGGTGCCCGTCGTGTGTGGGATGCCGTTAATCGAGGTAGAGAAGTCTGCCTAGTTGCTGCCCGACTAGATGAACCCCATTCTAGATACATGGTGTTCACCTCCCTGCATAGACCGCAGTCCTCTGTTGAGTCCGAAGAAAAGTATCCCGCGCTACGCATCGTCCTGTTCATCTGGAAGTCGCTTGTTGTTCTTTTCGCGATTGCAACAATTGTAATGACCTATTTGGTATGGCACATGCCTGATCGAAACCATATCGCATTTGGTCTAATGACAGTGCTGACTGGTGCAATGATATGTCTGTTCCAGTGGGCGAACGTTGAGCTTGTCGAAGTGCTGCTTGACATCGAGGAGAACACGCGGCGGACGGCTGATCGTGGTTCCTCGTAGATGGGTCGCTGTCGCCGCTAAGCCCTGCCCCTCGATTGGCGCGCTGGTCGGTCAGACACCGTGGTAGAACCGCACCACGTGGGATTGGAGGAATTCGGGCATCCCGCGGATGTGGTCGGCGTGCGGATGGCTGGCGACGACGAGATCGATGGTGTCGATGTGAATAGTCGTGAGGAATGCATTGATCCCGGATGGGCCGGCGTCGATGATCGCCGTGTGGCCACCTTCCTGGACGATGGCGGCGTCGCCTTGGCCGACGTTGAGGAAGTGGATCTCGAGCTGTTGGGCTGCTAGTGTGGCGGTGAGCAGCGAGGACGCGAGCAGAATCCTTAGCATCGGAGTTCGCCTCTCGCGGTGTCCGTGCGCTGAATGTCGGCGAGAAAGCTGGCTTCGACAATCGCCGGCGCGCCATCGTCGATCAGTTTGCGGGTGAGGCTAATGCCCTCGGCGTACGCGTGGTGCGGCAGGCTACGAGCGTGCCCGCAGAGAACGTGCTTCCGCACCGACGTGTGGTCCCTGATCAAAGCGGTCCTGTAGGGCCTTGTCAGACTGGAGCTCTAGGGCGAGCGGCTCGTGGACTGTCGACCAGAGGAGCTTGTGCCATTGGATGCGAATTAGCGGGACTTGGAGAGGTGGAAGGTCATGGGTTCAAGTCACCGCAGTTGAACCCTGTAGGCGCCGTCGACGGCGTCCAGGCACTGCCCCACCCCGCACGACTCGCCTTGCAAAAGAGTTCCTACCAACCGGGCCCGTTGCACATTTCCCGTTCACGCTCGCATGATTCCGCAGCGGAGGTTAGACTCGTCCTTCGATTCGACGTCAGGCCGCACTTAAACATCGTTTTACAAGGCCCCATGAGCGCCGTCAAAAACAAGTACCGCGGCACCACAACCTATGTGCACGTTCTGGCCGAACTCGTTCGGGCGGCCCAATACCGCGGCCTGACCACTTACCAGGACATCGCGCTCATAATGGGCCTGCCACTCAAAGGCTCGCACATGGGGGCGCAGGCTGGCCACATCCTCGGTGAGATCTCTGAGGATGAGGTCCGTGCCGGTCGTCCGATGCTGAGCGCGGTCGCGGTTGGTGTTGGTGGCAAGCCCGGTCCCGGTTTCTACGAACTTGCCCGCACCTTACAGCGTCCTGGGGCAGATAGCGATGATCCCACTTTCTGGGAGCGAGAGCTCACGGCAGTGTACAACGCCTGGAAACGACCGCTCTCCGACTAGAGTGTGGCCTAAGCGCCTATGCCGATAGCCATATTCCTTCGTCGGTCGGCAGCCATCAATCACTTCAGACGCTGCCTGGTTGGTGCCCTAGGTTCTGGTCATGGCACCCGGGCGTGGATCAGCTCGGGCTTCTTCCAAGATCGCCCTTCATATAGTGCGTCTAGCGATCTTCAATTTGTCGCGGCCGCGAAGCGCGTCCGCAGTTTGCGGACTTTCGGGGTCTACAACGGCATGTGGCTCGCCGATTACAAGACCTTCGCGTCAAACCTCAAGGCTTCGAAGGTCCGAATTCGGCCGTTCAAGGTGAAGGGTTTGAGATGGCACGCCAAGATCTTCTTGCTGGCCACGCCGAGATGGCCGCTGTTCGCCCTCATAGGTAGTAGCAACATCACGCGCTCGGCATTCGGGAATTCGGCGCCATTCAATTATGAATCCGACGTCGCAATTTGGTCCGATCGAAGTCAAAGACTCTCCATTTCCTTCGAGCGGATCGTGTTCGGTGGCGACGCAAGTCGCGGAGAAGTGATTCTTGCCGATTACGATCCCCAGAAGAACCAGGACATCACTATCGAGCAACGACTGGAAGGCTTGATGCGAGACTTGCAGTCTCTGCCAACGGTGGACCTGTAGCCGCTTGCACACTAAAACGCGCCTGAAACTACCGCGTAGCACAGAATGGTAAATGAATCTTCTTCAGCGTGTCACAGCTTGGGCGCACGCCCTTATGCGGCGATGGCATCTAATGAATGATCAATTCCTGTACTTCGCGTACGGCTCTAACATGTGCACGGGACGCCTACGCGACCGCGTGCCTTCGGCTTCTTTCGTACGCATCGGTTACGTGGCCCAGCGTAGTCTCCGGTTTCACAAACGGAGCACCACGGACGGATCCGGCAAGTGTGACGCCTTTCGGACTGCCAACCCGAACGATGAGTTATGGGGTGTAATGTTCCTCATAAACATGAATGAGAAGTCAGACCTCGATGAAGCGGAGGGTTTAGGAAGGGGATACGACGAGGAGAATCTCTCCGTTCAATCCGATCGAGGAATGGTCCAAGCCTTAGCCTACGTGGCAGCACCTCGCAGCATTGTGCCCACCCTACAGCCATACAGTTGGTATAGAGATTTCGTGCTTGCCGGCGCACAAGAGCATCAGCTTTCGGCCGCTTACATTGAAGCGATTCAAGCCGTGCAGACAAGCGAAGACCCTGATCAAGCGCGAGCAGCAAGGGAAAGACGACTCTTGCCGCCCTGGTATCGGGCCCCCTAGCACGTCCTTGAGGCTGGCCGGGGGCGTAGGATATTGAGTGACTCCTCTCCTCATCGCGCCGCAAACTCGAGACAGCCACAGTGGCCACTAAACGAAAGCCTAAGTTCAAAGTCAGGCCCCGCGACAAAAACGTCTGGGCTAACGAGCATTGGCGGGTTTGGCGAGGCGAGCTTCGCAGGCGGCCGGGTCGCCCCAAGAAAAGCCTCTTTGCCGTGGTCGCGGAGAAGCTGCCTTTCGACTCGCTCAGGGCGGTGGAACGGGTCATGAAGCAGCGTGGTTGGACGCGAACCGGCGTCTACGTCGCTCACGATTCGATGGGCACCGCTCGGTATGTCGGGAGGGGCAGGATATTCGCGCGTCTAAGGCAACACCGCAGGAAGAATCCGCTCGTCCTGTACTACTATTCCTTTTACGTTGTCCCCAACAAGAGTCACGAGCGTGAAGTAGAGACCCTGTTGATTCGAGCAGCGGGACCCCTTCTTGAGTTCAATCAGCGAAAGAAGCGAGTCACTATTTCAGCAGGCAGCATCCGAGACTACGAGGCCGGCACGAAGTACTTTCAACGCCGGCGCAAACGTCGCCTCAAGAAGTAGGGCCGGCTTTCCCGATAGCGAAAGAGGTCAGCAACCCCAGGCACGATGGATGCTCATGCACATCTGGAGAGACCGATCGACGATCATGGCCCCCATATGACCCTGGCGAGAACATCTCCTTTCTCGCCCTTTCTCTGTGTCGGGGCAATGTTGCCGGCCTCACGTGGACTCCTTGAACGCTAAACGCATCAAGGGCAAGGGATTCAACCTCGAAGCACCCTCCGGGCCCGTCGCAGCAAATGCACCCCTCGATGCAGCAAAAGCGCCCTAATGCGAAGATGAGTGTGGACCGCAGATTGCTTGACAGCGCTAAGGCACTTCCTAAGACACGGGACTCCAAAGTGTTCGAGATTCCAGCAGAAGCGATCGATAAGGTCGCTGACGAAATTCGTCGTCGTACCTCAAAGGACCACAAGATCCCGGTCGTGGGAACCTCTGATAATGTTGAAACGCCTCAGATTTTCGAGATCCTACCCTTCGACCGCATAGACACACTGCCGAACAAGTTCTTCGCAGTTGATGGAAGTCACAACTTTCACACGTTCTATAACGGGCTTACTGTGGCGTTATACCGCGCCGGTTATGTCTGTTTCCTACAGGGTCGCCAGAGACGACTAACAAAGAGCGAGGACCCCCTGGTCTTTGGGCAGATGCATCAAGGAAATAGAATGCTGTTGCTGTCACAATCCAATGCAGAAGAAATGTACGACGAGCTGCTTACTCTTCCTCCCGTTCACGCCCTCTTGGGGCTGTTCGACGCGCCTGCTGAGGAAGTGTTTGGTTACGCCAAGGATCAGTTGGTGACGTCTATCTCATCACTCCTGTCCTTTGCTCAGCAGGTACTCGAATGGGCGTGTGTCTACGAGATCGTGCAGCGAACAGACTGTGTCTCGGGCGATTACATCCTTCTCGATGGAGCCCTCCGAAGCCTCCACATCAAGCAACGGTTCCTAGTAAAGCTCGGACATCTTATCCAGGCGAAGGGCATTCGGATCGTGGGCGTGACGAAGCAATCACCAATAAAAACCGAGCTCTCATACACATTCACTAAGATCGATAACTATCTCCAAAACAAGCTTCGGCCACAGTATCCTTTCACCCAGCACGACCCCCGTCGCCAGAAACTGTGTTGCTACTTTGAAGTCAGGGACGATATCCTCGAAGCCGCCTATGGCGGATCAAATAGCGGGATCTACATCAAGAAGGATGTGACTGGCGGTCGTGGTTTTGGACTTTTCTTTGCTGCTCGACTCGATTACGTCGAGAAGTTACAAAACTATGACTGGATCATATGCGACGTGAATATCTACGATGCCGTTCCAGAAATTGGACACGGTGACCTCAAGCGCGATGCCACCACCATCGGCTCACTGTTCCGAGATCTGACCGCCCTCACTCAAGAGCACTATATCCTCGGTTATCCATACCCTCTAGTCGAGGCCCACAATTTCGTGACCTTGAAGTCCGAGTTCCACGACCAGGCCGTCCGACTTCTTAAGCACGCTTTATACACGAGTCAGCAGATGGATCACACAGATATTGAGAATCTCTTCCTCGACATTCATCAAAGGTTTTAGCGAGGCGCGTGAGCCATGGAACGAGTCGACTTTGGGGTCTTGTACGGTCAAAAAACCACGGAAGATGCGCTCCTCATCTACTCGTCTTATGAGGATTCGAAATCGTCACCAAGTGTAGGCGATTTTATTGTGCTCTCACCTCGCGATGAAGCGGGCCGCAAATTTCTTGCGCGAGTGGAGGCGGAGGTATACGACGAAGACCCACTCTTCAGATCGCAGGACAAAACGCTGGTGGCCGTCCATTATGCCCGCATAGCTGAAAGAGAACTGTCCGAGCGCGACCGTCAGAAGATGTTCAGCTATACATATAAGGTTCGGCTCTTGGGGACTTTCAGTCAGACGGCCACAAAGATCGAGTTCACAACTGCTGTTCGTAAGCTGCCGGTTGTGTCCTATCACGCGCGCCATCTCTCTCCCAGTGAGGCGCAGTTCATTCTTAACCTCGGCAATTCTCGCGGGATTCCGCTGGGACATTTATGTATCGGAGAAGATGTTCAGACCGATAAGGGGCTTGTATTGTTCGATATCAATCGTTTGAAGAACACCCGAACGATGGTCTTTGCACAGTCAGGTTTCGGAAAGACCAATCTCGTAAAAGTTCTCCTATTTCACATGGTTAAGGACACGTCGTATGGTAAGCTCGTATTTGACCTGAATGGCGAGTACTACAGTACAACTGCCGCTGGAACGCTGGGGCTAGGAGACCTCAGGGATGGTGGTGTCAAGCAGAATCTAGTCGTGTACTCAGATCGCAAACTCAAGCCCGAACAAACGCAGGGATTCACCCACGGCGGCAAGGTTCAACTAAATACCCATAAATACATGACAGTGGGAGATGTCTTGACTTTTGGCAGTGGCTTTTCTGACGTGATGAAATCGTTCCTATTGTATCTGGACGAGAATCAGGTGGCCGATTTTCTGCAGAACATTGACAAGTACTGCGAAGACCCGAGCATGCTTCACCAGCGCTATAGCGATTTCTTTGGTACGCAAAAGACCAAAGCTGGAACCGAGGACATGAGCGCGCGCAAGACCGTAATGGCCATTCGCAAACGCCTACGACACCTCATTGATGAGGGAGGAATTCACTCTTCGACATCAACACTAATCGAAGATGTTTTCGAGCACCTCAAGAATGGACGAACCGTCATTTTGGACCTTTCGTTGAGAGATAACTACGAGGCATCAATTATCTCGACCTTGCTCGTTCGCGAACTGTTTGACCATAACAAGCTCAACTATACTTCCGGCGCCGAAGCCGGTGTTATTCCGACAGTCTTGTTCGTCGAAGAGGCGCAAAATGTACTGTCGGATGAGTTCGTAAAGTCTCAGTCCAATCCATTTGTTCGATGTGCCAAGGAAGGACGCAAATTCGGTCTGGGGATCGTTGCAATTACTCAGAGACCGTCAGCGATTTCTGAAGAAATAAGAACTCAGGCTGAAAACTTCTTTGCTTTCCACTTAGGGACAACTGAGGACATCAAAGCGTTGACAAAATCAAACGTGAATTATGAAGGCGTAGTCTCCGAGTTTTTGCAGACAGAAACGATTAAGGGCAACCTCTATATGGTGACGACGGAACAACCGTTCGTGATTCCACTGCGTGTTCGAAAGTTCGAGGACCTCGCCCCTCAATCAGGGAAGTAGTCAGTGGACTATGGAGTGATCCTGCCCCCTCGGCTCGCGCAGAGCCGACTTGCCGATCTGGTGTTAAATGGCGCGTCCCGCGAAGAGCGCCTGGCCAGCCAGTCTGCCGTGGCTGGACCGGGGAGTGGCCTTCGCATGGATCATCGGGTTGCTGTCTCACTGATCGTTGATTTGCGAGATAGTGGCTTTCGAGTCACATCCGATAACGCATCAAGGACTGTGGCGCTCAAGCCGCCGCGACAAGTATCGAGAAGCCGACAAAGGGCCCTGCTTTCTCGGTGGAAGCAAAAAAACCCGCTGGAAAGCTCCAAATGGTTGACTGACCGCGCGGCGTTTGTGGCGACACAACTTGTTACGGGCTCAGACCTTCGTATTGATAGGATTGCACCTGTACTGCAGCCGTGTAACTCGCCAGACGACCACGCACTCTTCCGCTCCCTCAATGCGACATGGTCTGCTCCTCAGGGTCGCTATTTAGGGAGGCGCGTTCGATTCATTGTTAGGGACATCGGCAACTCAGGCCATCCGGTCATGGGGATCCTTTCACTGGGATCCAGTATCGTCAGGTGCAAAGAAAGGGACGAACATATCGGGTGGTCTGCGGAGCGGAGAAGAAAGAATCTCATCAGCATAATGGACGTCACTGTCCTCGGGGCAGTACCGCCATACACGTATCTGCTCGGTGGCAAACTCATGTGCTATTTGGCGGCGTCCAATCAAGTCCGTGACTATTATCGGGCACGTTACGCTGACCGACAAACTGAGCAACTTAAGCGATACGGGAACGATCTTGCGCTACTTGTTACCTCCAGCCTCTTCGGACGCTCGTCGCTATACAATCGCGTCCGGTACGACGGAGAAGATCTGTTCGAGTTTGTTGGGCAGACCGGCGGCTTCGGTACAACGCATTTGTCGGATACCACCGTTGACCTCATGAAAGCGTTGCTCGCGTCGTCCAATGCGATTCCATCCAATCGTTTCGGCGACGGACCAAACTGGAAAATGAGGTTGGTAAGAGCGGCCTGCGATCAACTAGGCATCAGTCATACGGCTGTTCTCCATCACGGTTTGCGTAAGTCCCTCTACGTTGCGCAAACGGCACACAACAGCCTAGAGTTCTTGCGCGGCGAATCTGATCAATTGTTGTATCGATACCGGCCAGCCAAAGCAGTGGTGGAGTATTGGAAGGAACGATGGCTTCGACAGCGAGCGGATAACCCTGAGATCATCGAACAGGTTCGTGGGTTCAATCCGAAGAAATGGCAGTACTGGCGTTAGAGATCTCAATTCGGGAATTGCAGGTATTGAGCTGGGAGGCACTCGATGGTGACTGATCTCGAGAAGCGCTTCAATGACGCGATGCTTACTGTATACCAGCGCGCCAAAAGCGAGGCCGGGTACAATGCTACTCGTTTTCTTGGCATGCTCGTGGAGATGGGAGGGTATGGGACTGCTCGCAAGCTGATCCATGCAGAAAGTGTTTCCCAGGGATATACCGCACTTTGGGAGCGTGGACGACTGGACCTCACCGTTGAGGCGATTATTCTCCTGTCTGAATGGCGTGATCTGTTCTCCGAACAAGAACGCGAGATTGCTCGTGGGCGCCTGAAACAGTACGGGTATGATGTTGATCAAGGAGCAGCGGTCCAGCGATGATTTCGACGTACGGCAATTGAGCACCAGCCCGGAGACCGTGGACTACACAGCTGCTCGGTTCAGGATCACGTCCGGGAACGAAGGACAACTCGGGGTTGCGAACTGAAGCAAGGATGCGTGGATCGCCGAAGCTTTCGCAGGCAATCAGAGTTCTGCGCAGGCTTCTTGGTCGCGTAGGTCGCGAGGATGCTATTAGCTACCCTTGGCACGGTCGTGTAAGTGTCTTCCACCTGCTCCTAGCCGAGTTTTACCTGAGAAGAACAACACGCAAAGTAGTAGCGCGTGTGTTTCCCTTGCTTCGCCGCGCATACCCTACTGCTTCACGATTGGCTCTCGGAAATCCCGCTGCCGTTTGGCGTCTCACCCGGCCGACAGGCCTCCGGAACAGATCATACGAGCTAATTCGCTTGGCCCGCGCCATCGTTTCGAGGGGCCGAATTGGCTCGGATCATGACGAGATCGAGTCACTCCCATCCGTAGGCCCGTACATCGCTGACGCCATTCTCTTGTATGGGTTGGGACATTGCCATTTCCCGTTGGACGAAAACGTGCGACGCGTCCTCGTGCGAGCTACTAGAGGCTCGGACCCAAAAGCAAACCCGCGTCCATATCAAGACATGTCTCTGGTGTCGACGGTCAGGCGCCTGATCCTTGGGCTGCCTGCTGAATCGGTCAAGAACGTCCACCGCGGGATTCTTCACGTCGGATGGAAGTATTGCCGAGCTGACCCCTTGTGCCCGGAATGCCCCCTCCTGAGTACATGTGAATACTCACGGGCGAGACCTCGACGTCAGCGAGACAAGTAATCGATGCGGTCTCATATGGCTGTTCAGGCCCATGCGTCAAGGCGAAACGAACAGGTCGAGGTGTTAGTAGACTTTATCCTCCGACGTGTCTTGTCAGAGCTCCACCAGACGGGACTCCTCCGAGAAGAGACTGAGCCGCGGCGGCAGTGGCCTTTTCAGCGAAACGATTGCTCCGACGTCTTTGATTCCTTCGTAGAGCTCAATTTCACTCGGTCGGTGTCCGGGGAACGCAAGGTCCAATTGTGGGTTCAGGTCACATCCTACAAGGGCAACCCGGGCGGTGGACCCGAGCCTAACAAGTCGTATGAAGTGCGAGAGACGCTGATGGAATCGTTGGGCTTGCGCCGTTGGCTTATCGAAGAAAAGACACCGGGTCGAACGGTCCACATTACCCTAGGTCCCCCAGCCTATGCATATGGCTGGATCAAGCTGGCCAAAGACAACTCGTTTGATCTATCACTTTATCCGGACTACTCGAGGGGCCAGTTCGATCTCTTCGCAGAACTCACCGACACCCTTCGGAACTCTCGCACGGAGCAGCAAGCCCGTGCGACACTGCTGTCAGCTACTCAGACAAAACGCTCGTTGCTCGGCGCGGTGATCAACGGGATGGTGCAAGATCTCCAAAACTGGATCGAAGGTGGCTTGAGTCCCAATCCAATGGCGAACCTGCAAGCCACACTCCTTGGCAAACTTGCCCGCGACCGAATTCAAGAGGTATCGCGTGCCGTTGGGGCAAGCGCCAAGGGAGGCGCAAATATCAAACCGGCATTCGAGAGGGCAGTACTGGAAGGCAAGACATCTGACCCACTCATGGCCCGAACCATTCCGCGCTTACTGGCTCGCAATCCGTTCCTGACCGTGGCGTTGGAAGCCGAAAGGTCGTGGCCGAGATGGACTCGAGACACTCTCCAGGCTCCAACCGCGAATACCGAGATTGCTGAATATGTCAACCACCTCTGGTTGCTGGGAGAACCTGAGCGGTTGGTCGTCCGACGACTCCTGCTCCGAGTGCATTCCGCAAAGGATGTCCAATACGTGCAGGATACTGGCATTCCAGGACTTACGGAACACAATCTCTATGGCGGCGACCATACCGCTGAGCAAGTGCGCGCGGTCGTGGCTCGCATTGTTCGCGCATGCGACGAGGCGGGGATCGTCTCTTCCGACCAGCTCTTGGCCCATCTGTCCGGTAATCGTGGCCGAGCCCTGCTCAAGGCATCACGGACGCTAGAACTCGCCAATGGCACTGAGGTCCGGCCAAGTTTCGTGTACGTCGAGGAAGCACTCAGAGGGGACTACCAGTTAGTATCATTCTCGAAAACCAACCTGCCGCCGCCAATTGGGTACCACGCGTCGTTCGGCGCGACGGCTCGCCCCTACCAAAATATGAAGGTCGTGTTGAGCAAGGAGGGCCGGCCCCTAGCCATTCTGAAGGCGAAATACTTTCGAGAACAAGAGTTTCCGCGAAGAGCTAAGGAGGAAGGGTATGTCGGGCTAACAACTAGGTTTGTCTATTCCGATGGGTTTCGTGAGCGTTATCCGAATGTCCCTATGATAATGTTCGTGGATATGGCAACATCCTTTCATCCGCCGGAATACGCAGTAAGAAGACTGGTGACCGCCGGATGGGACGCGGCCTTCTCGATTAGCGAATTGAGATCCCTGATTGAGTCTAACGATCGCCGAAAGAAGACACATTGATCGATAGCCGCACGCTCGGTAGAGTGGCCGAGCGTCTCGTTCCGGGCTATTTGCGGGATATTCCGTGGCGCGATCTTTGGGAACGACCCGTTGAGCAGGGTAAGGCGTTTGAGTGGACGACACTTGCAGCTCTGGTTGCAATGGCAAGGGGACATGGCTGGACATGCTCATTTCCGCTCTTAGCGGCACCCAACCGAGCAGACTTTTTCGAATATAGGAACAGCATACCACGCCACCATGGAGCGCGTGTCGGCCATTCCGGTCACCGAGGAACCGGCGAACACCTACGTAACGAGTTTCTTGCTGCGTTCATTCCTAAAGTAATGATGAGCCGTGCCAATTCCACCGTATGCCTTTTTCGCGAGGGCAACGCATATCACGAGGTGATGACGGACCTTGATTACGAGGAACGTCCCGACATGGTCCTGGTAGCCGGTGCACCTTCCCCAGGATTTCCGCGGTTCGATGAGTCGAGTCAAGCTGTCTTGTTTGCCTTCGATTTTGAAACAGGTATGCACGTTTCGGGAGCACTGCGCCCCGTTAATTCACCCACGATACCGCTCTTGGAAAGAGAGCCTGAGCAATCGATCGCGGTTCCGGTGCTTGGTCTCATTGAGTGCAGCGTGAATAAAAGCGCGCAGACCGCCCAGGCCCAGATAGGGACCTATTCACGACTCTTTTCGGAGAGGGGGCGAGAACCGAAAGGCGTCTTGGTAACGGGCAACGAACTCGCCAATCTTGTATGGCCGAATCGCACGGTCCCTATGAACCTATCATCGATCAAGGACATCGAAGACGCGTTTAGAACCGCGGGTGACTTTGTGCTTAGCGAGTTCGGGTTGCTGTAGGCGGCCCACAATTGCCGCGAATAACTTGCGAGCAAATAAGGGCGGGACAGCATTGCCGATTTGTTTCCCCTGCAGGTACTGGCTACCCGAAAAACGGAACCAATCAGGAAACGTCTGGAGCCGGGCCTGTTCTCGAACCGTTAGCCGCCGAGTACCCTTCAGAGGTGGCGGTGGTGTCGAGACAGTAACTGGGGGTTCATACTCCGGAATCCATTTTGGCGGGGACTCCCGCATCAGTTGCTGAAAAGAATGCGTTGGCGTTCGATACGTGAGCTTGTTTGGTGGTACAGGTCCGGGTGGAAAGGCACCTTTAGCTGGTCTTTCGCACAACGCGAACTCGTCCCCACGCACTCGGAGAGTGAAAGCGGGGTCGGTTTTCACAGATCTGTTCCGAGGTCCTCTCATCTGTGAGTTGGCACGATGCGAAAAGAACTCACCAAGCGGCCATGGCAGGTCTCCCAACGCTTGGCCAACGGACACGAAGGGCTGCAGATCATTAAGCAGCGACGGCTGCAAGTCGGCTTGGGCTACGTGACTTGGTTCTGGCCAACTGAAGGAACTCGATGACCGGCTGCCGACAAAAATTGCGCGTCTACGCGTCTGAGGAACGCCAAACTCAGCCATGTTGATGACCTTACAGTCCATCCAGTAACCGATCTTATCAAAGTCCTCCAGTATTTGACGAAGAATGACGCCATTCCCAATATTTGTGATTCCTGGGACATTCTCCATCACAACCCATGCGGGCTGGATCGTTGCCACTAGCCTCACGAATTCCTTGTACAGGTGGTTACGCGCATCGTCGACGAAACGGAAGCCGCGAGCTAGTGAAAAGCCTTGACAAGGCGGGCCGCCTACTACGACATCAACAGATTGGCTGAAGGTGGGCTGCCACTCTGTAATATCCCCAGTGTGGACTTCCTTACAGATCGGAAACATTTCACGATACGTAGTCACGCTCTGATGGTCTTTATCAATCGCGGCCAAGGGTTTCCCTCCGGCCTGACAGAATCCTAGAGTCAGACCGCCCGCTCCACAAAAGAGATCGACAAAAGTTGGCGCCTTCCGCTGCTCACCCGCACCGTAAAGCGAAATCTCACGATCACGTTGAATCACGCAGTCTCCAGGAATCGACCACGATAATCAGTTGGCACATCATAAAGATCTAATACAAGCTCGTCGAGCCGCCGTTTCTCGGACGTGGCGCCCTGCCCCGAAGCAATTGCCACTGATATGCGCTCTAGTTCCGTACTCTTCGCAACCCTTTCACGAAGACCTGCTGGTACTGGAAACTCTTCAACATACGACTTCTTGAATCGCAAGCGGCCCCCTGAGTGGGGGTTTCCTATCGTACTGCACCGGGCGCGGAAATAGAATGCCGCCAGACTGCTGTTCAAAAGGGCTACAAGGAGAGGGTCTGGACAGCTCATCATAAACGCGCCATCCGGGATGAAGAAACCATGCTCGTCCACCGCGAACCGGCATTCGGTCGCGATATCAGGGAAGACGATCTTTGGCTTCGAAAAGGCTTTGTAGTATGCACATTCACGTAGCCCGTACCACGTTGGATGCCCCCTGACATCCGTTCTACTTCTAAGTGCAGCCTCAAACCTCTTGAATCGCTGCATCAAGACACAGTCATCTGGTATTACCTCCCCTTTTTGCACCCAGGCTAGATGAGATCCATCCCATTGATTATGCCAAGCTCGAATCGAGACGGGCCGGAGTAGCCGTACCACGTACTGTCTCGTTCTCGGATCACTGCAAATCTCATCTGCTTCCGATTGCGTCAGTAGATATGCGCTGCTGTGTCCAGTCTTTATCCCAGAAAGGATCTCGCCGGCGTATTGAGTGAGGGGCACACTCGATGCTCGGAGCATTCCCAACAACGCGTCGATATTGTCACGTCCCAAATACCAGCCCGACGGACCAACATTCGTTGTTGGTATCGCTGACGCTGACCTAAGACCTTCAAAGAACGGTGAGACAGTGGGAAGATTTTGATAGGCATGTGCAGCAACCGGTCCCGACTGGGAGCCCTTTTGGATGGCGTACACGCTAGCGTGCAGATCGGCACCATTGAAGATAGGAAGCTCCCCGAAGTCGAAGATCGCCTTGACTGCTGCCGACCTCGAGATAAACTCCCGAATCGACTTCCCGTACCGACTCCTTTGGAAACTCGCTGGCGACACATAGCAAAGGACCCCATCGGCCTTCAGGCTAATTAGACCGTGCGCGATGAAGTACGCATAAAGATCGACAGACCCGCCTGCAATCGAGGGGTAGGTGTGGCGAAGAAAGTCTTTCTGGGTTCGTGTGAGACGGTCGGCACGCACATAGGGTGGGTTTCCAACAACGATGTCCGCGCTGGGCGGTGACTGATTTGCCTCGACGGCCACGTCGAACAGAATGGTCTCGCTGAATTGCTTCAGTGAATCACCTACTCGGAACGAAACGTACCCTTCATCTCGCCAGTCCAGTGACGCTACCTGCGCCGACGATGCAAGCGCTAAGAGCACACGAATTCGCGACACGAAAACAGCGAGAGGATCGATATCTCCACCGCTGAGTTGGGACAAGATACGAGGGCTCGGGGAAAGCCCTAGCTCTCCCAGGACATGAAGGATGGCCACTGGAAATACTCCACCGCCCAGACACGGGTCATACCACCTGACGCCTTCAAGAGCCGCGCGAATACGCTTGCTCAATCGCGGCGATGGTTTCTTGTCTCCCCAAACGACATCGGCTATGCATTGCCGGTCTTCGTCAATGCGGAAAGAGAGCCAGAGGGTCGTCGCCAAGCGAACCATATCAACGGCTAGGATAGGTGGTGTGGGTACAACGCCCTGCGTACCGGTCACGCCTCTTGTCGCACTCAATTCGTACTGCAACCGACCCAAAAACCCAGCCGTAAGGTGGTGCGGCTCGGTTGCAAAAGCACGGCGAAAGTCGATTGAAGCGAGTTCTGGACATTCCAAAAGCATTCGTTCGACCAACTGAGAATAGACGTCACCTTCGAATGGAGCATTCGGCCTCAAGAGAAATCCCGTGAGACACTCGACAACCTTACTTAGGTCCTCGTTCGCCCCGCGATCCTGGAGGAAACGCGCAACCTCTCGTGCAAGACGTGTCTCCGTCTCTGACGAGTCGAACCATGCGCCCAGACTCTTTTGACGTGAAATCGGTTCAAATCTCTCGCTAGGGTGTTCGGCCGACTGCTACACTAATAATCATGTTGGCTGCAAACAAGCACAAAAAAACGCGCGCACCGAGAACCCGTGGGGCCGAGGATGCGAGCCGAGCACATGTCACCTACCAACGACAGCTTGACGGGTCGTTCAAAGAGGACAACCATAGTATTCGAACTCCGCCTGTCTCCGTACCCTTCTTGAGAGTGTCATGAGCGCTATAATCGACACGGCTGGGAGACTGTTTCGACCATACACGTACGAGAAGGAGCATGAATTCGAACAGTCTGTCGTCGCACTCGCTGATCAAATATTTGGACCATCAACAATCTACGTGAATGTTAAAAAACGGGTTGGCAATGACATTGTCACGATTCCGGACGGATACGTGGTCGACATGACTGAGCCCGATACCCCGCGACTCTTTGTCGTGGAGAATGAGATTGTGAGTCATGACCCGTTCAAGCACATCGGGATTCAGATGCTCAAGTTTGCGACAAGCTTTGATGACGCGCGCGCACCGGTGAGAAAGTTTCTGATGAGTGAGATCGCTACCAACAAGAGTCGCCTATCGCGCCTAGAGGAAGGCACTCGACGTTCCACGAGCAGGAACGTGGACGCTTACTTAGAGCGTGCTGTCGACGGCGATTTCCGCGGCCTGGTAGTAATTGACGAGGCACGCCACGAACTGCATAGAGTCCTCGAAAAAATCAATGCGAATATCTCCGTGCTGGAACTTAAGACGTTCATTTCCGAGGATGGAGGTCGTCTACATCAGTTTGATACACTGTACGATGAGGATGAAGAACTGCCACTCGCCCTGGCCGCGGAGAGGCCTGGGATGTCACAAGAGGAACGAGCGGCCCGTCGCCAGCGACGAGCGAGCTCTGATACAGTTGTTGTTCCCGCGAGGGAAGAAGGCTTCAAGAGAGTATTTCTTGGTGAGAATCAGTGGTATTCGATCCGAATCGGCGCGGCGATGAAGGAACGAATACGATACATCGCAGCCTACCAAATCGCGCCGATGAGCGCCGTGACACACATTGCCGAGGTAAAGGAGATTCGGCCCTATCAAGATACGGGGAAATACGTAATCATCTTCAAGGATCCAGCGGTCGAGCTTGACAGACCGATTCCTGTGAAGGAGTCCAAGAATGCGCCGCAGGGACCGATCTACGTGCAACGCGAAAAGCTACTAGGCGCAGAAAGGCTCGAGGACGCAATGTAGCAAGCGACCGAAGGAAGTCGCCATGGACAACTGAGCACTCCACCGCTCTCCGCACGCTGTTGAAGTCTCATTTCATTTACTAGGAACGGCGGCGGTTTGCCTCAGCTGGACAGCTCGCAGCAAGTCGCCCCCACCGCCCCTCGCTGCCTTAGGCTCAGCATTGGCACGCCGCATTTCCGCCCCTTCGTGCCGCAAACGCGCCCTAACGCTTCGCCCTGGGTCCCCCAGGTTCGACATTAACCACCTCGCCCGAGGACCCATGCCGCCCTTCCCGAAGCCCACGCCTCCGATGCATCAAAATCGCCCTAACGGCCGGCCCCGCGAACCATCACTTTCAGTCCATCACGTCCAGGAGCGCACCCCATGACGCCTCGCACGCCGGCACTCGTCGCCGCCCTCGCCTTATTGCCGATCACCACCGCCCACGCCCAAACCTGCCCCGAACCCCACTACCGCTGGAGCGAGAAAATCGACAGCGCGTTCGCCCACCAGACACCAACAGCCGTCGATGTCTCCGACATCCTGGCCTGGGCGCCTCGCACCATCACCGCCAAAGACAAATGCGCCAAACGGATCGGCCGCGAAAAGAAGGTCTACTCCGTCACCGCCTACGTGCGGCGCATCAAGCTGCGTGAATCTGACGGCGACTGGCACATCGAGATCACCGAAGAAGAATCCACGCCCGTCCCGGCATCCTGCGTCATTGTCGAAATCCCCGCGCCCACGAACGGCAGCCGCTACGGCCAGGCGCGCGACCAGCTCGCCGGCCTGGTCGATACCACCCACCTCGGCTCGAA
>Ga0075425_100002931_pt1 | contig 17206 bp, 12 predicted proteins | sample SoiMethybrSBSTD4_FD_75300 | JGI IMG/M metagenome (GOLD analysis project Ga0075425, IMG submission 75300) | Bulk soil microbial communities from a Populus tree surrounding site in Tennessee, USA - Soil MetaG P. TD hybrid SBSTD4 | ecosystem: Environmental > Terrestrial > Soil > Tree plantation... | reverse complement strand
ACCAATTCCGGCTACAGCTACGACAGTGCGGGCAATCTCACCAGCGATGGCGTGCACACTTACGCCTTCAACGCAGAGAACAGAATCAAAACCGTCGACGGCGAAACGAATGTCTATGGCTACGACGGTGATGGCAACCGTGTGCGCAAGAACTTCACCTCTGGTGAAAAGCTGCGCATGGTCTATAGCGGCGGGCAACTGGTTGCGGAGTATGATCTATCGAATGGGTCATTGAAGAAGGAGTACGTTTACGGAGTTAAGGGACTGATCGCGACGCTCGAGCCCACTAATGGAACGCGGTATACGACCTCAGATCATCTGGGTTCGCCGCGGGTAGTGACGAACTCCGCGGCCGGAATTATCAGCCGGCACGACTACATGCCGTTTGGAGAAGAAATTGGAGTTGGCGTAGGTGGTCGCACGAGCGGCATGGGATACAGTGTGGCCGACGGCCAGCGGCAGAAGTTCACCCAAAAAGAACGGGATAATGAAACAGGATTGGATTACTTCGGGGCAAGGTACTACGGAAGCACTCAGGGCCGCTTCACCTCGGCCGATCCGTTGCTATCATCTGGAAGTATTTATGATCCACGGACGTGGAATCGCTACTCGTACACCTTGAACAATCCACTGAGATATATTGACCCGGCAGGGCTCTATGAGTGGGACGCCAATGCAACGGATGAGCAAAAGAAGAAGTTTCGGGAAGGCCTTAAAAACCTAGAAAGGGCCCGCGACTCTTTCAGGAGAGGCTCAGTGGAATATAACAAGCTTGATAGGTCCCTAAAGGCATATGGCTCGGAAGGGGTTGCTAACGGCGTAACTATCAAATTTGGTGCGACGAGTGACGGGAGTCCCGCCGCAACAGCGATCGGCCTTAAGGTAGATCCTAATACGGGTGCGAAGATTACAACCGCTACGAATCCCACCGGACAGGACACGGTTGTGACATTCGATCCGAATCAGGTTAAGAGCGGCGATGAATACGCCGAAGCTGTCGGTCACGAGGGCTCACACGTTGCCGACGGTTCGGACCTAGTTGGCGCGCTACCGAGCAACGCTAACTTAGCAGGCCCAGCAGCCCAATCCGTCCTAGATAACCTTTCTTTAAATCTTGGCACTGGTGAGACTGAGATGAGAGCGTATGAAGTCTCTTCGCTTGTGGCACAAGGTCGGGGCCTCTCATCTCTTAGTGTGGGCAGAGCTGGCCACCAACGCGAAATATGGAACTCTGGCTGGAGAGAGGCAGATCGGCCGTTAAAGAGATATCTGGGCATTTGTGGGGTGTTGTCCGATCCCACCGGGTATTACCGGCAGAAGATTCAAGAAGACAAGCGCCTAATAGATCAGTAGATCAGTTGGCGTGTTTGCTGGCGGAGATGAGATGAACAAAACACTTCTTTTGATTCCTATTCTGTGCAGCCTTGCTTTGAATGCTCCAGCACAAAAGCAGGGAGAGGCGGTGAGTAAGCGAGACGTACTATTATCCAAAGGCAAGCCAAGTCTATACATTACCTTCGAGCGTGTTGGTGGGATCAAACCCACTTCAACACGGCTGGCGGCAGTCACTTCCTCTCGCGAAGTAACGGTCTCAAGTCCAAGTTCTGCAGCTGACAACGAAGACAACCAAGTTATTTGGCTGCGATTTCATAACAATAGCTGCTGGGCAATCAGCTTTCCTACGGACAGCCTTTACATTGGACCAAAGACCACCTTGCTACGACTCAATGATGGCCGAGGCGTTCTTGCGCCGCGTGAGGGCCTCGAAGTGAATGTGCAGTATCAGGCAGAACCCGAGCCTGGTGTGGCGTCAGTATCACTACCAATTATTCGGCGAGCAGATGTGTTATCGAACACATGGTTGGCTTCCGGGCGCTCAGTGATCTTTGCTGTATCACGGGAGCACCTGAAAAAGGACTTGAGAGTTTATGTTCCTTTTAACTACGAATGGGAAACTGCAGAACATGATAGTGGAGGCGGTGAACCAGAACATCGTGTGTACTTCCGCGCGTCTGACCTTCCCAAAAAACTTCAGCGATAAGACTTACCGTTCAGTGTGTTGATTGACGAAGGCCTGAAGAATGGCGAGGAGTTGTTGTTCCTTGCGGGCAAGCTGGCCCAGCTTCAGATGAGGCCTGACACGGTTGACGGAGACACATGGAGCAGGAGAGTTCCTGGCCACTGGACTGCCGTTCCAATATACGGGACCCAAAAATATTCCGCTAAAATGGGCCATAACCGAGAACCAAATCCGAAAGGAACTGAAGAGGCCTCCTAGAGCCACTTACGACTAAAACTATGATTACTAAACTAATCGGAATACTGCCGCCTCTAATTCTTTTAATGAATGTGCTGGGCGGAATTAGTGGTAACGATTATGCAGATTCAGGCAACAGCGCCACCGAAACTCAGACAGGTGCTGTCGGTGTCCCAGTTGTAGATCTTGTTTTGCTTGAGCGCACTCCCAAACAGTTGAAGTTTCAAGTGAAAATCAACAATACCGGTGAAAGAGCCGTTCTTATTGTCAGTGATCCAGTCAGGGTTGACGGGTCTGCAGGCGCGTACCTTTCGCTCGACAAGAGTAATCCCCATCTATTGGAAATGGATTTCACCGTATTTCCGCCGCCTCTCTATACAATATATGCACCGAAAAACCGCGTGACCTTTTTGCGGCTCGACCCTGGCGCGACGCACACTGAAGAAGTTGTATTGGATCAGCCATTCAAAGACACTAAACCACCTTGGGGCGAGTGGCAGGATACGAAACGGATTAATATTGAGAACCTTCAGCAAGTAGTCGCCAGGATTGGCGTTCTTCCTGACGACCCCGCTGTGCATGCAGCATTGATTAATGTACCCGCGCCAAACGGTCTTGAGCGAGTGTCGGGGGGACCGTTGAAAGGAAAAATGTTATTGGACATTCAGACTATAGTCTCTTCAAACGTAGTTAAACTGTAACGAGAAAGACTCCACCACAAACGAAATTCGCGATGGAATGATGATCAGCTGCGGTTTGAGTTCTGAAAAAGTTGATGCCTATTTACATCGCGCTGGACACATTCATCCGGAACTGCCGATGTTCGCGACCAAAGTCTAGTTCAGTTTCCGGGCGGCTTTGATGAAAGTATCGATGGTCTTAAGCAGTATTATTTTGTTGATAGGTAGGTAGCGAGCGATCTTTTCGCGGTGGCGCAGGACCTTAGGGGTCGGTTTCTGTATCGCCGTTTGGGTCTTGCTCTTTCCGTTGCCGTTGTGTAGGCCCAGGAATCATCGTTAGAGACTTCCAAAGCGATGGCGAACCTCATGGCCATATCAGCATTCAAGCGCGGCTTGTAGACGGCGAGGTATTCGCCAACAGCTTGCATCCAAACCGATTGCTGTCCACTCTAACGGGTTCCATCAATCTCGGCGGATGAAGCAGCATTCTTAAAGGCAGTTCGTGAAGTCCTGTCTCGACTGCTCGTAATCCGAAACATAGGCAGAGATCCAATCGACTATATGCTCCCTGCGGACGGCGAGCTAGTTTGGAGACACGATCGAAGACTTCACGAAGCGGAAGTGGTCGCCGCACAGTTCACGAACTTAGAGATCATGGCTTCCTGTCAAACATGGGAAGGAATCGTGATAATGGAGCAATACAAAAGCAAACAATGTTGCGGACGCAGGGGAAGCCGAAGTGAAAAGAACTAATCGGAATACTGCTACATCGTTGTGAGTGCACTTTAGTATTATTTTCGTGAAAGTAACTCGTCAACACACCCTACCCTTCAATGAAGCAGCGTGGTCTGAGGATAAATCTGTAACTCACGCGACGCGACCGGTGTCGGGTCAGACAACTCAGTCATCACTTCCGACAAAGTCTGGATTACGTGCGGGTCATACTCCTTACCAGAGCCGCGCCGGAGTTCCTCCATTGCGTTCTCATGACTGAGTCCCTGCTCCTCATACCTCGGACTCGTCAGCAGATCGAAACTCTTTGCCACTCGCAGAACGCGTACGGCCAACGGAATCTGATCTCCAATCAATCCCAACGGGCCGCCGCTGCCGTCGAAATTTTCGTAGTGATAGCGAATCATGTCAGCCGCGTCTTTCAACTCTGCAACATTGGATACAATTTCAGCCGTGCGTGCCGCGTGGTCCTTAAGAAAACGAATATCCTGGTTCTCACCAAAGGGCGAATAGATTTCGCCGGCGATGCCGAGCGTTGCTACATCATGAAGGAACGATGCGGCCATCATGTCGGAAAGGAGTTCGTCACTCAGACCCAGTCTTTCACCCAGAAGGCCGGCGTATTTGCTAACACGACCGGCATGTTTGCAAAGATAGCGATCTTTAAGCTGTAAGATTCCCGTCAGCGCTTTCATCAGACCCAGCCTCATGTCTTTTATGCGAGCCTTCAGTCGTTCATTGCCCGCCGCGAGAGAATGCTGGAGCTTATTGTTTTCATAGTTTTCAACGGCACGACTCACGCGCAGTTTCAGATCGTCATTATTCCAGGGCTTACTGACATACATGTAAACCAAACCACAGTTAACAGCTTCAACTAACGCTTCGAGATCGGTATAGCCAGTCAGAAGAATTCGGACCATGTGTGGCCGGCGAGCGGCGCTTCGTTTCAAAAGCTCAAGCCCGGTCATCTGTGGCATGCGTTGGTCGGAGATGATGACAGCCACTTCATGCTGATCCAAAATCTCCATCGCCTCCTGGCCCGAAGAAGCGGTCAAACAGAAGTAGTCCTCGCGAAACAATCGCTCCAGCAAGCGTACGTTCGGAGTTTCATCATCGACAATCAGAAGTTTATAAGTCATCGCTTTGCTCCTGAGAAAACACTGACGAATCGATCGGAATAGAAACGCAAAACTTCGTGCCGGCGCCCGGAATGCTCTCAACGCTAATCGCACCACCATGCTTCTCGATGATTCCGTATGTAATAGACAGACCGAGTCCTGTGCCCTCGCCGACCGGCTTGGTGGTGAAAAAAGGATCGAAGATTTTGGAAAGCTCCTCCGGCTCAATTCCACAACCGGTATCGCTGATCGTGACTAATACCGATTGATCCTTAACCTTGCTCGAGATTCTTACCTCTCCTTCGCCTTGGATCGCCTGTGCCGCGTTAATTAGAAGATTTGTCCAGACCTGGTTCAGTTGACCCGCATAGCAGTTCACCAACGGGATGTCTCCATACTCCTTGACGAGACGAATACGGCCTGCACGGTAGTAACGGGAAAGCAGACGAATCGTTGAATCGATGCTTTCGTGTAAATCGACCTTCTTGAACTCCGCTTCATCGAGGCGGGAAAAGAGTCGCAGGTTCTTCACAACGTCGCGAATGCGCTCGGCTCCTTCAGCACAGTCGGCAATCATCGATCGCAAATCCGGAAGCAAACCGTCGTAGCCAATCTCTTTTTTCGTGAGGTTCAGTTCCGCTGCTTCAGCAGCAGGGAGCGAGGCACGTTCGTAGATTGAGAGCACTAGTTCTAAACGGCCGAGATAACCCCTGATCAAGTCCATGTTGCCGTAAATGAATCCGGCTGGATTGTTTAGCTCATGCGCTATGCCGGCGGCGAGTTGGCCCAGGCCGGCCATCTTTTCACTATGAACAATTTGCGCCTGCAACCGTTCCAGTTGAGCTTTCCTTGCTGCTAATTCGAGATTCTGCCGTTCCAGATCGGCCCGGTAGCTCCTTGCCATCAGCATCAACTCCCGGCGTTCGAGAGCGCGCTCAACTGAGAAGCCAAGCACTTCCAGCTCGCAAGGCTTCGTCAAATAATCAACAGCGCCAAGTTGCAAAGTGTCGCGGATGCGCTGTGGCCGGCCAATACCAGAAACCATGATGACGGCAACATCCGGATAACGACTGCGAATTTCGCGGAGTAACTCGACACCGTTTCTTCCAGGCATCTGGACGTCAGACAAAACCAATGCGTAAGACTTGTTTGCCAGGAGGACCAATGCCTCATCGCAAGACGCGGCCGTCTCGCAGACGTACTTGTCACTAAGAAAAGCGGTAAAGATCTTTCGAACAATCTCTTCGTCGTCGACGATGAGAATCCGCTGTGTCGACTGCTCCAGTGGAGCGGCCAGGAAAACGCTGCTCTCTTCGACTGCCTGATTTTGAAAGATTGATGACACGGCTTTTTGCACGCAACGGCCCTGGGCGTTCATGGTTTAGGTACGACTACGGGCGTGTCGTCTTCAACCGGTTCTTCACCTTCATCGACGACGACCGGTTTCACGCGCGGCGCTCGCTTGAGTTTGGCGGTAACCAGGTCGTAAACACGTTTGACTTGGGCCACGTCGCAACCGGTAGGCCCATTCATTTCGTTGGAAACATTGACCGTCTTGAATTGGATCATCACGGTGCTGCCCTGCTTGCACGAATGGCAATCCAGCAGGCCAAAGCTGTGGCCCAATTCGTGCGCCACCGCGTTCGTCAATGTCCTGGGCTTTGTCAGCCGTGGATCGATGACGATGCCCGCCCACGTCATGATCTGATTGCGCCGGGCGCTGTAGGTCTGGAGCTCAGTGAGATGACGATTTGCTTTGTCGAACACCTGCCCGCGCCTGATCGTCAAACAGTTTTCACACTGAAGTGGCGTGGCAGTTGTTCCTTGGTATTCGAAGCTGACGTTTGAGCCAGTGGCTTCTGAGACAGCGTTCCAGCTCGCAAGTGGGGCCAGCAAATAGCCCACGTCGCTATCGCTGAAATCACCAGCCAGGACATAAACCTTGATGTTGCTCTTCGGCGTCCAGGTCCAGAATCCAACTGGAGCCGCCTCGACGCCAACTTTGCACGACGACTGCGCCAACACCGGCGCGGCCAGCGCCGCAAACATAATCAACATTGCTGCCAAGAAACGTCTTATCATTTCTTCACCACCGTTATGTTCTTATCGACTCGTCGCTGGAGTTGGTAAACCTGGCGCACTACTTCCAAGTCACACTCCGAAGGAGCGACGAGGCCGTTGTCGTTGTTGATTCCGGAAAAGCCGTTCATGACGGTCTTGTGCTTCTTGCACGACACGCAGTCCCACAAACCCATTCCGTGTCCGAGCTCATGGACCATGAATCCTTGCAGTGCCTTTGCGTTGGTGGTGGCAAAGTCGAAGTCGATCCATGCAGAGAGCAAAAGACCATCACTCGCCTGTTTCAAGGGATTGAAGAACGCGTAATGCTTGCGATCGTTCTTGTAAATCTCGCGGCGTGTAACGGTCAGACAGCCCTGGCAAGTAGCCAGCGCATCGACCTCGCCCGCATACGAAAAGGTGATGCCCGCCCCCGTGTTGCTCGCCGAATCAGACCAGGTTTTCATCGCCGCCAGCAGCATCGTGCGCTGCTCGGCAGTAAACATGCCGCGCTTGAAATGGACTCTTACGTTCGTGTCAGGCGGCCAGTAGTAGGCGTTGGCCGGCGGCGCATTGTGATTCGTGACACAAGCTTCCGGCTGTTCTGGCGTCTCAATCTCTTTAACTCTAACGGTGCTGGCAAACAGTTTGTAATCGTAGTACCTGACGCGGATCCGATAGTTCACATCGCGATGCGGAAAGTGCAGCACGTCGTCAGCTTCGGTCCGTGTGGGAAATGAAAGCGTTGAACTGACCGGCTCGCGCCAGGTTTCAAACCTGGGAAACCTCTGTTTGCCCTGCGGTTCGACTGTGCCTCTAACCTTCACGATCTGATAGGTGAGCGCATCAATCCAAACTGAGCCGCGAAAGAACCGCTCTTTCATGCGATAGGGATTCGGTTTGACGGCGGGCTCAACCGACAAGCGATAAAGGCGTCTGCCGTCAAGCAACTCTTCTCCGGCGTAAGTCAGCCGGTACTTTGCTGATTCGATGATGTCGATGCCGAGGAGTTGCGCGCCCGCCAGATCCTGAATGTCTTCTTTTGTGATTCGCATTTCGCGAATCGTGGACGGCGGGTGATAAGTCACACGCTCGATGCGATTGCCTTTGTCGTCGAAGAGAAACTGTGAGTTTCTGAGGTATTCTCCTGTGACCTGGCCGTTTGGCCCGATCGTTTGCAGCACGACGTCGCGCTTGAAAGTGTGTTGCTTGAGCGCCTCGCGCACTTGTGATTCGGTGTTAACGAACGACGCCAAAATGCTTGCCGGCGTCCGCAGCATCATCGGCGGTGGCTCTGTTTCCGGTTTGCGTTGGGCATGTGCCATCTGAAACCAGGCCAGAATCACGAGCGCTATGATCAGATATTCTTTAATCGGCTTTGCACGAAAAGCACTAAATTGCATTTGGGGACCTCTGTGGGAAAATTTTTTCTCGCGCAAAGGCGCAAAGAAAGCCCTTAGAAACGCGGTAGCGCTTTGCGCCTTTGCGCGAGACCTCTTCTCATAAACGTCCTAAACGGCCCTGAGCAGAGCCCTGCGATTCGCCGGTGCACTCATGCCATGTGTTGTTATTTCAAATGGTTCCTCAAACTTGCTATGCAACTCGAGGGAGGCAATGGTCGTTTGCCACTGATTCTTAAAGGCAAGCAATGTCTCCGCGGTGTCGACTTCCGCCGGCTTGGCAAAAAGAAAACCCTGCCCCGCATCGCATTTCAGCCGTCGAAGCTCAACGAGCTGTTCCAGCGTTTCCACGCCTTCCGCAACAACGCGGATTCCGAGACTGCGCGCCAAAGCCAGAATGGTTTTGACGATTTCCGCATGCTCCCGTTTTTCCACCATGCCTTTAACAAACGACTTGTCGATCTTCAGCCAGGTTATTGGTAAACGGTGCAGGTAACTCAAAGATGAATAGCCAGTGCCAAAGTCGTCGATACCCAACTCGATGCCGACTGCGCGCAGTTGCTGAAGCAGCACCGTAGCTGTGCCAATATTTTCCATCACCACGCCTTCAGTAATTTCGAGTTTCAGCGCGCTGGGATTGACGCCGGTATCCTGAAGTATTTCGATCACCTGGTCGATCAATTGCGGTTGCATGAACTCTTTACTGGAAAGGTTCACGGTAACGGCCAATGATCTCTGCAAGGGAAACCTTTCCTGCCACTGCTTCAACTGGAGACAAGCTTCGCGCATGGCCCAGGCCCCTATCTTCAGAATGGAGCCTCTCTCTTCGGCAAGCGGAATAAAATCAGCCGGTAAGATCAGACCAAGTTGCGGATGGTGCCAGCGCACCAAAGCTTCGAAAGCGGAGAGCCTGCCTGTTTCCAACGACACGATCGGCTGGTAATGAAGCACCATCTCGCCTTTGGCAACCGCCTGGTCCAAATCGTCGCCGAGGTTTGCAACGTCAAGTGGAGGCGCATTGCGATCTCTGTCGAATAACTGGAAGCACGCTTTGCCGGCCGACTTGGCGCGATACATAGCCATGTCAGCGTCGCGCAGTATTTCCTCCGCTCGTTCGTATCCCGGATTGCTCGAAGCGATTCCGATACTGGCTGTGATCTGAACGTCGCTGGTGCCGAGCTTGAAAGGCTGTGCCAACTCTTTTTGCAGCCGTTCGACAACGCAAAGGGATTCGCGCTCATCGGTCAGATCTTCGAGCAGAATCGTGAATTCATCGCCACCCAGCCGCGCAATGGTGTCTGTCGTACGCAAGCAGGCTTTGAGACGGCGGGAGATCTGGATTAACAGTTGATCTCCCATGATGTGGCCCATGCTGTCGTTGATGGCTTTGAAGCCATCGAGATCGAGAAACAGCACTGCAAACACCTGGTCTTTCCGCCGTCTTGCTCGTTCCGTTGCCAGCCTTAGGCGATCCATAAAAAGGACTCGATTGGGGAGGCCGGTGAGCGCGTCGTGAAAGACGTTATGGACCAGGCGTTCTTCCTCTATCTTCCGGTCAGTGATGTCCTGAAACTGGAAGATGAGATGTGAAGGATTGCCCTGGCTGTCGCAGATGGCGGAAATGTTCATTAACGTCCAAACAAAATGACCGAGCTTGTGAGTAAGGCGTTGTTCTGTTTGATAAAACGTGATCCTGCCTTCCAGCACTTTTTCAATCTGACCTTGTGTTGTGCCGAGGTCGTCCGGGTGCGCGAGATCCCGAAAGGACCGTTCGAGCAGCTCGTTATCGGAGTAGCCCAAAGTTGCGCACAATGAACGATTGACTCTCAGCCATTGTCCGTTCTGTCCTACGAGTGCCATGCCCGCGGCCGAGTCGAAGACGCGGCTAAATAATTGCTCTTCCGCCGGACTGGCAATGGTTGGCGTGCGGGCCGTCTGTGGATTTGCGCGCTCGCGATCGTGCCGAGTAACCAGTTGCTCGTCATGGCTGGGACTGAAGTAAGCAAGAGCAACGAGCACGATTAAAATGAATGAGTCGACTCGCACGGCGCCGAAGAAACCAAAGGACTGCAACAGGCAGAGGGCACCAATTGAGCCAATGACGCACAACCACAATCGGCGATTAAGCGGCGACTTTGATAAAAAGAAGTAAGAGGGATTCAATGTCTGCCTCCAGGGAAACGAGGGATTGGGTGACCGCCCAACATCAGGGGACATAAACCACTTTTTGCTCACCCCATACTCTTTTTACCGGCTTATTGAAGCGAGGGATATGAGGGAAACAGTGAGTGCCTGTCAGGAGAATTACCGACAAGAGGGATTTTACTGAGCTCGTGTCTCGTAAGAAGGTTCACGCAAAGGCGCTAAGGGAGCAAAGTGAAATTTTGAATTCTCTTTGCCTCCTTTGCGCCTTTGCGTGAAAGTCCTTTTTTGTCTCTTATCTTAAAAGCGCGTACTTCGGGAAGCGGGCGATGCCGGCGCGTTGTGCCCAATACTTGAGCAGAGCTTGGAGAGTGGCTTTCTCAAAAGGGGACAACTGCAAAAACTTTATCCCAAAACCGATCGTTGGCTGGTGATATCGCACCTCGCCACGGAATCGGAGGGTCTGATTGAAGGGCAAGCAAAGTCTTAAATTGAGAACTTCGCCAACCTTCACTGTGTTAAGTGATTCGACGTAACAACCACCGAGACTCAGGTCGCTCGCAACATCAGGGCACCTGCTTGGCGTGTCGGACCATTGGACTTCGAGTCTGACCGGAACGCGAGGGTTTCTTCGTTGTTCCGCCACGTTAGTCCTCCTGAATCTAACTGCAATTTTTGAATCAGGCTGCACGGCGTTGTACGACCTCCTGTGTTCTTCGAAGCGGCAAATTTATGCCGAGCACGCTAACGAGAGTTGGTGTCGGAGCAGGATTATGATCCTCTTCAGAAGGTTTGAACTTTGCGAAGAGTTGCGCTTCGGCGCCACAAAAATCGCAGGCTGCGCAGTGCCGCGCGATCCTTTGCCTGGCTAGAGGCCGTAACGAACCCTCAACGTAAGAAAGGATCTTGTGAGATGCCGGACAGTTCGAGTGTTTGCCAAAGATTTTCATTTCAATACTCCAGTTTGTTTAGCGGTACCGCTGGGGCAAGAGTCGCTGGAGCGGTACCGTTGGGGCAAGAACCCTGATCCAAATCAGATCAGAACCTGCCGCTAAATGACTATGGAGATCGTTAGAGCCCTTTCCTCCTGATATCGTGGGCCGTAATTGCTATCTAACGATCTCCATAGCGCCTCGCCTCCATCCACTGTTAGGAATTTAATTCAAGTGGTCTCAAACAAACATCGGGAGAATGGCAATTCACTGTCGGGAACTTCCCTGACCTGTGGGGATTATCTTTGCAGCCTCAAAAGGCACAAAGAAACACAAGAAAAGCAGTCAGGCGGCTGAGCTCAGGTGTGTTTGTTTCGTCTTGATGTGAAGCTTCCGTCGCAGCATACCCCACTGGCTCGAGACAAACTGTCCTTCAGAAAGCAGCCGTTTGAAGTCGTCCGCGGGCAAAGGTTTACTGAAAAGGTATCCCTGAATTTCATCGCACCTGAGCAAGTGGAGAAACTTTAACTGCTCTTCACTTTCAACACCCTCCGCGACGACCTTAAGCCTCAGGTTATGAGCGAGTGTAATGATGGCCATAACCAGGGCGGCATCGTCGGGGTCTGTCGACGCATCGTGCACGAACGAACGATCAATTTTCAGAATGTCGATCGGCAGTCGTTTCAGGTAGGCCAACGACGAGAAGCCGGTGCCGAAATCATCTATCGCTATCCGAACGCCGGAGTTCTGCAATGAGCTGAGCGTCCTGATACCGGAATCGTAATTCGTCATGATCGAACTCTCAGTAAGTTCCAACTCAAGACTTCGAGGTTCAACGCCAGTTTCGTCCAGCGTCGACATAACTGTTGAAAAGAAATTCGGATCTTGAAACTGCCTAGCGGAAATGTTTGATGAGATTGTCAGGGTAGGCTGGCTATGGGCCAACTCTTTCAGTTGCAGGCATGCATCACGAAGGGTCAATTCACCAATCGCAGCGATAAGCCCGGTTTCCTCGGCCAAAGGAATAAATTCCGCTGGAGAGATTAGACCTTTTTCCGGGTGGTTCCATCGAACCAGCGCCTCAGCACCTGAGACTTGCCAGCTATTGATATTAACCTTTGGTTGGAAGTAAACAACAAACTCCTCCCGTTCAATTGCACGACGCAGGCTGCTCTCGAGAGAAAGACGCTGGAGTGCCTTTGCATTCATCTCAGCCGTGTAGAACTGGTAATTATTTCCGCCGCGTTGTTTGGTCTGGGCCAACGCCGCTGCCGCGTTCTTCATAAGGGTGGCTTGGTCCTGTCCATTCAGCGGATGCAGCGCGATTCCGATACTGGACGTGAGGTAAATCTCCTCTCCCGCCCACGTAAATGCAGATTGGAGGATTGATTGGAGACGTTTGCAGATGTGGATTGCATCCTCGTTCTTTTCCAGTTGGTTGAACAGAAACGCAAACTCGTCGCTACCCCAATATGCCAGTGTGTCTCCTTCACGCATACTACTCGCAAATCGGTCTGCCACGTCGCAAATTAGTTTGTCCGTGCAAGCCGATCCCAGCGTGTCACTCACGTTCTTAAAGCGATCGATCGAGAGAAGGAATACGGCAACGAGTTGATTGTCACGCCTGGCTGTCGAGAGTGCCTGGCCCAGTCGATCCTGAAAGAGCACCCGATTCGGTAACTCGGTAAGCCGATCATGATACGTCAAGTGATTTAGCCGCTCTTCCGCACGATTCCGCTCCGCTATCTCTGTTTCGAGTCGAATGGTGGTGGCCAGTAACTCCGCTGTCCGTTCCCGGACCTTTTCCTCGAGATCTATTTCATACTGTCTCTTGTTTACGAGAAGCTGATAGTGTTCCACTCCGCGCCGTACCGCAGCCTCAACTAGCCGTAAATCAAAAGGCTTCATGAGGTAATCGAACGCACCAACTCGGAGCGCGCCAACCGCATTCTCCATGGCTTGCGCGCCACTCATAATGATGACGACAGTATCAGGAGCGACAGCAAGAATCTGGGGCACCATCTCCAAACCTGTAATGCCCTTCATATTGATGTCACTGATGACCAGAGAAAACACATCTCTTTCCAGAATTTCCAGAGCTTCCTCGGCTGATGCTGCTGTCTGGCAGTCGTAATTGGCTTTGAGAGCTTCAAACAAAATATTCCTAATATGAGGCTCGTCATCGATGATTAATACCCTGGCTCGATCAGTTGTTTCTGACATTAAGTCCTCTCAGTTCTGTAGTAGTAAATTTAAGAGTATGTAACGCCAAAGGCGTTGGCTAATTTCAGCCCAAGGTTGGAGCGAAGCGACAACCTTGGGTAACAGATGAACATTCAATTAAACCCTGAAAGGGTTCGGTCCGTGGCGAACGCTTTCAGCGTTTTAGTTATTTTTTATTTGCGCATCCCAGGGTTGTCGCTTCCGCTCCAACCGCTGGGCTGAAATTAGCTAACGCCTTCGGCGTAATTATTCCAATTCCAAAATGACCCACTACTGCAACGTCGACCTGACGCTACCGCGTTACGGTACTGACCCGACCCAACATCAAATTACTATTTGAAACTGTACCGCTACCTCTCAGTTCACCGCCGCACCGGAGAGTTCGATATTGTTTGGGGAATTCGCCATCGGCCGCTCGCTATCGAGTACTTCTCGAACGCGCCTGACCAATGACTCAAGCGTGAACGGTTTTTGAATAAACCACGTTGCGCCATCAAGAATGCCGTGATTCACAATGGAATCATTTGTATAACCGGACATAAACAACACCTTAGCTGAAGGCTGTAGCGTGCTTATGCGCTCTGACAACTCTCTTCCACTCAACTTGGGCATCACTACGTCGGTCAAGACTAAATTGATTGGGCGCTTCAGATGCTCAATCAGGTCCAGCGCTTCCAGACCGTTTGAAGCGGAGAGCACGTCGTAGCCGTAGGATGCTAAGCAGTCAAAAGCGAGATGACGAATTTGTATTTCGTCTTCGACGATAAGAATCGTTTCCGTACCGCGCGGGAGGTCGGTACGAGCCGCCGCGCCCATGGGTTGCAGCTCGATCTCGGTCGCCACAGGCAGGTAAACCTTGAAGACGGTTCCCTGGTCGGGTTCGCTGTACAACCAAATGTTGCCACCACTTTGTTTCACGATTCCATAAACCATCGACAGACCCAGGCCTGTTCCTTTTCCCTGTTCCTTGGTGGTGAAAAACGGTTCGAAAATATGTTTCTGAGTCTCTGTATCTATACCGCTGCCGGTGTCACTCACGGCGAGCATCACGTATGGTCCAGGTTTAACGCTCAAGTGAGTGCTGGCATAGGCATCGTCAATTTCGACGCGCGCAGTTTCTACTGTAAGACGGCCGCCGTTCGGCATTGCATCACGAGCATTAACCACGAGATTCATTAATACTTGTTCGATTTGTCCGGGGTCCGCATTGATTGGCGCCTCTTGCCCGATGACAGTTGTCATCTCGATGTTCTCGCCAATGAGCCTTCGCAACATCTTACTCATGTCAGTTACGAGATGATTGAGGTCAAAAAGCTTCGGCTGTAGCACCTGCTTGCGACTAAATGCCAGCAGTTGACGTGTTAACGTTGAAGCTCTGTCGGCTGCGCGCTTTATCTCTTCGATCTTCAGCCGATTGTCGTCGCCCTGTCCCAACCCACTGAGTACCAGCTCACTGTAGCCACTAATTACGGTTAAGAGATTGTTGAAGTCATGAGCAACACCTCCTGCCAATTGACCTACTGCTTCGAGTTTTTGCGACATGCGGAGTTGCTCTTCGCTCAAACGCAATTTCTCTTCGCTCTCGCGCAATGTATTCTCTGCCCGTTTACGCTCCGTGATATCGCGAGAAACAAAAATGCCGTGCTGGGGGTTACCCAACACATCATAGGTCCAGTTCGCCAGCGTCTCGATTACATTCCAATTACCATTCCGGTGTTTGACCCTGATCTCAATGCTCTCCGGCCTTTGATGTGCAGCCGAACGCAATGCTTCTGCTTCCGCGTGTTTCCTATCGTCAGGATGAATCAAAGCAAAATAGTTCTCGCCCAATAACGACTCCGGCTCATAGCCGAGAACGTCGCGATATGACGGGCTGACATACGTGTAGTCTCCATGGGTGTCGACCATGCAAATCAGATCGCTGGTGTTCTCAGCAATGAGACGATACTGCTCCTCGCTTTTGCGTAGTGCCGCTTCTGCGCGAATCTTCTCTTCAATCGTCCTTACCTTTTCCAGAGCGCTTTTAACCGCTGAAGGCAGTCGCGTCAGGCTCGTCTTCAAAATGTAGTCATGTGCCCCGTTCTTCATGCATTCGACTGCGACTTCTTCCGTCAAAGAGCCCGTAATCAGAATGAACGGCACTGGGTTTCCCATTTCTTTGAGCAGGCGCAGTGCTTCCGGACCACTAAACTGCGGCAGGTTATAGTCAGACAAGACAATCGCCGGCTGAAAATCACGCAGTGCCTCCAGGTACGCCTCCTTCGTATCAACACAACGCGAGATAAACTGAATGTTCGCTCTACGCAACTCACGCTCGATCAGCTCCGCGTCCATAGCGTTATCTTCCAGTATCAAGATTTTGATTTGCCCGTTCATGATTTCTGCTTTCGAAGCTGGTCTATTTTGGAGTTTCGTTTAGCAAGAGCCAGTAGAATCCGAGTTCGGTTACCGCTCGGGAAAAATCTTCGAATTCAACAGGCTTTACCACGTAGCCGTTTACGCCGTACTCGTAACACGTGGCAAGATCCTTGTCTTCACGTGAAGAGGTCATTACCACGACCGGAATCTTCCTGGTGCGCTCATCCGATTTGATACGCCGAAGCACTTCGAGTCCATCCACTTTCGGAAGTTTCAAATCAAGCAGCACGACTTTTGGGCCATTCTCAACCCTCCGTTGCAAAAACGAGCCCTGCGCAAACAAAAAATCCAATGCCTCTGCGCCATCTTTTGCGTGAAACAACTTGTTTGCCAGGTTGCGTTTCTTGAGCGCCCGCATTGTTAACTCGGCATCGCTCGGGTTGTCTTCAACCAGAAGCACTTCGACCTCATTCAACTGCTCCATTGCCTTTTTTCTCCTTCGGGAGACTGAAATAAAAAGTGGCGCCTGCGTCGACCTTTCCTTCTGCCCAGACGCGGCCACCATGCCGGTGAACTATTCGCTGCACAATCGCCAGGCCGACACCGGTACCTTCGAACTCTTCGACGCTGTGTAGCCGCTGAAAAACGCCAAACAGCTTTTGTGCGTAGGTCATATCGAACCCGACGCCGTTATCTTTGACGGAGTAGACGCAGTCGCCATTCGCACGCCAGCCGTTCACCTCGATCACCGTCTCTGCGCGCGGCCTCGAATACTTCGCAGCGTTCGATAGCAAATTGACAAAGACTTGCCGAATGAGCGCCGGATCTCCCGTCGTAGCTGGAAGGGGCGCGAGTTTGAATTGAATCTTCTGGTCTGACAGACCAGGACTGAGTTGTTGAAATACATCGCCGGCGAGGTTGCTCATGTCGATAGGAGAAGCTTCCATCTGTTTTCGACTGAGACGCGAAAAAGCGAGCAGATCGTCAATCAAGCGGCCCATGTTTTGAGTATTGCTGCGGATTATGTCGAGCACACGTTTACCCTCTTCGTCGAGTTTCTCGGCAAAATCCTCGACCAGTATTCGTGAGAAACCATCGATGGCGCGAAGAGGCGCTCGCAAGTCGTGCGATACCGAGTAGCTAAACGCTTCCAGCTCTTTGTTGGCCTCCGTTAGTTTGTGAGTGCGCTCCTCTACGCGTTGCTCCAATTCAGAGTTGAGCAGGCGAAGTTGTTCCTCTCTTTGACGCAGCGCGCCGTCGGCTTCGTCAATGCGGTCAAGCATCTGATTGAAAGCGTCAGTAAGTA
>Ga0075425_100002930_pt1 | contig 17209 bp, 18 predicted proteins | sample SoiMethybrSBSTD4_FD_75300 | JGI IMG/M metagenome (GOLD analysis project Ga0075425, IMG submission 75300) | Bulk soil microbial communities from a Populus tree surrounding site in Tennessee, USA - Soil MetaG P. TD hybrid SBSTD4 | ecosystem: Environmental > Terrestrial > Soil > Tree plantation... | reverse complement strand
GTCTCGCAAACAAAAGTCTGATCGAGCGGAAACCCAACAGCGGCTCGGCGCGCCTTAGCTGGGCTCGGGAAAACTCCAAACACCGCCGAACCGCTACCCGCCAGCAAGGCTTCTGACGCTCCGTTTTGAAGCAATTCCCGCTTGATTTCGGCCAGACGGGGGTGCTGCTGGAAGACCGCTTCTTCGAAATCGTTGAGAAGAGGACCGCCCTGCAGGCTCCAGGCAAGAGCACAGAACCCACAAAGTTTAGGGTTTCCGGCAGAGTTTGTCAATTGCGGAGCGTGGATCCAGCGGTAGGCGTCCGCCGTGGGCACGTGGATGGATTTGGCCGAGACGACCAAACAGTAGCGCTTGGCGATGTCTGGCAGAGGGTAGATTTCGTCGCCCTTGCCGATGCCGAGGGCGCGGCCACCTTCGAGAAAGAAGGGCACGTCGGCGCCGAGGCCGGCAGCGACGCCAAAAAGGCGTTCGCGCGGGAGTTGTTTCTTGAACAGGCGCAGATAACCGATGATCGCGGCAGCGGCGTCGCTTGATCCCCCGCCCAAGCCCCGGCCCGCAGGAATGCCCTTGCGAAGCTCGACGGCGACACCGGCAGCGATGCCAAGTTCATTGCGCAACGCATCCACCGCTCGGTACACCAGATTTTTTTCCATCGGTTCGCCGGAAAGCGAATGATTGCCAAGAATTCGGAGGCGGATACCCGGCTGGCGCGTCGCTTTGAAGCGCAGCTCGTCTTTCAGCGAAATGGTCTGAAAAACGGTGCGGAGTTCGTGAAAGCCGTCCGGGCGTTTGCCGAGAATTTCCAGGCGCAGGTTAATTTTAGCGAAGGCTGGAACGCGGACTTCCGGCATATTCTGTGTCAGGGTTTCTCGATTTCGGGTGCGGCTTTTTGCGCCACGCGATGCCGGGACTGGCTGACTTTCTTTTCGACTTCGGCGACTTTTTCGGGTTCCACGTCGGCAGGAAGCACACGCTTCCATTCGGCCAGTGACTTCTCCCATTCCGCGAAAGCCTGTTCCGGGCGTCCAGACTTTGCGTAGACATCGCCAAGATGCGAGTGAATGGTCGGGTCGTGGCTTTCACGCTGCAATGCTTTGCGAAGGGTCGCTTCCGCGTCAGACAATTTGTTTTGCTTGTAGTAGATCCAACCCAGGCTGTCGAGATAAGCGCCGTTATACGGGTCTTCGGCAAGAGCGCGTTTTACCAGCGATTGCGCTTCATCAAGACGAATGCCTAGGTCGCCCAACATATAGCCGTAGTAATTGAGCACCGCGGCGCTTTTAGGGTTGACGTCGAGCGCTTTTCTGAACTCCACTTCGGCTTTATCGAAAACCTTCTGCCGTTCGTAAATTGCGCCAAGCAGGAACCACACCATCTCGTTGTCGCGCGGCGTACCCGGTACCGCTTCCGCAGCGTGAGCGGCCTGCTCGGCTTCCTTATAGTGGCGAGCGCGTTCATAAATCTGTGCAATGTTCAAGTGGATGTCGCGATCGGCCGGACTGCCGTTCAGCTGAGCGCGCAGCAGTCTGACGGCCTCATCGGTCTGATTAGACTCGCCCAGCAGGAGCGCGTAGTTGGACTTGATCTCCGCATCTTTCGGATATTTTGCCAAAGCCTCTTTGCCCGCCTGCATCGCCTTCGGCAAATCCTTGGCCATGCGGTAGGTGTCCATCATCAGCAGGCGCGCACGGCGATCTTCGTCGTCGCCTAGGTGTGCGAGTTCCTCGTAGGTGTTTATCGCCGCCACAAAGTTTTGCGTATCGCGATAAAGCTGGCCCAGTTGCTGGTACAAAACTCCGAGAAAACGCCGCCGCGAAGGCATCGAAGCGGACTGGCCTTTGACTTGAGTGACCGCTTCGGACAGCACACGAATGGCGTCATCGAACCGGCCTTGCGACTGGTACAGCATGGCTTCGTTGAAAATGACGTCCAAGCTGCCGGGCGAGTATTGGCGCGCCTTGACCAGCGCGTCTTCGGCCTTGTCCCATTGGTGCAGTTCGCGATAGATCTGTCCAAGCCGCAGATAAACGTCGGGATCATCCGGCATCAGATCGGCGATGCGCTGATAGATCTGTAAAGCTTCGGAATATTTTTCTTCGGCCAGCAGCGTTTGTCCCAAACCACGCTGGTGGCTGGGTTCGCCGGGTTCGAGGTCCACGGCTTTGCGATAGGCTTCTTCGGCCCTTGCCAGGTCCTTGGTCTGGGTGTACGCATCACCGAGCAGGTCCAGCAGCGTGGGCGACGATGATTTCGCTGTCACGCCTTCGAGCAGCGCGATGGCTTCGCTCGATTTGCCCTCGTCCAACAGCAGTTGCGTTAACTGTTCAAGTCCGGCTTCGTTTTCGGCATCGTTCTTCAAAATGCCGCGCAGCACTTCTTCCGCTTTTTCGTGCTGGTTTTGCAGCCGGTACAAGCGCGCCAGCCAGAGTGCAGATTCCACATCGTTCGGGTCGAGCCGCACGACTTCCTTGAACTGTTCCGCTGCGCGGTTTACCGTCTCCGATTGGCCGCTGGCTTCTCCAGGGTTTCCGAGGGTGCGCAGATAGATGTGCCCGAGCAGGCGGCGGGTTTGCGCATCGTTAGGGTCACGCTTTAACAAAGCCTGCGCTTCGACTTCCGCTTCGTGAACGCGCTGCGCCTTCCAGTACATTTCGGCCAGTCGTTCGCCGATCACCGGCGACTTGGGGTCGAGCGCATACGCCTTTTTGTAGAAATCAATCGCCTGGGTCGCGTATTCGCTGCGGCTTGTCGCTTCATACTGCTGCTCGGCGATGTGGCCCATCGTGTAATTAAAGTAGGCTTCCGCCCGGCTGCTGGTGGCGGAGGCAGGCGCTTCCAGCGGGTCGGAGGAATCTGCCTTGGCTGACGGCTGCTGGCCCGCCCGGTGGGGGCTGGTTTGCGCGAACGCCACGCCTGAAAAAATTAGCGCTGCAAAAAATATCGTGCTGCTCTTTAAAAAGTTCATATTTGCCCTTGAAACTAGAGTATCCCATGCGCCGCAAAACGCGGTCAAAAGCAAAAGCGGGACTGTTTCAACGCAGCCCTGGTCGGATCGTACTCAGAGCAGTCCTTGCCGGACCGGTCCGGAGCCAGAGAGGGAAGGCCGACCACGAGTAGGATGCGGGCAAAGAGGCGAGGGTTGAAAAAAATAAAGGGGGGTGGCATCGAAAAAAAACCCTTGACGCTAATTCTATATTTCTGCAATTATCGAAATATGCGAAGGCCCGATCCACTCCTGGTCACCCGGTCCGCCGATCGCTTTGCCGCACTCGGCGCCGAACCGCGCCTGGAAATCCTGCGTTTACTGCTTTCTGCGCACCCGACCGGCATGGTTGCCGGAGAAGTCCAGGAAGAACTGGAAATTCCGGCATCCACCCTTTCTCATCATCTGGAAAAGCTGAAGCAGGTCGGGCTGGTCAATGTGCGGCGCGTTGGCACATTTCTCTGGTATTCCGCGAATACGGATGCGCTGCGCGAGGTGCTTGGCTTTCTCTATGAGGAATGCTGCACGCGCAGCCGGGCGGTGGCACCGGAGTCCTTTGTACAAATTTCGCGGCAATAGGAGCAGCAGCCATGGGCGAAAAGAACTTAGAGGAAATAGTGAAGCAGAAGTATGGCGCAGCCGCGACACAGGCTGCAACGGGCGGAGTGGCGACTTGCGGAGGCGGTTCGGACCTCTCCTGCTGCGATCCGATTACCAAGGATTTGTACGATGCTTCTCAAATCGCCGGCGTTCCGGAAAAGGCGGTCGCCGCGTCGCTCGGCTGCGGCAATCCAACGGCACTGGCGCAATTGCAGCCCGGCGAAACAGTCCTCGACCTGGGTTCGGGCGGAGGAATCGACGTCTTGCTTTCGGCCAAGCGAGTCGGCCCCACCGGCAAAGCCTACGGCTTGGACATGACCGACGAAATGTTGGCGCTGGCGCGCGAGAATCAGCGGAAATCCGGACTGACCAACGTTGAATTCCTGCAAGGCGCCATCGAAAACATTCCGCTCCCCGACAATTCCGTCGACGTCGTCATCTCCAACTGCGTGATCAATCTTTCCGCGGACAAAGACCGTGTCGTGCGTGAGGCTTTCCGCGTTTTGCGGCCAGGCGGACGATTCGCGGTCTCCGACGTAGTCGTTCGCGGCGAGGTCCCGGCGGAAATCCGCAAGAGCATGGAACTGTGGGTTGGCTGCATCGCCGGCGCGCTCGAGGAATACGAATACCGCGACAAACTTTTCAGCGCCGGATTTGAATCCATCGACATCGAGCCCACTCGGGTTTACAAGAGCGAGGAGGCGGGAGATTTCCTGGCCGCCGCTGGCCTGGATCCGCAAAAAGTCGGTCCGGCAATCGAAGGCAAATTCATCAGCGCTTTTGTCCGCGCCGTAAAACCCGGAGGACGGGGCCTCGTCGTAGGCCCCTCCTGTCGGGGTTAAGAAGGAGCGAATCGCGATATGGAAGACGCTACCAAGCAAGTGGAGGATGGCGCGGTAGTTGAGTCCGCCGCCGCGAGCGTTCGACAGGCAACGCCAGAGAAAATCTCGCGGACGCCGGAGCACCTTGCTCCATTGCCAAAGTGCGAGTGCCCGCCCGGTTGCGTGGGCCTACCCTGCTGCACGTAGAAAACGCGATGAACACTACGTACAACGTGCTCTTTCTCTGTACCGGGAATTCAGCGCGTTCCATCATGGCTGAAGCGATTCTCAACCAGAAAGGGCGGCCTAATTTCACGGCCTACAGTGCCGGCAGCCATCCCGGCGGCCGTGTCAATCCTTATGCAATCCGGCAGCTTGAGTCGGCCAAGTTGCCAACCGCGGGCCTGCGAAGCAAGAGCTGGGATGAATTTGCAACTCCTGCCGCGCCCAAAATGAACTTTGTCTTCACGGTTTGCGATAATGCCGCGAGTGAAGTGTGCCCGGTTTGGCCGGGACAGCCGACGACCGCTCACTGGGGCGTGGCTGACCCAGCCGCTCTTGCCGGCACGCCCGAACAAATCACGCGCGCCTTCCGCGATGCTTTCGTGGTGCTGGAACTCCGTATCAGCTTGTTCCTGAGCCTGCCGCTGGCGAGCCTCGATGCGCTGGCCATCAAACGACAAGTTTCCGAGATCGGCCGCCAGTGAACGCCAGTTTCGGGCGTCGTGTGGCCGCGGAGTTCCTGGGGACAGCAGGGTTGCTGATGGCGGTGGTCGGCTCAGGCATCATGGGCGATCGCCTCTCGGACGGTAACGTTGCCATCGCTCTTCTCGCGAATTCGTTGGCGACCGGCGCTGCGCTGGTGGCCCTGATCCTGTCGTTTGAAGCCATTTCCGGAGCGCACTTCAATCCTGCCGTCACGTGTAGCATGGCGCTGCAGAAGCGTCTTCCGTGGGGCGAAGTTCCCTTCTACGTCGTCAGCCAGATTGCGGGCGGCTTTGCGGGGATCATCGTGGCACACGCCATGTTCGGGTTGCCGCTGTTGAGTGCGTCGCACCATGCTCGGAATGGCGCGTCGCAGATTCTTAGCGAGGGCGTCGCCACCCTGGGATTGCTCGTTGTGATTGCGCTCGTCCCGGCGCGGGCCGCGGCGACGCCGTATGCCGTGGCCGCGTATATCGTCGGAGCGTACTGGTTCACTTCTTCCACGTCGTTCGCCAACCCGGCGGTCACACTCGCCCGGTCGCTCAGCGACACCTTCGCGGGAATCCGACCGGCGGACGTCCCCGGATTTCTGGCCGGTGAAATTGCCGGAGCGATTGTGGCCGTGCTCCTGATTCGCTGGCTGCTGCCTGAAAAAATCAGTGCAGAAAGTGGCGCATCCCGGTAAAGACCATCGCTACGCCGAGACGGTCGGCGGCGGCGATCACATCGTTGTCGCGGACCGAGCCGCCGGGCTGAATCACCGCGACCGCTCCGGCCTTGGCGGCTTCTTCCACGCCGTCGGCGAACGGGAAAAACGCGTCGGACGCAACAACGGATCCTTGCAAAGAGGACTGCGCTTTCATAACCGCCAGTTTCACCGAATCCACGCGGCTCATTTGCCCCGCTCCAACACCCAGCGTCGCACCTTCTTTTGCAAACACGATGGCGTTCGACTTGACGTGTTTGGCCACTTTCCAGGCAAACTTCATGGTCGCGAGTTCTTCGGAAGTTGGCGCGCGTTGCGTCACAACTTTGAGCGTTGCCGGATCCAGTTCGCCCAGGTCGGATTGCTGAATCAGCATGCCGCCGAACACGCGCTTCAGCTGCAGTTCGCGTTCAGGTTCAAGTCCACCAACCGGCAATTCCAGCAGGCGCAAATTTTTCTTGGCTGCCAGAATCTCTTTGGCCCGCGGGTCGAATCGGGGAGCGGCGATGCACTCCACAAAGAGTTTCGCGACTTCTTCTGCCGTAGCGGCGTCCACTTCGCGATTGAAAGCCAGAACGCCGCCAAACGCGGAAACCGGGTCGCAGGCGAGCGCCTTCAGGTACGCCTCGCGCAGCGTCCCCTGCTCCGCCGTGCCGCAAGGATTGTTGTGTTTGATGATGACCGCAGCGGGCTTCTGAAATTCCGCAGCCAGGCTGCGCGCCGATTCCAAGTCCGCCAGATTGTTGTAAGAGAGCTCTTTGCCTTGCAACTGCTTTGACGCAGCTAAACCGGACGGCGCTTTTCCGGCAGGAACATACATCGCCGCGGCCTGGTGCGGATTTTCGCCGTAACGCAGCGGCTGCTGCTTCTGCAACGCGATGTTCACCCGTTGCGGCAGAGGTTGTTTGGCAACCAGGGCCGCATGTCCGGATTCCGCCGACAACCGTTCCAGTTCCGTTGTGATCATTCCGTCGTATCGCGAGGTGGTGGCGAACACCTTGCGCGCCAGTTCCAAGCGCGTCGCCAATGAAGTTTCCTTCTCGGCTTCCAATTCCTTCGCTACGAGGTCATAGTCCGCCGGATCGGTCACCACCGTGACGCTTTCCCAGTTCTTGGCAGCGGAACGCAGCATGGTGGGCCCGCCAATATCAATGTTCTCGATCAGTTCTTCCGCGGTCAGCCCGGCCTTCGCTGCAGTCGCTTCGAACGGATATAGATTCACCGCCACCAAATCAATCGGCGCGATGCCGTGCTCGCGGGCTTGTTTCTGATCTTCCGCGAGATTGCGGCGGAACAGCAGCCCGCCATGCACTTTCGGATGCAGCGTCTTCACGCGACCGCCCAGCATTTCCGGCCAGCCGGTAAACTCCGAAACATCCTTCACCGGCACGCCAGAATCGCGCAGCAATTTGGCAGTGCCACCCGTTGACAGAATCTCGATCTGCAGCGCCGAGAGCCGCCTGGCGAACTCCAGCACACCGGTCTTGTCAAACACGCTGATCAGCGCGCGCTCCACCGCCATATCGTTTCCTCCAGGTTGCGAAAACACTTCAGTGTAAGCGGAACGCGGCGAAATCGAAAAGCAGGCCGCTGTGGGAAACTTCCCGGAGACTTCTGGGATGGAATGAAAACCACTCAGGCCTTGACGAGCGCCTTGAGTTTCACCTGCCCGCCGACCATCTCGACCACGTACTCGACGTCGCTGCAGGTGTTCTGTTTCTGCAAATCTTTCGTCTTCTTGCGCACAAATTCGGCGAAGCCGGCGTGCGAGACGTGTCCGACATCTTCTCCCGCCGACTTCTTAGCCTCAATGAATGCCCTGAACAGCCGGTCGACTTTGTCCGCTTCCTGCTCTGGATGAGAGCAAATGATGCGAAACGCCGGCGCCTCCGCAACCGCCGTGGCCGTCTGCGCCTGTGCTGCTTCGGCTGCCCTCGCGCGCTCGGCTTCAATCGCCCTGGCGGCCGCGCCAAAGTGCCGCTGCACCGTACCCTCTTCCCGTTTCCGCAGCTTCTTGCGGAAAATGTCTTTGTATTTCGCGTAGGTTTGCGTGAGGTTGTTGAAGCGAAAGCGCTGGCCGATCTTCATATCGCCCGAGCGTTCGCCGTATTTCTTGACGATCAGATCGATCCGCCATTCAATTTCGTTGGGTGGACGCTTCCGTCCGCCGCCGAAGTATTGATCGTATTCGATCTTCAGCTGGCGGATGTCGCGTTCCATTGCTCCGAGTTCTTCGTCAATCGTGGCCATGAACGTGTCGCTCGCTTGCCATATCCTATGAGGCGCACGCAGGTGCGTCAATGAATCGTGAGTCCTGGGAAACCCATGGTGAACTGTACCAGCCCTCGCGTCACCTGTACCAAGGTACAGGCGCTCGGCATGATGCTACCAGGCGTTGCTCCCTCTCTGCGCCTGTGCTCCAATAGCCGCATGGAGTCCAGCTCCAAGCGCTCTCTCGGAGCCGACAAGGCGGCCCTGCTGCGGCAGATTCCTTCGGTGGATGAACTTCTGCACCAGCCGCGCTTAGCCAAACTGGCTGCGCGGATCCCTCGCGAACTGCTGGTCGAAGTCGCCCGCGAAGTCCTGGCCGGCGTGCGCGACGAAATTACCGGTGAACGCGGCATATCGGTCATTCCGGTAATCCCCAGCGATCTCGAAGACGTAATCGCCCGCGAGGTCGAACGTATTCTCGCCCGCACCTTGCAACCGGTCATCAATGCTAGCGGCGTTATTCTGCACACTAACCTCGGTCGCGCGCCCCTGAGTTCCGCGGTGCTCGAGGAATTCCGCCAGACCGCCATCCATTACTCGAATCTCGAATACGATCTCGAGGCAGGCGCGCGCGGCAAGCGCGACATTCACACTTCCGAGTTGCTGGCCCGCCTCACCGGCGCAGAGGACGCTATCGTCGTCAACAACTGCGCTGCGGCGATTCTGGTCGTCCTGGCGGCCCTTGCGAAAGACGGCGAGGTGCTCGTCTCGCGCGGCGAACTCATCGAGATTGGCGATGGCTTTCGCATTCCCGAGGTGATGGCGCAAAGCGGCGCCGTCCTGCGCGAGGTCGGAACCACCAATCGTACTCGCGTTGCGGACTACCAAAGCGCGATCACCGACAAAACGCGCTTGCTGCTCCGCGTTCATCCTTCCAATTTCCAAATCTCAGGATTCACCGAAAAACCGTCGATCGAAGAACTCGCGGAGCTCAGCCACCGCGCCAATCTTCCTTTGGTCGAAGACCTTGGTTCCGGTTGTCTCGTTGATCTGTCTCCTTACGGCATCCACGAGCCAACCGTTCGCCAGAGTATCGAGGCCGGCATCTCGCTGGTCACTTTCAGCGGGGACAAATTGTTGGGCGGCCCTCAAGCGGGCATCATCGCCGGCAAAAAGGAATTTGTACAGCGCGTTCGCCGCCATCCGCTCTTCCGCGCCCTTCGCGTGGACAAGCTCACTATCGCGGCGCTCGAAGTAACACTGGGCTCCTACCAGCGAGGCGCGCTTGACGAAATTCCGGCAATCGCCATGATCCGCGCGACTCCGCGCGAACTCGAGGAGCGCAGCCGCAATTTCATTCGCGAACTCACGCACTCGCTTCCCATGGACGGCCTGGATATTGAAATCACGGATGGCGAATCGCTCGCCGGCGGAGGTTCCACGCCCGCGCAATCTCTTCCATCCAAAGTCGTTCGCATCCGCAGCGACCACCGCTCGGCTTCTCAAATCGAGCAGCGTCTTCGGCGCGGAGCGGCCACGTCGGTCATTGCTCGCGTCGAAGACAATTCGGTTGTGCTGGACCTGCGTACGGTCTTTGCCGAGCAGGAAAGCGCACTCGCCGAAGCCCTTACCGCCGCCCTGATGTAGCGTTTCTGCGTTTCCTGTGCCTTCCAGAAATCCGCCGGACTTGTTATGATATAACCCTGATATAGGAGAGCCGATGGCCGCTGCTCTGATCCATTTCGATCCCAAGCAGAAGCGATTGCTCACTCGCCGCGCCAAACAGCGCGGCCGATCGTTTTCGCAGGAAGTGCGCAACGCTGTAGACCTCTATCTCTCGGTGCCGGTCGAAACTGAAGAGCAACTTTCCGTCCTTGCGAAAGCCGCAAACCAGGCAGCCGACCGCATGATCAAACGGCTCGACGAAACCATCTCTCACGTCGATCGCACACTGAAGCAATATCGCAAGGCTCATCATGAGCTGGGCCGCTAGCGCTTACGCGGCCATCCGCAAAATCGTCCTGCTTGAGGACCGCATGGAGAGTCTCGCAACCCAGGTGGACACTCTGGCCACAACTTTCGGCGAACTCGACCGCCGTCTGATTCGGCTTGAGGCAAAATTTGAATTGCTCGAGCGCATGGCGTCTCCTTCGCGCCGTGCGTTGCCGGAAAAATCCGAAAAGTAGAATCTCTTGCTCGCCTTCGTCGTCCGCCACGGCCAACTTCTCGGCACCCGCAAACCGATTCGAAAACTGCGGCCCGGTTGGGCGCTCGTCCGCATCCGCCTCGCCGGCATTTGCAATACCGACGTCGAAATTCTCCGCGGCTATCACAATTTCCGCGGCACGCCAGGACATGAATTCGTCGGCGAAGTACAGGACATCGCCGGCGTCAGCGCTCGGGAAAGGAAACGCTGGTTGAGCAAACGCGTAGTGGGCGAAATCAACATCTCCTGCCACGCCCTGGGCTTCCATCCCCTCTGCGCCTACTGCAAACGCGGCCTCTCGCGGCACTGCGCTCGCCGCAAAGTCCTCGGCATCGTCAATCACGACGGCGCATTCGCCGAATGTCTGACTCTGCCTGTCGAAAACATCCACGTCATTCCGGAGGCCGTCACCGACGAACAAGCTGTATTCGTCGAGCCACTCGCCGCGGCCTGCGAAATCCTGGATCAGGTGGACGTTACGAAGTTCCCCGAAGCAGCTGTTCTCGGCGACGGCAAACTAGCCCAACTGATTGCGCGTGTCCTGCGCTCGCAATTTTCTCGCGTGGTCCTCTACGGCAAGCACTACGAGAAGCTGGCCCTTGCCAGGGCCGCAAAAATCGAGACCAAGAAGGTTCGCGGCGACGTGACGGACCTGAAGCGCGTGAAAGAATCGTTCGGCTTGTTAGTGGAAGCCACCGGCTCGCCCACCGGCATCGCATTGGCCCAACAAATGACCGAGCCGCGCGGCACCCTTGTTCTCAAATCCACTTTCCATGGTGCCGCACCCGTCGAAACCTGGCCCACGGTGGTCAAGGAACTTACCGTAATCGGCTCGCGCTGCGGCCCTTTCGACAAAGCCATTGCGCTTTTGCACTCCGGCAAGGTTGATCCCCGCCCGTTGGTTACGCGCACATTTCCACTCAGCGAAGCTGCCGCCGCCGTCCGCTTCGCTCAGCAGCCAGGGGTCATGAAAGTGCTCCTGAAAAATCCCTGACGTGCAAACGGGGTTCCCGCCGCAGCTCGAGACGATCGCGGCTTCTGCCGGTGTTTTCTACAGATTATTGATCGCCGATGCCACCCGGGCGGCGCCAAATCCATTGTCAATATTCACCACGCACACATTCGAAGCGCAGGAATTCAGCATACCCAGCAGCGCGGCCACTCCGCCGAAACTCGCGCCATAACCTACGCTAGTCGGCACCGCAATCACCGGCACCGCCACCAGACCACCGACTACGCTCGGCAGCGCTCCTTCCATCCCGGCCACGCAAATAATCACTCGCGCTCCCACCAGCGCGCCGCGGTTCTCTAGGAGCCGATGAATTCCGGCGACGCCCACGTCGTAAAGATGTTCCGCGCGGTTCCCCATGATTCGCGCCGTCAGCAGCGCCTCTTCGGCGACGGGAATGTCGCTCGTCCCCGCGGAAACCACCAAAACTAATCCCTTGCCGACGATCTCTCTGTTCCGCTCTATTGTGATCACACCTGAGAGAGGATGAAACTTTGCCAGCTTCGCGTATTTCCCCGCTCCGCGTTTTGCCGCCGCAAAAGTTTTGCCGTCCGCGCGCGTAATCAGAATGTTGTGCTTGCTGTCTTTCTTCGCCAGCATGGCCCGGACAATCCCGGCGATTTGTTCCCCGGATTTCCCTTGGCCCAGAATCACTTCGGCAAATCCTTGCCGCAGTTCGCGATGGTGATCCACCTTGGCAAATCCCAAATCCTCAAACGGCAAATGTTTCAGCCGCTCCATGGCCCGCGCCGGTTCCAGCTTCCCTGTCTGCACCGCTTGCAAAAGTTTCAGAATTTCCTGTGAGTTCATCTTTTTCGCAGCCAATGGAATGACAGCTTCCTTCCGCGATCCTGAGAAAGCTTATCACCGCGGCGCTCCTTGACTTGCCCCAAACCCGCTGCGAGACTGAATTATCCGCAACGCGACATGTCAGAAGCCAACGCCAAGACCATTACCGTAGGTGTGACCGGAGCAAGCGGCGCGATTCTCGCCCAGAAAATGCTCGCCTTGCTCGACGCCGATCCGCGCGTAGCCAAAATTCATCTGGTCATCACCGAAACCGGCCAGCGCATCTTGTCCGAAGAACTCGCCATTCCCGCGGGCGCAGCAAATCAATTCATCGAGCGCCTTACCGGCCGGGCGTCCGCGAAAGTCCAAGTTCTTCCCAACAAGGACGTCGGCGCCTCCATCGCCTCCGGCAGTTACCGCGTCGACGCTATGGCCGTTATTCCCTGCTCGGTCGGTACGCTCGCCAAAATTGCCGCGGGCGCCTGCGATGATTTGGTTGCGCGTTCCGCAGACGTCATGCTGAAGGAAGGCCGCAAGCTGATCCTGTGCGTGCGCGACACTCCCTTCAGTCGCATCCATCTCGAGAACATGCTGCGCGCTCAACAGGCCGGCGCCGTCATCATGCCCGCCATTCCGGTGTTCTACCACGCACCAAAGACCATCGACGACCTGATCACCCAATACGTCTGCCGCGTCCTCGCCCAAATGGATCTGCCGCAAACCGAAATGTTCCGCTGGACCGGCTCCTCCTCGGCCAAGGGAGCCAAAGCATGAGCGCCGCCGCAACCGCGAACGGCCGCTTCCGCACCGTTCTGGAAATGATCAAGTTCGAGCACTCCGTCTTTGCTCTTCCCTTCGCGCTGACTGGCGCTCTGCTCGCCGCGCGTTTCACAGCCCACGGCTGGCCCACCTGGAAACAACTGCTGTGGATTGTCGTCGCGATGGTCTCCGCCCGCAGCGCCGCCATGACCATCAATCGCATCGCCGACCTGCGCTACGACAAAGCAAATCCGCGCACCGCCCAGCGCGCCCTCGCCACCGGCGCTCTCTCGACCGGTTTTGCATGGCTATTCACGCTCGCTGCCATCGCCGTATTTCTCACCGCCGCCTGGCAACTCAACCCCGTCGCCTTCAAACTCGCGCCCGTCGCTCTTTCCATCCTTTTTTTTTATTCCTTCACCAAGCGTTTCACCAGCTGGTCTCATCTCTTCCTCGGCTTCGCGCTTGGCATCTCTCCCGCCGCAGCCTGGATCGCTATCACCGGCCATCTCGACCTGCGCATGCTCATCCTCTGCGCCGCCGTCACGCTCTGGGTAGGCGGCTTCGATGTCCTGTACGCCTGCCAGGACGTCGACTTCGATAAGAACGCCGGTCTTTTCTCGGTACCTAAACGCTTCGGAATTGCCAATGCCCTGCTCATCGCCCGCATGATGCATTTCGGCGTCATCGCTCTTCTCTCCTGGCTTGCGTTCAGCTTTGCACTACCCTGGCCCGCATGGCTGGGCATCATCGTCGTCGCCGGGCTTCTCGCCTATGAGCATTCCCTGGTCCAACCGAACGATCTCAGCAGGCTCGACGCTGCGTTTTTCACCATGAACGGTTATATTAGTATTTCGTTTCTTTTCTTCTGGGGAGCCGCCGCGGCCCTGTGGAAAGTTTGAATTCTCCGAAATGTGGCGCCGGGCTTCCGCCCGGCGAGCGTTAGAGAGTGAATAGTTGAGCGAACTCATCCTCACCGACCAGGGCTTGCGAGCGATCGCCGACAAAGTTCTCGCGGGTGAACGTCTGTCGTTTGACGACGGCATTGCCCTCTATCGCTCGCCCGATCTCCTCGCCGTCGGCTGGCTCGCCAATCACGTGCGCGAGAAAAAGCACGGCAATGTCACCTATTTCAACGTCAACCGCCACATCAATCCCACCAACATTTGTGTGGCCCACTGCAAGCTTTGTGCTTTTGGCCGCGATCCCAATGCGCCGGGCGCCTACAATTTTGCACTCGACGAGATCTACCAGCGCGCCGAACAAGGGGTTCGCGAAGGCGCGACGGAGTTCCATATCGTCGGCGGCCTGCATCCTGATCTGCCCTTCGACTATTTCCTGGAAATGATTCGCGGTCTCAAGCAGCGCTGTCCCGGCGTCCACCTCAAAGCTTTCACCATGGTGGAAGTGCATTACTTCTCGCGCATCGCAAAACTTTCCATCGAAGAAACTCTTCTCCGCATGAAAGGAGCCGGCGTGGACTCGTGCCCCGGCGGCGGCGCCGAGATTTTTCATCCCCGGGTGCGCCGCATCATCTGCGACCACAAAGTGAGCGGTCAGGTATGGCTCAACACCGCGAAAAAGGCTCACCAAATCGGCTTGCCATCGAACGCCACCATGCTTTATGGCCACGTGGAAACCGAAGAAGAGCGCGTGGATCATCTCGTCAAACTGCGTGAAGTCCAGGACGAGACGCACGGCTTCGTCGCCTTCATCCCGCTGGCGTTTCACCCGGACAACACGCCTCTCTCGCACATCCCCAGGACTACCGGCTACCTGGACCTTCGCAATATCGCCGTCTCGCGCCTGCTTCTCGACAATTTCGAACACATCAAAGCGTACTGGATCATGCTCACGCCCAGCATCGCGCAAATCGCTTTGCGCTTTGGCGCCAACGATCTTGACGGCACGGTGGTCGAAGAAAAGATCTACCACGACGCCGGGGCCAAAACTTCAGAGTTCACCCCCCGTACGGAGCTCGAACGCCTCATCCGCGCCGCCGGCCGCGTGCCGGTCGAACGCGACACGCTCTACCGCCCCGTGGATCGCTCCAAACTGGCGCCCATCGTTCGAGACACGCCCCCGGGCCTGGTCTCCCTCAGCCTAAACGTTTAGGCAAGACTCGCAGCACTCTGTGGGCTTGACCGTCGCGCATGGCCCTCTGAACAAACCCCATAACACTAAGGCGCTTCCCCGATTGCCGGCAGCCTCGGGACAGACTCTCGCCGGCTTCCACCCGCCGCAACCGTTCCCGTCCTTGGACCGTCTTTTCCTTTGCAAATCACTCAGAGCAGGATCTTCTCCCGTGACTCTCCGCGACTCTAGGTTTTCTTTTCAATGGTTTACCTTTCGGGCGCTCAGGCTCGCAGCATTCCGGCGTCCAGACGACCACTTCCTGCAATTTTGCAAAATGCAACAGCGGTTCGCCGAATAACTGCACGCCCAGACTCTCGGCCATGGTATTGACTTCAATCCTCGCCCGCGCATTCTGCAACTCCCACGGCGCGTGGTGAATCTCGCTCCGCAAAATCGCTCCATCGCGCCTCTGCGCGTACAAGCAATACCGCTCCGCAAGAAAATATTCCAGTCTTCCTGGCTGCGCGTGAAAGCATTCGCCCGCCGGTTGGTACGCCGCTTCGAACCGCTCGCCTAGCCCTCGCCGGTCGGTTCGCCTCGAACGGTACACAATTTCATGGCCGTGGGCTTCCGTCTCCATCCGCGCATAAAAATACGGCAACTGAAACCAAGACCGCGCCACTGCCACCGCAAGCCGATTCGCTGCATCCAGACTGAAAAACCAGACTCCCGGCTTCCCTCCGGCCGTCACATAGGTCCGCACATTCAACTCCGGAAACGCCGACAGCCCGGGCAGCGCAGGCATCCCGCACAAGCGCACTCCGGACATCCGAAACGGCACCATCCCCATCCATGCGCGCCCTTCGAACGTATCCACCTCCAGCTCGCGTGGTACCACCAAGCGCATTACATCCACTGGCACCGGCCAATGCGCGAACAGCAAGTCCTCCCAGTTCTGGGCCATCACCCACGGCCCCGCAGGCCGGGCCCACGGCCGGTGTTGCACAAATCTCAACGAACGATGCATCTCGGTTTCAACCTCGCGCCCGCTTTCCTTGCTAATATACCCGTCGCCCGCTTTTCCGAATCGAATCCGGTAGATTCAAATCGAACGAAATTTTCTTCAATAACGGAGACCTCCATATGCAACGCAAAGCTTCCGCCGTCTGGCAAGGCGACCTCAAATCCGGCAAAGGGACGCTTTCGACCGACAGCGGCGTCCTCAAACAAACCGCCTACTCGTTCCACTCGCGCTTTGAAAGCGGCATCGGCACCAATCCCGAAGAACTCCTCGCTGCCGCGCATGCAGGTTGCTTCACCATGGCGCTTTCCGCGCAGCTGGGCGGCGCCGGACTGACGGCCAAAAAGCTCGAGACCAGCGCGACCATTTCGCTAGAAAAAGTCGGTGACGGCTTTTCCATCACCAAATCTCATCTCGATCTCGTCGCGGAAATCCCCGGCGCCGATCAGGCCAAATTCGACGCCGCCGTCAAAGCCGCCGAAACCGGCTGCCCGGTCTCGAAACTTTTCAAAGCCGAAATCACCGTTAACGCCAAACTCGTCCGCTAGGTGAAGGGAATTAAGACTTGTCACTCCGCTGGCGGCCTTAACTCGAGGAATCTGTTTTTCGTTCCTCGTTCGTGCTCCAGTACAACTTAGTCCCAAACAGGTACAATCACGCCCATGCTGACATCTCCCGCTGCGTTTTTCTCCGGCGTAGCCATTTTGATCATCGTCGTTTGGGATGCCTTCGAGGTCATCGTCTTGCCGCGTCGCGTCACCCGCCGCTTCCGTCTTTCGCGCTTCTTTTACAGGAATCTCTGGCACCTCTGGAAATCCCTGGCCCGCCTCATTCCTTCCAAAAAAGCTCGCGAATCCTCCTTCGGCATCTTTGGCCCCATCTCTCTGCTCATCCTGGTCGCCGTCTGGGCCGTAGGACTGGTCTGGAGTTTCGCGCTCATGCAGTATGGCTCTGGCTCTTCCCTCAACATCACGGGCCGCGACTCCGGCTTCTGGACCGACATCTACCTCAGCGGCACCACCTTCTTCACTCTTGGTCTCGGCGATGTGGTCCCGCGCAGCAGCGTCGCCCGCGCTCTGGTCGTCGTCGAAGCTGGCCTCGGCTTCGGCTTTCTCGCCGGCGTCATCGGCTACTTGCCTTTCATTTACGGTTCCTTCTCCAAACGCGAAGTCAGCATCACGCTGCTCGACTCCCGCGCCGGAACTCCTCCTTCTGCCGGCGAACTGCTCCGCCGCCACAGCTACCCTTACGGCGCCGACGCCCTCCGCGAACTTCTCAAAGAATGGGAACTCTGGTCCGCCGAATTAATGGAAAGCCATCTCA
>Ga0075425_100002929_pt1 | contig 17213 bp, 20 predicted proteins | sample SoiMethybrSBSTD4_FD_75300 | JGI IMG/M metagenome (GOLD analysis project Ga0075425, IMG submission 75300) | Bulk soil microbial communities from a Populus tree surrounding site in Tennessee, USA - Soil MetaG P. TD hybrid SBSTD4 | ecosystem: Environmental > Terrestrial > Soil > Tree plantation... | reverse complement strand
CTATGGCGACCTCTTCCTTGGTTTCCCAAGGTCCGGCGGTTATATGGGCAACGCCGCCAGGGCGCAAACCTTGCTGCCCCTTCAAAGAGATGGCGTGACGGCCTATCTGTTCAAGGCCGAAAACCGACAAGGTGCGAATTTCCACATGGCTCACGCGACGCGCGAGGATGTTCTCAGAGCGCTCGATCAGGTCATCGACCCGGTGAGCGGGCGTAGCGTTGTCCAGCAGGACATCATCCAGGGCTTGGTATTGCGCGACGGCAATGTCGGTTTCGCCGTGGAAGTCGATCCCCGCCGCGGCCGCGATGCCGAACCTTTACGGCGTGCCTGCGAGGCGGCGGCAGCTGGGGTATCAGGCGTGCTTTCGGTAACAGCGGTTCTCACGGCACACCAGAATGCGACTCAGCCGGCGCGTCAGCCGCAGCGCACTGCACCCCCGGCGCGCGCGGGAATTCCCGGCGTCAACGCGATCATCGCGGTCGCAAGCGGCAAGGGCGGCGTCGGCAAATCGACGGTGGCAGCCAATCTTGCGATCGCGCTCGGCCAGCTCGGCTTGAAGGTCGGGCTGCTGGACGCCGACATTTATGGACCCTCGGTGCCGCGCCTGTTCGATATCCGTGAAAAGCCCAAGACCAGTGGCAAGAAGATCATCCCGATCGAAAAGTTCGGCATCAAGATCATGTCGCTCGGCTTTCTCGTGCGTGAAGACGAGGCGGTGGTGTGGCGTGGACCGATGGTGCAGAGCGCCTTGACACAAATGCTCAACGATTCGACCTGGGCGCCGCTCGACATTCTGGTTATCGACATGCCGCCGGGCACCGGCGATGCGCAACTCACTATTTCCCAGCGCGTGCCGTTGCGCGGCGCCGTGATCGTTTCGACGCCGCAGGATCTGGCGCTGATCGACGCCAGGAAGGGCCTGGCGATGTTCAGCAAGACTCAGGTACCCGTTTTGGGCATCATCGAGAATATGTGCACATTCGTTTGCCCGCATTGCGGCCAGGAAAGCCACATTTTCGGACATGGCGGCGCGCGCAGCGAAGCCGCCAAGATGGCGGTGCCGTTTCTCGGCGAAATTCCATTGGTTCCGGCAATTCGCGAAACATCCGACTCGGGCAAACCCATCGTCGTCGCGGCTCCGCAGGGAAAAGAAGCACAGGCATTTCGCGCCATCGCTGCCGAAGTTGCCGCCGGTGTGGCGTCAGAACCACGCCAAGCGCCACGAATTGTGCTGGAATAGGCGCATGGCTGCCGCCACCAAACCGCAGATCAGGAGTCTCTTTGCCACGCCGGTCGCGATCCACTTTCTGCCTGTGGCGCAGGAAGTGAACCAGACGCTCCGGCCGCTCATCCTTGAGAAGGCGCAAGCAGGCAACAACGAAGAAGGCTGGAGCTCGGGACCCGGTTTTGAAAGCTGGGGCGCAGATGCAGCGCAAACGATCTTCCGCGTCGCGCGCGATCTCGCCGACAACATGACTTCGACGCGCACCGGCGCCCGTGTTGCGCTCGACTGGAGCGTGAGCGCGACGGCGACGGTGCGCCACAAGGGCGAATACCGCGCGTTTGCCTCGCAGCCGGGTGCTTATTGGTCGGGCGTCTATTATGTCGACGACGGCTACGCCAAATCGGACGACCTGGCGTTGGGCGGCGAATGCGAACTTGCCGATCCGCGCGGCGCTCTGCCGAACATGGTCGCGCCGCATTTGGGCTTTCGCATCCCGGGCGGGCAGACGGCCGGCAGCCCCGAGACGATCCGACCGACCAGCGGCATGATCATCCTGCATCCGTCGTGGCTGGCGCGCGGCGAGAAGCGCTATGACGGCGAGCACCAGCGCATCATGATCGAATTCGACCTGACGCCCCCGCCCGAGTAGCGGCCAGCTACTCGATACCAGCCTTCAACGACATATTCCGCGTCTGTCCATTGACGGAGACGGTCCAGCTGTCGCCGACTTTGTGCGATTCGGCCGGGATGCAGAGCGGATTGGGCATGCCGGGCGGCGGTGTCTCATAGGTCCGGCAGAGCTGACCCTTGTCATCGATCGCCCAGGTGCCTTTGCCGTTGAAACTTTGGCCCATGGCCGTCGCCGTCAGATCGAATGTGTGATCGGCGCGATAGTGCGTATGGCTCTCCAGCATGCCGCCGGAAGATATGACGGTGTTGCCGTAGAAGCCGGCCATGATGTCGTCGGCTGCCAGTGCCGGCGCCCCAGCCACGACAAACACCGATGTGATGAACACCAATCCGCGCATGACAATCTCCCTTTCAGATTCCTAAGTCAGTTCACGCCCGGAACGAGCGTGATCGTCGCACCGTCTGCCCCGTTCCACTTGTCGCCAACGGCATGGCTTTCGAGTGGGCCGCAGTCGGGATTGGCGCGCCCCGGCACCGGCGGATCGAAGGTTCGGCAAAGCTGACCCTTATCGTCGATCGCCCACGTTCCCTTGTACTCGAAGCCCATCGACGGAACCTTGCCGGAGAAGGTGTGATCGGCGTTGTAGTAGGTGTGCGATTCCATGCCGCCGGCGCCGACGAGCACCAGCGTATTGCCATAGGTGTTCGCCATCATGTCGTCGTCGGCCGCTGACGCAGCGGATGAAACGGCGAGCAGCGCGGCCGCGCCGAACAGAAACAAACGCATGCATTCCTCCGGAGGTTGGGATTGATCTTGGTGGCGCACCTTAGCCAATAAGGTCAAGCGTTATAAGCCAGCCTGAGACCGGCGGAGCGCCAGTCGCACATCGCCAGCCTGCCGGTTGACGACATTGTGATGAACGCCGTTTTCATGTCCTTGCCGCCCCAGCAAATGTTGGTGACGATGAGATCGTCGAGCGGAGTGTGCTCGAACTTCGCCGAGCCTGGCCAAAAGGTCGAGATGCCGCCGGCCAGGATTGTCGCAACGCACACCGCGCCGTCCGCCTGCACGCCGAGCGAGTCGAAATAAGCGAGACCGGGATAGGCACCGACAAAGTTCGCCGGCGTGAAGCCTTGGACGGGCTTGGCGACGCCCGGCGACTGCAGCGGCAATTCCCACAAGCGACCCGGCATGGTCTCGGCGTAGTAGACGTGATTGCCGTCGGGGGACAGACCGACTCCGTTCGGTGATGTCAGCTCGCGCAGCACCTTGGTGATCTTCGAGCCGTCCGCCTTGGCGTAGTACAGCCCGCCGTGCAGCCGCCGCTCCGCATTGTTGCTCGCGTGATCGGTGAACCAGAAGCCGCCAGCGGTATCGAAGACGATGTCATTCGGCGCGAGAAGATTGTTGCCGTCGCATTGCGAATAAAGAACTTCGACCTTGCCGGTCGAGATGTTGATGCGCTCGATACGTCCGCCTTTGTGCGACGCCGGCGTATGACCCGGGATCATCAAGCCGTTGACAATGTTCATCTCGAAGTTGCCGCCATTGTTGCAGCAATAGAGATGGCCGTCCGGTCCGATGGCGAGGCCGTTCGGTCCGCCGCCCGGCGTGGCGATGGTTTGCGTCGCGCCATCCATCTTCACGCGCGTGATTTTGCCGGTGGCAATTTCGACGACGATGACCGAGCCGTCGTCCATGGCGACAGGCCCTTCCGGAAATTTTAGTCCGTTGGCAATTTCCTTGATCTGCATGTCCGACCCGCGTGTTTCGTTTCGTGCGCAGGCTAGCCGGTAGGCGACCCGCTGCAAAGCGACACATCAAGCGTGATGTTCCGTACCAGTCGCTTATCAAGACCTGGCTGGCAGAGAAAGTTTGATCTAGATTCGCTGAAGGCGCACATAGCTGAAACTGAGGCCGTCCTCAGTCGTGTGATCTTCGCGCGCGTCTTCGCGCCAGGCGCTTTTGTCGAACAGCGGCAAATGCGTGTCGCCATCCACCGCGATGTGCACCTGCGTCAGTTCGATGCGATCAGCCAGCGGCAGTGCGACCTTGTAGATCTCGGCGCCGCCAATGACGGCAATCTCCGATGGATTTTCGCCGCGCGCCTTTGTCAGCGCCTCATCGAGCGAATGCGCCGCAAGCGCTCCCTCGGCTTGCCATGAGCGGTCGCGCGTCACGACGATGTTGGTGCGCCCGGGCAGCGGCCTTCGCGGCAACGAGTCCCACGTCTTGCGACCCATGATGACGGGCTTGCCGAACGTCAACCGCTTGAAGCGCTTCATGTCGTCGGGAATGCGCCACGGCAGTCCGCCGCGATCGCCGATCACGCCATTGTCGGACATCGCCAGCACGAGAACGACCGGCGCGCTCATTTCGCAGCCAACTTGTCGAGCGCCTCGCCCTCGAGACCATAAACGATCCAGCCTTCCACCGGTCTGGCGCCGAGACCGTCGTAGAAGTCGATGGAAGGCTTGTTCCAGTCGAGCACCGACCATTCGACGTTCTTCGCGCCCGCCGCAACGGCGCGGCGCGCAAGATGACGCAGAAGAGCCTTGCCGTAACTCTTGCCGCGGAAACTTGGACGCACGAACAGGTCTTCGAGAAAGATCGCGCGCTTGGCGGCGAAGCTGCTGTACTTCCAATACCAGGTCGCGACTCCGACGGGTGCGCTGTCTTCGAACGCCAGATCGCAATGCAAGAGCGGCTGGCCACCGAGATAGTCGCGCCGGATCACTTCCTCGGTGATGTGGAACTTTTTCAGCAGTTTTTCGTATTCAGCTAGTTCGAGAAGCAGCTGCAAAATCAGCGCTTCATCGCCGAGTTGGCCGGGTCGTATCGACAATTGATCCATGAAAACAGGCTCTTGTTCGGCGCGGACGGCTTAGCACTCCCGTCGACCGCAAACAATGTTGAGCGGTCGGGAGAGGACGGGGCATTCGCTTGGAGGTCATTATGAAAAAGAGTTTATACGCCTCGGTTGCAGTTCTGGCACTCGTGCTTGCCTCGCCAGCTTTGGCGCAGCGCGACGACCGCGACAACAAGGACGAGAACGTTCCGCGTTCGCACACCTCGCATGACACCGACACCAACACGCCGCCGCGCGAAGAGAATCGCGAACGTCCGCCAAGTCCGAGCGCGAGCCCGAGCGTTTCGCCGAATGGAACCATGGGAACGGAACGGGGTACGCGCCACGAGCGCGGCACCACCAACGCTCCGGAACCGTCCGGCACTATGGGAACCCAGCGCGGCACTCGCCACGAGCGCGGCACCACCAACACAATGCGGCCTGCGACAACGGTACGACCGAACGCCACCGGAACGATGGCGCCGCGGACCGGACGCATCGGAACGGGGCCGCATGTCCACAACCCCGCGTTCAACAGCATGCGTCGCGTCACCACGGCGACGCAGCGTTTCCACTTCGGGACCTATGTCCGGCCGAGCGGTTGGTATTATCACCGCTGGACGTTCGGCGAGTTCCTGCCCGCGTTTTTCTTCACACGCGACTACTGGATCCTGGATTGGGGCAATTTCTATCTCGACGCCCCGCCTCCAGGCACGATCTGGGTGCGTGTCGGCGACGATGCACTCTTGATCGACGAGTACAGCGGTGAAGTGATCGAAGTGGTCTATGGGATCTTCTATTAGTCTGAAGTCTGAAGTCTGAAGTCGCAAGGCTTTCCGACTTCTGATTTCTGAGTTCCGATTTTCGGCTAGACCGCGATTTCGGCCTTGATGGTTGGGTGCGCCTGATAGTTCTCGAGTTTGAAGTCTTCATACGTGAACGCGAAGATGTCGTCGATCTTTGGATTAAGACGCATCGTGGGCAACGGATAGGGCCTTCTCGTCAGTTGTTCGCGCGCCTGATCGAGATGGTTGAGATAGAGATGCGCATCGCCCAGTGTGTGCACGAATTCGCCGGGCTTGAGCCCGGTGACTTGCGCAATCATCATCGTCAAGAGTGCGTAGCTGGCGATGTTGAACGGCACGCCCAGGAAAATATCGGCGGAGCGCTGATACAGCTGGCATGACAGCCTGCCATTCGCGACATAGAACTGAAACAGACAGTGACAAGGCGGCAGCGCCATCTTGGGCACGTCTGCCGGATTCCACGCCGTCACGATCAGCCGGCGCGAGTCCGGACTGGCTTTGATGTCGCGCACGAGATTGGCGATCTGGTCGATCGTGCCGTCATGCTCGGTCGGCCAGGAACGCCATTGCTGACCATAGACCGGCCCGAGTTCGCCGTTCTTGTCCGCCCACTCGTCCCAGATCGTCACGCCCTTTTCCTGCAGCCAGCGCACATTGGTGTCACCGCGCAGGAACCAGAGCAGCTCGTAGACGATCGCCTTCAGGAACAGCTTCTTGGTCGTGAGCAGCGGAAAGCCGTCGGCCAGGTCGTAGCGCGCCTGATGGCCGAAAATCGCGAGCGTGCCCGTGCCGGTGCGGTCGCGCTTCTCCACGCCCTTCTTGAGTACGAGTTCCAACAGATCGAGGTATTGGCGCATGACTATTTCTGCCGACTCTCTTGGCGCGCAAGCTTATCCGCGCGGTGGCCGATTCACACCCTCGCCTTGCGCAAGGCATCGTTGATGCGCACCTGCCAGCCTGGACCCGTAGCGCGAAAACGCTCCACAACATCCTTGTCGAGCCTCAGCGTCACCTGCTTTTTCGTCGGTGCTTTCTGCGGACCCCGCTCGCCCGGCCTGCGCTTAGACAGATGGGCAAGCTGCGGAATTTCCCAGACGCGCTTTGACTTGGCGAAGTCGGCGCTAGTCCATTCAGGATTTTCCTTATCGGGTGCTTCAGGATTGATCTTGTGCTTCGTCATATTTTTGCCGTTCCTTTCGCCCCGCAAGTCGCAATGAGATGACACGGACGGTCTCGCCGCGCATCGTGAACACGACGACGGCGACGATACCGTTCATCATTCCGACGGCTCGGTAGCGGATTTCGCCGTAGTCATGGCGCGCATCCGCAACGATCTGCGCGCTGTCGAAGTCGAATTCTTCGACCAGACGGAAGGGAAGCCCGCGCACCAACTCATTGTTCAGACTCTTCGTCGGATCGAATTCGATTTTCATGTTTAATTGTAGCTACGATAAAAGTCAAGGCCGGTCTTTGAATCTTTACCAACGCCCGCCTATATCTATTCCGTCGGCTCGTCCGACTATGGCGATAAACGACTGCGTAATAAGCGGCCCGGACCCGGGGGCGGTACCCGGCGCCTCCACCATATGCCCTCGCGTCGGCGAGGCCATCTATGGGGGCGAAACAGGATCGACGGACGTGTAAAGGCTGATCTTTCGCCCGGTATTGTTCCGCCGTTATCGGGCTACTCGTATAGGTGCCAACGATAATGAAATGGCCCTCGCTGCCTAAGTGATTAGGTAAGCGCGGCCCGGGGGGCGCCGGGCAACAGAAGCCCCCCACTGATTTCCGCTGAGAAATTCGGCGCCCCACTTCATCCGGCAAAATGGAAATATGTCGAGCGAGATTTGGCTGATCACTGGCGCACAGGCATCCGGAAAGTCCACGGTCGCAGAGTTGCTTGCGCACAGATTTGTGCACGGCGTCCATGTGCGCGGCGGTCGGACAATTCTACCGCTGGGTGGCGCGAGGCTGGGTGCACTTTGACGACGAGACGCAGCGCGCGGAAGCGCGGCGCCTTCTCGACCTTCGCTATCGGCTCTCGGCGATCGTGGCGGCGGAGTATGCGGGCGCGGGCTTTACTGCGATTGTCCAGGACAACATCTATGGCGACGACGTCTCCCGATGGCTTGGGCGCGTGGCGCCACACCGAACCCATCTCGTCGTGCTGCGGCCCCGCGTGGAGATCATCGAAGCGCGCCACGAAGCACGGCGCTTGAAGACGGGTAAGACGGCATTCCGGGGTGCGTACACGCCTGTGCAGAACGACACGGACGTCGCGAGAACGCCGCGCCATCTGGGCCTGTGGCTCGACACCTCGGATCAGACTCCGGACGAGACCGTGGCGGCGATTCTCGCCATTCGCGAATCGTCCATCGTCAGCCCTACTGCGTAGCCACGTTCTGGCCGAATCGGCGCGCGCGTGAGAGACTCCACGGCCATGTGATTCTGCGGGGAGGCTCTCATGGGCAGCATCAACATCGGTCGCGTTCTACTCGGCGGCTTCGTTGCCGGCGTCATCATCGATGTCTTCGAGTTCGTATTGAACGGCGTGTTGCTCGCCGACCAGTGGCCGGGCGTCATGGCGGCGATCAATCGGCCGCCACTCGGCATGCACGACATCGTCCTGTTCAACATCGTCGGACTCGTCACCGGCGTGGTCGCGGTATGGACCTATGCCGCGATCCGGCCGCGCTTCGGCAGCGGCGTCAAGACGGCGGTCTATGCCGCGGGCCTCACCTGGGTCACGGCCTATGCGCTTGCCACGGTGACGCCGACGGTCATGGGCGTGTTCTCACATCGCATGGCGATGGTCCTCGTGGCGGGCGGCCTCGTCGAAATCGTCGTCGCGACGATCGTCGGCGCCTGGCTGTACAAGGAAGCCTGACGCCTTCGGCGTTCAGAGGTTTCCTTCCTCGTCTTCGCGCGCGGCCAGACTCGTCGTCGACGTTTGACCGCGCGCAGCGGCGCGTTCGGCTTCGAGCTGCAAGCGCTTCTTGCGCGGCTCCTCGACGAGCGCTACGAGCAGCACCAGCGCAATCGCCTCGCATGCGATCGCGACCCAGAACACCGCATGATAGCCGAGGCTCGCCGCGATCACGCCGCCCAAGAGCGGGCCGAGCGCGCTCATGATGCTCTCGGCGGTGTTGGAGAAGGCGAGCCGCATCGCCATGTCGTCGCGGTGGCCGAACTCGAAAACGATGTTCTGTGCGCTCATCTGGTAGCCGGAATTGCCGGCGCCCAGGCCGAAGAAGGCGACGAACAGCCAGAACGGCGAAGTCACGCTCATCAGGAGCACGGTGGCGGAAATCCAGAACGCCAGCGCGATGACGAAGTTGGAGCGGAAGCCATAGCGGTCGGCGAGATAGCCCCAGCCGACGCTCATCACCGTGTCGGCGCCGAGAAATGCCAGCGACAGCGTGCCCACGACATCGCCGGAAAAGCCGATCCGCTTGCCGACATAGATGATGTAGAAGGGCTGCGCCACGCGGCTGGCGATCGCAAACGTGCGCGCAATCATGAAATACATGAAGCCGGGATTGCTGCTCAGCATCGGGATGAGATCGCGCACGCGTTCGCGGATCGAGCTGCGCGATCTGACCGACGGCGGCTCCGGCTCGCGCACCAGGAATCGGAACGCAGTCAGTCCGAGGCTGGTCAGAATGAAGGCGAGCGTGAAGGTCGTCGAATAGCCGTTGCCGAAGACGTTGTGGCCGACGAGATAGGTGCCGGCAAAATAGGACAGCGACGCGGCGATGACCCCGCCGGTCAGGTTGCGCCATCCCTGCAACTGGCCGCGCCGTTCGATCGGGATCATCTTGGCGAGCAGGAATTGGAACGCCACGCCTTGCGGCCCGGAAAACAGGCCGAGCAGGAAGAGGAACAGAAGAACGCTGACGAGCAGCGGCGTGCCGCCGAGAAACCAGCCGGCGAGCGCGATGCCCAAGATCTGCACGCGCATCATGGTGCCGAGGAACATCGAAACCGGCAGAATCCTCTTGCGGTGTTCGATCTGTGCCGCACCGGCGATCGGCGAGATCACGCCGCCAAGCTGCTGCAGGCTGGCGCCGAGGCTGACGAAGAAATCCGAACCTGAGATCAAATGCAGATAAGCCGGAATGAAGGTCGGCGCATTGACGAGGCGAAAGCCGGTCATGCCGAGCATGCCGTGCACGAAGTGGCCGGCATAGTTGCGACGCAGGTTCTTCCACACGTAGCCCTCGAAGACGGCTTCGCGTTCGGCCTCGCCCTGAATGCCCGCGTAGATATCGCTCATTCGGCCGGCGCGTGTTGGATGATGAAGCCGGTCGAGCGGCGGTAGTAGAACGCCGCTGCCGCCGAGGCGATCACGATGACGCCGCCGATGCTGATCGCGTTCGTCACGCCGATCCGGCTCGCCAGCGCGCCCAACATCAAGGCGCCCCACGGCATCATGCCCATGAAGCTCTGCGTATAGTGCGAGATGACACGGCCGCGGAAACGCTCGTGCGCGACGATCTGGATGATCGTGTTGGTGGTGCCGCCGAGCAGCATCAGGCTCGCCGACGTCGGCAGCAAGAGAAAGGCGGAGAGCCAGAGCCAATGCGAATGCGAAAACAGGATGAGCCCGGTGCCGAAACTGACGGCCGCCGCCACCGGCGCATAGACCAGTTGCTTCTCGGTGATGCGCGAAAGCAGATAGGCGCCGATCAACGCACCACCGCCGGCCGCCGACATCAGTGTGCCGACGCTCGTCGCATCGCCGTGCAGGAGATCGCGCGCCACCGCTGGCATCATCGAGACATAGGCGGCGCCGAACATCGACGACACTGCTACCAGGATGAGCGAGACGCGGATCTGCGGCGACCGGAAGGAGTAGAGATAGCCGTCGGCGATCTCGCGCAAGGCTCTTTGGCTGACGCGCGCGCCCCGCGGCGCCAGTTTCATCAGCAACAGGCTGACCAGCACCGCGCCGAATGAAACTGCGTTCAGGGCAAAGCAGATGCCCTCCCCTACCAGCGCGATCAACGCACCGGCGATCGTCGGGCCCACGATGCGCGCCAAGTTGAACATCATCGAGTTGAGCGAGATGGCGTGGCGCAGATCATCGCGCCCGACCATGTCGAGCGTCATCGATTGCCGCGACGGGATGTCGAACGAATTGATCAGGCCCATCGTCAGCGCCAGGCAGATGATCTCCCACACCTGCACGACGCCTGAGAGCGTCAACGCCGCAAGGATCGCCGCCTGCAGCATCGCGGCGCTTTGCGTCACCAGCAGGAATTTCCGCCGGTCGACGCGGTCGGCGACCATGCCGCCGAACGGCGTCATCAGGAACACCGGCACCGTCGAACAGAAGGAGGTGACGCCGAGCAGGACGGTCGAATGCGTCAAACTGTAGACGAGCCAGGGCTGCGCCGTGTTCTGCATCCACGAGCCCATCAGCGAAATCAGCTGGCCGGTGAAGAACAGACGGTAGTTGCGATGGCGAAAGACCTTGAGCAACCCCGAGCGGCGCGGATGCACCAGTTCGGCGAGTTCCTGTTCGGCCGGCGGCTCGTCCGGCGGCGTGCCGACGATGTTGTCCGGTTCAACGCTCATGGTCGGCGATCGATGCTTGTCAGCACCCGGCCCTTCATGCTCCCGTCGCGGTCACCGATATTGTCTGTGCAGGAAACGTCCATGTCCGATACCGAGGTACTCTTCAAGCCGTTCCGGCTCAAGTCTCTTGTCCTGCCCAATCGCATCGTCATGGCGCCCATGACGCGGTCGAAATCGCCGGATCAAATCCCGAACGACCAAGTTGCCGCATACTATCGGGCGCGCGCCGAAGGCGGCGTCGGTTTGATTCTGACCGAAGGAACCGCGCCGGAACACAAGTCGGCGACCAACGACGTCAACGTGCCGCACTTTCACGGCGAAGAATCGCTCAAGGGCTGGGCGAAGGTCGTGCGCGAAGTGAAAGCGGCGGGCGGCCACATCATGCCGCAGCTCTGGCACCAGGGCGTGGTGCGCCACCCCGGTACCGGCCCCTATCCCGAAGCGCCGAGCATGAGCCCATCGGGACTCGCCCGAAAGGAAAAGAAGGTCGCCGAGCCGATGACGGACGCCGACATCGCCGACGTCATCTCAGGCTTCGCCAACAGTGCGCGCTACGCCAAGGAGCTGGGCTTCGACGGCGTCGAGCTGCATGGCGCGCATGGCTATCTGATCGACCAGTTCTTCTGGGAAGGCACCAACGAGCGCGCGGACAAATACGGCGGCTCGCTCGCCGCGCGCGCCAATTTCGCCGCCGATGTCGCGCGCGCCGTGCGTGCCGCCGTCGGTCCCGGCTTCCCGCTCCTGTTGCGCTTCTCGCAATGGAAGCAGCAGGACTTTGCCGCCCGCCTCGCACAGACGCCGCAGGAACTTGAGGTTTTCCTGAAGCCCCTCGTAGATGCCGGCATCGACATGTTCCATTGCTCGACGCGGCGCTTCTGGGAGCCGGAATTTCCTGAACTCGATTCAGACATGAACCTCGCCGGCTGGACGAAGAAGATCACCGGACGGCCAACGATCTCGGTCGGCTCGGTCAGCCTCAATGCGGACTTCATCACCTCCTTCCGCCAGGCGAGTGCCGAAATCTCCGGCATCGAGCGGTTGATCGAGATGATGGAACGCGGCGATTTCGACTTGATCGCCATCGGCCGCGCGCTGATCGTCAATCCGGACTGGGCGAACAAGGTGCGTGCCGGAAAACTGCACGAGCTCATGCCCTATGATCCGAAGGCGCTGGCGACGCTGGTCTGAGTTAGTTCGCCGGGTTGTGGGTTTCGAGGAAGGCGACCGTCGCCTGCAGCATCTGCTCCCGGGTTTCGGAACGCGACAGCCAATGATCCTCGCTGTCCAATTTGACGAAGCTGACGGACTTTCCGGCCGTGCGCAGGGCGCTGTCCATGTCCTGGCTTTGCGAAATCGGTACGACCGTATCGTTCGTGCCGTGGATCAGAAGGATCGGCGCATCCGCTTGCGCGGCGTGCGCGACCGGTGAAATATCCGAGAGCTTGGAGTCGTCATAGTTCTCGACTCCCATGAAGCGCGCCCAGAATCGCAAGGCTATGCTGTTGGACGAGGGCTGCCTGTTGCGTTCCCATCTCAGCATTTCGTGAGGATCGGAGACGGGCGCCACCGCAACGGCGCAGCGATAGACGCCGCGATCCAGCGTTGGACCGGCGAGCGCGGCATAACCGCCATAGCTGGCGCCCACGATGCAGACGCGCTTGGGATCGACCATACCTTGCGCAGCGAGATGGCGCACGCCGTCCGACAGATCGGTTTGCATCTTGCGGCCCCATTGGCCGAAGCCGGCCGAGAGATGCTCCCAGCCGAAGCCCGTCGAGCCGCGAAACTGCGGCTGCAACACCGCATAGCCGCGCGACGCGAGCGCTTGTGCCCACCAATCGAAGCCCGGTCCGTCCTGTGCGGTTGGACCGCCATGCGCGAGCACAACAAGCGGGAGATTTTTTGGTGCGCGACCTCTGGGCAGCGTGAGATACGCAGGAATCGTTCGCCCGTCCGCGGCTGGATAGGAGATGTATTTGACGTCAGAAACATCGGCCGGGCCAATACCCTCGAATTTTGGTCCGATCGGCTTGGCCGCGCCGGTGTTGAGGTCGACGAATTCGTACGCGCAGCCGCTCCGAGGTCCGTCGACGCGAACGAGGACGCGTTTCTTGTCGCTGCTTGCCGAAACAAGTTCGACCGTTTCGTCGGGAAAGGCTTGGACGACACTGTTCCAGCGCGCCTGATCGGACCCGTTGAGGAACGCGTAGTGCATGGTGGAGTCGGTTCTGACGTGTCCGACGAGTCGTCCCGTTCGCACGTCGACGATGGGATAAGCCAGGTAAGGCTCGGCGTTCGCCATTTCGGTCACCGAACCGTCGGCGAGGCTCACTTGCTTGATCGCAATGTTCCCCTTGTCCAGCATGCGCACGACGAGAGAGCGGCCGTCGGCCGAGAAACCTTCGATGCCGGGCGTGTCGATCGGCGTGACGACGTCGAGCGCCTTGAGCCAATGGTCATGGACCTTGAGATTCAAGACCCAATCTTTGTTGCCTTCGTAGTATTCCACGGCTGCTACGACGTTGCCGTTCTCGTCCACGACCCAACCCTCCGAAAGCGGATTTCCCTCCTGAATGACCCTGACTCGGGTGGCCGCAAAATCGCTATCGCCGATGTCGATGGCGAACAATGTGAGTTCTCCCCGGCCCTCGATAAAGTGGACACCGTGGACAAAGACGATCGTGCGGCCATTGATCATTCGGCTGACCGGCACGCCATAGATGACGTTGAGGCTCTCGCTCGTTCCGATCATGAGCGGATGCAGGCGCTTGCTAGACACTGTGAAAATCTGCGCGACGAAACGCGCAGTCCTGGGACCCAGCACGTCTTGCAGTGTGATGCTCGACGCGGTGACGAGAATATTGTCGTTGTCGGCCCAGCTGAGGTCGCGCACAATGATATGCCCGACATTGACGCCGGCGATGACTTTTGCCGCATCGATGTCATAGACGACAACCGCGCTATCGCCCTGATAGCCGGTGACATAGGCAAGTTCCTTGCCGTCTGGAGAGAGCGTCAGATTTTCGAGCGCCGGCAGGCGGCCATAGGCATCGAGCGGCGCACCTGTCGCGATAGGCGCCGAGATGAGCGTCAGCGCGCCCACGCAAAATGCGATCAGATGCCGATTCATTGTGTTCCCCTGATCCCTGCACCGAGCGTAGCCGGAAGCCGCCGGCGGGAAACTCCCTCAATTGGGGGACCTGCGATAGAGCCGCATCTTCAGTCCGCCCTTGGGCCGAAGCGTGATGCGCGCCAGCGGCTCGACCTTGTGATCGTCGGCGAGCTCGAGACGGAAGCGCCGAGTTACCGCCGTCAGCACGATCATCGCCTCCTGCATCGCGAAACTCATGCCGATGCAGATGCGCGGGCCGGCGCCGAACGGCAGGTAGGCGAAGCGCGGGATGCTGTCCCTTTGAGGAGCAAGGAAGCGGGTCGGATCGAATTCGTCCGCTCGCTGCCATAGGAGTCGATGGCGATGCAGGATCCAGGTCGAGATCAGGACCGACGTGCGCGGTTTGATCGCGACGCCGCCGACGACATCGGCGGCGACCGCTTCGCGGCTGATGAAAGGCGCCGGCGGATAGAGCCGCATCGCTTCCTCGAGCACGGCCGAGGTGAACGGCAGCGCTGGCAAGGCGCCCGATGTCATCTGGGCTTCGCCGACGCCGGCCACTTCGCGAGCCAGCCGTGAATCGGCGTCGGGGAACTGCGACAGGAGATAGAGCGTCCAGGCGAGCGCATTGGCCGTCGTCTCATGGCCGGCAAAGACGAAGGTCATCGCGTTGTCGAAGACTTCGTGCGCACTGAACAGTGCGCCGCCTTCGGGATCGTGGGCCTGAAGCAACAGCGTCAAAAGATCGTTCGGCGCCGCGGCCGCATCGCGCTCGAGCAATGCCTTGCGGCGTTCGATCAAGCCTTCCATCTCGCGGCGGAAATAGCGCAGTGCCGGTTCGGCCCTGAGCCGGTCCGGCGTCGGAACCCATCGGGGCAATCCCAGCAACCCCAGCATGTCGATACGGCCGAGCGTCTCCAGATAGGTGAGGAGCGCTTTCGACATGCGCGCGTAATCCATCGTCACGTTGCCGGAGAACACGGTGCGGCTGATGATGTCGTAGGTCAGCCGCATCATTTCGTCGGCGACGTCGATGAGAGCACCGCTAGGCAGCTTGTCCCAGCGCGCCAGCATGCCGGCGGCGGCGTCCGCCATGGTCGGGCCGAAATTCGCGACATGGCGCATCTGGAACATCGGCGCGGCGGTCCTGCGCTGGAAGCGCCAGCTCGCCCCTTCCGCATTCAACAAACCATTGCCGAGCGCAGGCCGGGTCAAACGCTGCACCTGATCGCTCTTGATGTAGTTGGCGGCATTGTCGAGCAGCACATGGCGGATCGCACCCGGTTCATTCACCAAGAGGAAATCGCGGATGCGCGAAGTGAGATGGACGAGCGGCAGGCGATAGGCGCCCTCGCCGAAGGCGGCGATCGGATTTTGTCTCAATTCCCAGAGGACGCGCAGGAACGAAACGGGCTTTCGGCGCGGCACCGGCGCGGCCGGACGTTTCGCACTCAGCGTTTCCGTCATGCCCGCTGTCCCGATCCTTCCGGCATTGCAGGATCATCGCACAGCTTGCCACGGTCGCAAATTTGTACCATCGCGATCACGACGCGAAAGGCAGCATTTTAAATATCCCCAATGGCGGGCTGGATTCAAGGATCGTGATGCTTGTCATCCGCGAACGCATTGACTCCGAATGTGCCGCGCTTAGTCTCAAGCGGTTTTCATGGATCGTGCATGGCAAAAGATTTCATCGGCTATCAGGCATTGACGGACGCAGCCTTGCGCGGCGTGGTGCGCGATGCGCTCAGGCGGATCGAGAAGCAGGGGCTGATCGGCTCGCATCATTTCTATCTCACCTTCAAGACGAAATTCCGCGGCGTCGACATTCCGGAATTCCTGCGCGAGCAGTATCCCGACGAGATGACGATCATCCTCCAGCACCAGTTCTGGGGCCTGAAGATCACCGAGGATCGCTTCGAGGTGACGCTGACCTTCAAAAAGCTGCCGGCGACGCTCGTTATTCCGTTCGCGGCGCTGACGGCCTTCTTCGATCCTGGCGTGCAGTTCGGGCTGCAGTTCCGCGGGCCCGACGGCGAAGCCAAGAGCGGTACGACAACGCAGATGACGCCGCCTCTGCCGGCGCCGGAGCAGAATCGCGAGAAGATGAGCGAGCCGGCGAAAATCCCTGAGCCGACAGCCGACAAGCCCGGCGTTCCGCAGGCCGGCGAAGTCGTCAGTCTGGACTCATTCCGGAAGAAATAGGCGTTTGCAATCAATGCAATCATTGATTACATTGATTGCATGGCCAGCATTACCGTCCGAAAACTCGATGACAACGTGAAAAGAGGGCTCCGTCGCCAGGCCGCAGAGCATGGCCGCTCGCTGGAGGCGGAAGTGCGCGAAATTCTGAGCCGCAGCGTCAAGGTGCCGACGCAAGCGCCGCAACCGAAAACCGGCCTCGACCTTTTTCGGGGAATCCGTGAAGTGGTCGAAAAATATGGCGGCTACGAACTCGAAATTCCACCGCGGACGCCAATGCGTGAACTGCCTTTCCAGGAAGAACAAACGCCGTTTCGGCGGACAGACGCTAAGCCGCGCAAGCTTCGCCGCCGGAAGAAATGATCATTCTTGATACGAACGTCATTTCCGAGTTCGCCAGGCCAACGGTTTCCGAGCGAGTCGAATCGTGGCTCGCGGCGCAAGATCCGCTTGAACTTGCGACCACCACTGTGACCGAAGCCGAGCTTCTGGCCGGCATCGAACTCATGCCGAACGGACGACGAAGGAACGAGATCGCGCGTGAAACGCTCGACTTCTTGAACTATCTGGGTCCGCGCGTTCTCGCTTTCGACCGCGACGCCGCCCGCGAGTATGCCGCAGTCGTCCTCCAGCGCCGAGCCGCCCGATTGGCGACGGAAAATGCTGACGGGCAAATCGCCGCTATCGCTCGTCTTCATGGCGCGACCGTTGCGACTCGGAATATCGCCGATTTCGAACATTCCGGTATAAGACTCATCAATCCTTGGGCGACACGGCCATGACCAAGACCCGCACCGAAACCGACTCGT
>Ga0075425_100002928_pt1 | contig 17213 bp, 13 predicted proteins | sample SoiMethybrSBSTD4_FD_75300 | JGI IMG/M metagenome (GOLD analysis project Ga0075425, IMG submission 75300) | Bulk soil microbial communities from a Populus tree surrounding site in Tennessee, USA - Soil MetaG P. TD hybrid SBSTD4 | ecosystem: Environmental > Terrestrial > Soil > Tree plantation... | reverse complement strand
ATTTTGCGGTGCGTTATGCCGCGGCTGTTACGGCTCCCCTGCGCGGCCTGAAACTACACCTCTTGCTTGAGCCAGGGCGGTCGATCGTTGGCCCTGCGGGCGCGCTGCTCACCCGCGTGCTCTATCACAAGAACAACAACAGCAAGAAATTTGTGGTGGTGGATGCGGCCATGAATGACCTGCTCCGGCCGTCGCTTTACGATGCCTACCACGAGATTGTGCCGGTGGTGCGTGCTGCCACCGCCGGCGAGCACGAATTGTTTGACGTTGTTGGTCCGATTTGCGAGACCGGCGATTTCTTTGCCCGGGGCCGGGAGATGCCGCCGGTTAAAGATGACGATTTGCTGGCCATTCTTGATGTGGGCGCCTACGGCATGGTTTTGGCCTCCAACTACAACACGCGCCCGCGGCCTGCTGAGGTTCTGGTGGACGGGAGCAAGGCCCGGCTTATCCGCCGCCGTGAAAAACTTTCTGATCTGCTCCGCCTGGAAAACCCAAAACCTTAACGCAGAGTTGAGGGAACTTCAAAAAAACCTTCACAAATGTCATCCTGAGCGAGCGCTGGTTGACCGAAGCGAAATGAGCGCGAGTCGAAGGACCTTGTGCTTGTCTAATTCAGGTGCTGTGTGGGCGAGGCCCCTGATCATGCGCCACCCTCGGTGGGATGTTCCCTGCTTCCTCATCGTTCAAGATGTTTCTGCGTCCTCTGCGTTGAAGGCCTCAGTGTGCGGTCCGCTCCCACACTACCTTGCCGCCGAGGATCGTCGTTTCCACTTGCACGTCGCGGATCAATTTGGGATCAATGGCAAAAATATCGTCGCCCAGAATCACCATGTCGGCCAGCTTGCCGGGTGTAATTGAGCCCTTGTTATTCTCCTGAAATTCCGCATAGGCCGACCCCATCGTGTAGGCCTGAACTGCCTCGGCCACGCTGAGCTTTTGCTCCGGCATCCAACCGTTCGGATTCTTGCCGTCAAGCGTGGCTCGGGTCACCGCGGCGTAGATTGTCAGCAACGGGTTGAGTGGCGCCACATCCCAATCTGTGCCCAGAGCGAGGCGCACTCCATGGTTGAGGAATGTGCGGAATGCGTAAGTAGTCTTGATGCGCTCCGGACCAATGCGCCGTTCCGCCCAGCGCCCGTCGTCAATGGCGTGATACGGTTGCACCGAGGCGATCACGCCCAGCCTGGCAAAGCGGTCGAAATCTTTGGGGGCCATGTGCTGAGCGTGCTCGATTCGCCAGCGCCGGTCCTTTTCGCCATTGCTCTTGAGCACATCCTGATACAGGTCCAGAACCAGGGAAATGGCCTCATCGCCGATGGCGTGCACGCAAAGCTGCAGCCCCGCTTTGTCGGCGCCGACCAGCCGTTCCCGCATCTTGGAAAGCGGCTGCATTTCGTCGGTCAGTAAGCCTCGAGTTTTGGGGTCGTCCGTATATGGCTGAAAAAAATAGGCAGTAGTCGATCCCAGGGAGCCGTCGGCGAATGACTTCAGCGCTCCTGTGCGCAGCAGGCTCGAACCGAAAGCGTGCCGCATTCCGACTCGGGCGTAGTTCTCCCAGTTGTCAATCAGGGGCGCCACGTAGATGCGCGTGGTCAGCTCCCCTTTTTCTTCCAGCTCCTTGTAGATCTCCAGGTTGCGCGAGAGGTCCTCGTTGGAGTTGGCCATCTCCTGCACACTGGTCGCTCCCACACTGCGAGCGAGCGTCAAAGCACTGCGCGCCGCCTCCAGCCTTTGCTCATGGCTGAGCGGAGGGATAACCGCCTCAACCAGGTCCTTGGCCGCGTCTTTCAGAATGCCGGTAGGATTGCCATGGGCGTCGCGCCCGATCTCCCCGCCGGGGGGATCGGGAGTTTCGGCGGTGATGTGTGCCAGCTTCAGCGCCAGGGAATTGGCCAGGTACATGTGACCGTCATATCGCCCTACCGCTACGGGATTGTCAGGTGTAAGCCGGTCAATCAGTTCCTTGGTAGGCAGGCGGGGCGGATTCCAGCGCTGCTCATCCCAGGTGCCGCCCAATATCCAGCGGCCCTTGGGTTGCTTTGCCGCGTATTGACCGATCCGGGAGGAGAACTCCTGCGGACTGGCGGCATCTTTCAGTTGCACGCTGGCCAGGCCCAGGCCGCTGTCCATGAAGTGCACGTGGGCGTCATTGAAGCCGGGCAGCACCAGCTTGCCTCCGGCATCAATCACCCGCGTGCCGGGTCCGCGCCAGGCGTCCATAGCTGATGCGCTGCCGACCGCGACTATGCGCTCCCCCAGCACGGCCACAGCTTCCGCACGCAGCTGCTGCTTATCTGCCGTGTACACTCTGGCGTTGGTGACAATAAGGTCAGCCGCAGGCCGGTTCTGGTCCTGCTCCTGCGCCCACATCATGCCCGCCAAAAACAGCAGCAGCACGATTTGTAAGCGCAGACTACGGCCTCGAAGAAAATCGCCATCGCGCATGGTATTTGGGTTCCCGGCGAGCAAGCCTTTTCGGGCTTGCACGGTCCTCGCTGGCTCCTGACTACCGACTCCTGACTCCTCGGTCTATCGTTGTCCCCACTTCAGCTTGGCTCGCAGCACATCGAAAAACGTCTTCTTCATGCGCAGCAGCTGTACCTTGTGCTGCGACTTCCTGCATGTCACCCGGTCGCCGTCCATCAAGGGCATTCCCACCTGCCCATCCACGCTGAGGAAAGCATGTTCTTCCGCGGCTTTGACCACGATGGAGATCTCTACCGAATCGCGTACCACCAATGGCCGGTGGGTAAGCGCGTGCGGCGACACTGGGGTAATAACAAAGCCTTCCACCGAGGGCATGAGGACGGGTCCACCCGCGGCCAGGGAATAAGCGGTGGAGCCGGTGGGCGTGGCTACGATCAGCCCGTCCGCCTTGTAGTTGGAAACAAAGTCCTGGTTGATGTACAGGTCGAAGTCCGCCAGCCGCGCGATGGAGCTTTTATTCACCACCACGTCATTGAGGGCGTGATAGTGGGCCACGCACTTGGCCGCGCGTAGCAGCTGGCACTCCAGCATCGAGCGCGATTCCGTGCCGCAGCAGTTTTGGTCTACCGCCTCCAGGGTGGCGTATAGATCCGAAAGCGGCACCTCGGTCAGGAAGCCCAGCGAGCCAAGGTTCACACCCAACACGGGTATGCCCGCCTTGGCTACGGCCCGCGCGGCAGCCAGCAGCGTTCCGTCTCCCCCCAGGACCACCACGAACTTGGGATTGTGGTTGGTTACCCCCGTGCGCTCCACCACTTCGGGACCGGAGCCGTAGGCAGAGGTTTCCTGATCCACGACAACCTGGTAGCCGTGCTCACGGAACCAGCGCAGCAGTTCCGGCACAATTTGCGCCAGTTCCGGCTTAGCGGGCTTGGAAAAAATGGCGGCTGATTTCATGCGCAAGCGTTTACCTGAATTCAGAATCGCTGATTGTACAGCCTGGAGCTGAGGTTTGGTCAGCGCACCGGACGCTAGAAAACGCCGTACAACAAGAATTCCCGGTTGCCCTCCGCTCCCAGAATAGGCGATTCCATCACTTCCGTCCGCGCACAGCCCAGTTCCTGCAGCACAGACCTCACCTTTTCCACTGCCGCCTGCTGAGCTGCCCGATCGCGCACGATCCCGCCCTTCCCTACCCGGTCCCTGCCCACCTCAAATTGCGGTTTAACCAGCACGATCATTTGTTTGCCGGTGCGTGCCGGAACTGGGAACGCGGAAGCCACGACCGCCGGAAGCACCAAAGTCGCGGAAATGAAGGAAACGTCTATCACCACCACATCCACCGCTTCCCCAACATCTGCCGGCTTGAGGTAGCGCGCGTTGGTCTTCTCCAGCAGGCGCACGCGAGCATCCTGGCGCAGGCGCAAATCAATCTGTCCATAGCCGGTGTCTACGGTGAGTACGCTCGCGGCCCCGTGCTGCAGCAGACAATCGGTGAAACCACCGGTGGAGGCGCCCACATCCATGCAGACTTTGCCGGTTACCTCGACATTCCAATTCCGCAGTGCGGCTTCCAGCTTCAAACCACCCCGGCTCACATATTTCAGGTCCCCGCCCAGAAGGCGAATATCCGCCTCCGAATCCACCCCCGCACCGGTTTTCTCGACCTTCTGGCCGTTGACCAGCACTCGTCCGGCCAGCACCAGCGCCTGGGCCCGCTCCCGCGAAGGCGCTAGCTTCCTTTCTAGCAGCAACTTATCAATCCGAACCTTCATGGGCTCGATACTGTGATTTTCTTTTTCCCACTGCGCACTTTAACAGGTGCAACTTGTAGAAGTGACGCCACTTGTTGCATTTACCCGGATACTTGCCTGGTTTTCCACATAATTTTCCACAACCATGTTGAAAATCTCTGGGCGGATGCGGCCAGCGGATTGCACCATTGCGTTTTTCATCTCCCCGTAGGTCGCGTTAAAAAGAGAGATTCTCATCTAACGCGTTGAATAAGTTATGTTTACCACAAACCTTTCCACTATTTCTTAAAAGAGCAGGTTCTTCAGGCATCACAGCCTCGACTTGACGCGAACGCAAGCAATGCCGCGCTGGCGGGACCAGCCTTTCTGCGCCGCGGACAAACTGACTACTCCAGCCCCAACCCACCGTCCACGGCCAGTATCTGACCGGTAATAAACTCGGGCGCGGTGGCAAAGAACATGACCGCGTGGACCACCTCCTCGGCGGTGCCATTGCGCTGCATCGGGGTTTTGCCTGCTATTCGCCGAAGGAATCCAGCATTCCTGCTGTCGCCCAGATCAATCATGCCGGGCGCGACACAATTGACGGCTATGTCGGGTGCGAGCGCCTTGGCCATCACCTGGGTCAACATCGTTAAAGCAGCCTTAGAGGCGCAATAGTGGGCGTGCGTACCCCAGGGCCGCAGCCCGCCCAGCGAACCCAGATGAATGATGCGCCCATGACGCTGCCGCAAAGATTTCAATGCTGCCTGCGACACCAGGAAAGGGCCGCGGGCATTGGTGGCAAACATTTCATCCCATTGCCGGACCGTCATTTTTTCGAACTCCACAGTCTCGTAAATGGCGGCATTATTGACCAGCAGGTCCAGGCCTCCGAACTCACCAGTAACTCTTTTGACCGCGTTGCGAACGCTTTTCTCGTCGCGCACGTCGCAGGCGAGTGCCAGCCCGCGGACTCCGTGCCTGCGGATGTCTTGCGCGGTTTGCCGAGCCGCACGCCCCGATCTCAGATAGGTAATGCCTACGTCAGCGCCGGCTTCCGCCAGGGCTAGGGCGATCTCCCGCCCAATGCGGCGCGCCCCACCGGTGACCAATGCCGCTTTGCCCTTTAATTCGCCTGCAGCCATGGCCGCGATTGTACCCTGCGGATTAGCCCTCAGGTTACTTGACCCTCAATACGGTTGGGCTAGCGTAGCTGGGATGGAGCAACTGAAGAAGATCTACCGCGCAGCACGCTGGCTCATGCTGGCCGCTACGCTGATAACTGGATTTTTGGCCTTAAAGAATCCCACGCCCGTCGCCGAGACGCTTTCTCCTGCTCTGGTCAAGCAGAACGCCGAATCGTTCCAGCAAAAGCTCACCGAGCTGGCTAATGCACAGTCGTCCGGGGAAACCGGCACCGAGGTCCATTTCACTGCTCCTGAGGTCAACGCCGCCATCGTTCAAGCCACATTCCCGCAACCCACGCCCGGCGGGCCCACGCCTGCTTCGCAGCCGGCGACCCAAGCCGCAGCCGCACAGGTTCCGATCAAGTCCACGCAGGTGAGCTTTGAAGATGACGTGGTCAAAGGCCTATTTCTCACCGAAGTGTACGGCAAGGACGTTTCCATCACGGTCGCCGGACACCTGGGCAGCCGCGACGGTTACGTCACCTTCGAGCCCACGGAATTCAAGGTAGGCGACCTGAGCGTGCCCGTCTCCGTGGTCAATCCCGTCTTGGAACGCAAGCTGGCTGACCCGGAGAACCGCGACAAAATGAAGCTGCCGGAATTTGTGAAGAACCTGCGGGTGGAAAACGGCGAACTGGTTATAACCGAGTAAACCTTACTTCGATTTGCCCTCGCGCTTGCCGCGCACCAGGTGCAGCATGGAATCCAGGGTCTCCGCCAGGTCTTCCTGGCAGCGTTGAACCGACTTCTTGGCCAGTTCGTCCGTGTCCTTCTGGAATTTGCCCATCGCTTCCGCCAGGTACGACTGCAACCTCGGCGACATCGTCTTCTCGAACTCGGTCAAGCGGTCGGTCATCTCCCGTGATTTGCGCTCGGCCAGTTCCTCGACCTGGCGCTGCGCTTCTCGGCTGCGCTGCTCGATGGGCTCGCGCGCCATCTCTACCGCCATGTGGATGCGGCCCTTGATTTCGCCGCTGGTTTCCACCACCGCGTCGTGGACGGCCTGGCGCAGCCGCTCCATCTGCTTTTCCATCCAGCCCTGCGCGTCCTCCCGCTGGTGCAGGAAGGCGGCGTTCATGGACTCGGCGCGCTGCGTTTCCTGCTGCACTGACGCCAGCAGTTTTTCCAGCCCCTGGTTGGTGCCCTCGGCGCGCGCCAGCAAAGGCTCCAATGAGCCGCTCAAGCGCTTTTCGACGGCTTCCATCTGCTCGCGGATAATGTCCCCTGCCGCTTTCTCCACGTCCGTGCGGAGCTTGTTGACCGCGTCGCCGGTGGCGCGTTCGATGTAACCCTGCAGACGGGCCTCCCAACGGCCGGCCAGTTCGTTGGCCCGTGCTTCCACCCAGGCTTTCTCCGCCTGGCTGGCTTCGCGTTGCTTTTCCCAGATGTGGCGCTGGCTGGCGAATTCCTCTTTCAGGTGCGTGTTCAGGGAACCGCGCAGTTCGTCGCTTACCTTACGCAACATGCTCTCCGAGGAACTGCGCAAGGCCGCCATGTGCGTATCCAGGGCCGATTGCAGCTCCTGCTGGCGTTGCTGTGTCAGTTGGTCCAGCTTCTTCTGCTGCGCGCTTACTTGCTCTTCCAGGCGCTTAATTTCCTGCTCAGTCTGGCTGCCCACCTGCCGCAGGATGCCCGCCGCGCTGCTTTCCACCTTCTGCTCGGCCGCCCTGACCGCCGATTCCAGCCGCGCTTGCAAAGCTTCGCGGCTGCGTTGTCCTTCATCGAGCCGTGCGGAAAGCTCACTCGCCTGTTTGGCCAGCTCAGCCAGTTGTTCCTGCGCGCCCGTGCCCAGGCGCTGTGCTTCGGCCAGCTTCTCCGCGAATTCCTTGTCGCGGCGCTGCGCTTGTTGCTGAACCTCACTGGTGATGGTTTGCAGTCCTGCCGCCACATCTTCCTTAATCTGCTGACTCGCGGCCTGGGTGAGCGATGCGACCACTGACTCCAGTGCTTCGCGGGCGCGGCGCGCCTCTTCGGTGCCCGCGGTAAGCTCGGTAATCTGCGCCTGCAGCTGGGTTGATTTTTCTTCCAGCGCCGCCGCAGCCCCGCCGATCTGCTGCTTCTGGGCCTCCAGCTCCGCTTGCATGGTGGCGCGCAGCTCGGAGCGCAACTGCTCCCCGATTTCGTGCACCGTGGCTTGGGCCGCCTTGAAATGCTCCGCCTGCCGCGCTATTTCGTCGAATTGTTGAGCGGCGCGTGCTGCCATCGCCTGCTCCAGCTGTTGCTTCTGAGCTTCCAATTCCGACTGCAGCGTACCGCGTAGCTCGGCACGCAATTGCTCGCCCAGGCCGCGCAGCTCGGCTTCCACAGCTTTGAGTCGCTCAACTTGCTGCCCAGCTTCGTCGGAGCGCTGGGCCGCGCGGGCAGCCGCTTCTTCCTGCAGCTTGCGCAGGCGCTCGGCCTCTTCCTGCGCCGCCTGTTGCGCCTGCCTGAGCTCCTGCTGAAGCTTTTCCGATTCCTCGCGCACCGATTTTTGCAGAGACTCTTTGAGGTCCTCGCTGGCAGCACGTAGCGCTTCCTCGGACGCTTTGCGACGTACCTCTTCGGCCGCCTCCGACTCGGCAGCCGACTTTTGCGCTGCTGCTGCCCCTTCCAGCCGCTCCTGCAGTTCCGCCAGCTGCTTACGCATGCCCTCGAACTGCTCTTCTGCGCGCGCCTGAAGACGCTGTTCCGCTGCGCCCACAGCTTCACCGGCATGCTGCTCCACGGCTTGTGGAAGCAGATGAATCAGGGACTGCATCCATTGCTGCAATTGCCGGACCTCTTCCACCTGCGAGGCAGTCACTGCCGCGCTTTCCGCGGTTGGCGCCGTCTCTGGCTTGCCTGCTGCGGTTGGCGAGGCGCCGCTCTCTTCCTCCGGCCTAACCTTCTCCTTAACAATTTCGCTGATGACGGTGATGTGGGCCTGCAGCCGGTCCTGCAGCTGGCACAGCGACTCCAGCCGCGCCTCGGTGTCCACCATCTGCTCTTTCCAGTGTTCCAGCTTGGTTTCGACCTGGTCGTCCACCTGCCACATCAGGTCCTGCAGGTGTTCTTCCATTTGTTTGCGCAGGTCCGCCCAGTCACGATCGCGAATGCCAAAGGCATTTCTGGCCCCGGGCTGTGCTCCGCTTCCGCGCCCAACCTCGGAGGCACGCTGTCCGGAGCCATTGTTGTTCGCCATAGTTGCAGGCTTCGCTACATCAACCCTGGGCGGTTCGGCTACCGCTGCGTTTTGCATGGTGACCGGCGGATTCACGGGCGGGGCGGGAGTCACCAGGGAAAACTCTGGTGCCGCCAGGGTTGCAGCGGAAGCGGCTGTGCCGGAAGAGCCGGCGCCTGCAGCGGCGCTGGCTGCCAATGGAGCTGCTGCCGGTTCAGACTCCTGGCCCGCGGATGGTTTATCCCAGTCATGGGGCGGGTTGCGCACACCCCAAACGTTGGCCGGCACATCCAGCTGCAATCCCAACAGCCAGGCGCGGCCGTCCTCGCCCAGTTTGACCACGTCGGCGATGTGGGCCATTACTTCGCGATTATCGGGCAGCAATCCCAGTTTGACCGGGGTGCCCTTCTCGAGCGGAGTATGGCAAATTACGCCACAGCCATGGGCGTTAACGGCGACGGTTTCGCAAGTTTCGTTAAACGGAACGCGCGGGTCTACACTCGTGATCTGGATGGGAATCTGCCACCTGATCCGGGTGGAGCGCCGCATTATGGTGTGCCTGGACAATTGCTCTCTTCCGCGGGGAGGCAGTAAGTGCTTGGCACACTGCGAATAAGCTCGCGCGCCCAACGCACCTTCTTAATGTGAATTGTATTTTTGCTTTGGAAACAGGCGAAAGTAACTGAAGTAATCGGCGGCCACCAACTCCGGCGGAGGCAGGGATGCGCGTGTGCCCCCAACTCGTTCGATTCACAAGGTCATAGGGCCGATTCAGTGAGTGGTTGTCGGAGTGGTGTGGCCCCAAACACCTGTTCGCACTTTGGTCATTTCCAGAAGGCTCACCAGGTAACAAAGGCGCTTGTCCCCATCAGCCGCATCTGCCAACTTCCGCGGCAAAGATCGGATGGTCGAGAGCAATACGATTCACGTATGCTGGTGATAACACTGGAGCTAACCATGGCTACGACCCTCGATCCCGTCTTGCGCGAGCAACTGCTCGAGCGGCGCCAAATCCTGCAGAGGTCAATCACCGGCCCGGCTCCGGGCGCGGAATTATTTGATTTGCTGCAGCAGGTAGATCAAGCACTGGAGCGGATGGATAGCGGGACCTATGGCCTCTGCCAAGTCTGTCATGATGCTATTGAACCGGAACGGCTGGCAGCCGACCCGCTCACCTGCTTTTGTCTGGATCACCTGACTCCTGCGGATCAGCGGGCGCTGGAACGCGACTTACACCTGGCGCGGGAAATTCAGTGTGGTTTGCTGCCCAAAACGGACGCCAGGTTCGGGCCGTGGCAAATTTCCTTCCATTACCAGCCCGCCGGCCTCGTAAGCGGGGATTACTGCGACGTGGTGGATGCCGGCGGGCGCGGTCTCTATTTCATGCTGGGCGACGTTTCCGGCAAAGGCATCGCCGCTGCCATGCTGATGTCCAACCTGCACGCCCTGTTTCGCGCCCTCATTTCCGCGGGCCTGCCCCTAGGGGAACTGGTAGCCCAAGCCAGTCGCGCCTTCTGCGAGACCACGCTCGCGGCTCATTACGCCACGCTGGTGTGTGGACACGCATTCGCCACGGGCGAGGTTGAGCTCTGCAATGCAGGCCATCTTCCTCCCCTGCATGTTCATGGAAACGAGGTGGCAGAAGTGCCCTCAACCGGCCTTCCTCTGGGGATGTTCTGCAGTCAGGAGTTTGCTCTCAGCCGGCTTCGCCTGCAGAGGAACGATAGTCTCCTGCTCTACACCGATGGGCTGACTGAAGCTGAGGACAGTGCGGGAACGGCCTACGGGAAGGAGCGCTTGGGCAGACTGGTGGCAAGTAGTTTGGGCGACCCGCCCAGGGATCTATTAGCTGCTTGCCGGAAAGATCTGGATGCTTTCCGCGGCCCGGCCACCCTTCGCGACGATCTCTCCCTGCTGGCGCTAAGCCGAGCTGCCTAAACCAATCCCACCTTTGCGGCGGGCGTTTCAGCGCGCACTCCGCACGTGGTCCTGGCTGGCGCGGCGGTTTAGGCTGCCGAGGCGTATTTCGCCAGCTTGTTCAGCACCCCCTGAACCAGTTCTTCGCGGCGGCGCAACACGGCTTTAAATTCGCGATGCTCGGTGCGGGCAATTTCCCGCAGCAGCTCGCGATGGTGTTCTTCCATGATTTCGGAGATTAACGCGTGCTCTTCCGGGGTGAATGAGACTTCCATGGGTTTTCCTCCATCCGCCGTTGGGCGCGCTTGCGCGTCCGGCAGCAGGCGAGGGCCGCAGGCGCTTCACCCGCTTACAAGAAGCCGCCCGTCTTGATAGTCAGCGCGCTCAGGGCGAATTCTACCTTGGTGATCGCCTCGTCCAGTTGCGCGTGATGCTCGGCATCCTGTAGCCTCTCGCGCAGGCTCTTCAGCACCTGGCGAGCGCGGCTGAGATGCTCGATGGCTTGCTTAGAATCAGGACTTCCCTGCGGCTTCTCTGCCGGCGTTGCGGGCATCTCCCAACTCCTTTCCTTATCAGCTTAACGCTAATTGCCAGGCCTGGAGCAAAAAACTGAAGCATCTGACCCAGGACAGCCCCGCAACGGAGGCGCACTGCAAAGCGCAGCTCTCCCCAGTCAGTTCTCGGAAGTGCAGAAGGGACTCAGGCTCAGTGTTTCCGTAATCCAAAAAGCAGCCAGCCGACCACCACTCCAGCGGCGAAGGATAGCACAGAGGTCGAGGCCACAACCGGCAGGGGGTGGCGCTTTACCTCGTGGGCCGCATCGTCCATGATCTCTTCAGCCACGGAGAGGCCGTGCTTCATGGCGCGGCGTGCGGCGTGTACTCCATCTTCAAGAGCGTCGGCGACCGCGCTTTTCAAACGCGCGGCTTCAGCCTCAGCAGCATTGGCGAAGGCAGCTTGTGCCATGCTTGTATCCTTTCGGGGAAACTGCCGGGCGTGCCACACGGACCGTCGGTTCGTCCGAACCGTAAGCTGAGCAGGTTCGCTCGTCCTCGTATTTCAGCGCGTGGGTCGCGCCCGGCTCAGTCTTATAGTCGCGCTGGGGCCAAAACAGCGCGGTGATGTGCGACACAGCAGACGGTGAGCAATCTGCGGTGGCACAGAGCCTCAGGGGATTCTCGGGCGTGGGTCTTCTAGCGCACTGCAAGCGGCGCATCCAGGGTGCTGGCCCATCCCAGCGCAACGATCCAGCCGATCAGAGTCCAACCCAGGAACAGGTTTAACAGCAGAATGGAAACGACGTTGCGCTTGTGCCGCACCAGAGCCACAATGGTCGGCAGAAAATAGATGACAAACCCAAAGCCGAAAAACGGCCCAAACAGGAAGGGAAAGAAATAATAAGCGGCAAGTTCCATGCTGCGGCGCATCCGTTAGCGCCCGTCTATCACCTGTACGCAAGGCGGCTCGTCGCGGTTCCACCCACTCATGGTTGGTTGTGGCTGGAACTGACAGCAGCGCGGCAACCGCAGACCGTGTGCTTCCCCTCACGTCCTCTGGGTGATAATCTAACTAGGCTGAGCGGGAGTAGTTCAGCGGTAGAACGCCAGCTTCCCAAGCTGGATGTCACGGGTTCGATCCCCGTCTCCCGCTCCAAGAAATTCTGCCAACCTCAAGATTCGATCGCGCGCAAAAAGAACTCCACCGCGCTACGCACGCGCTCCGCCAATTTGTGGGGGCCGGTGATGTCGAGCGCCCAGTTCCGCACCACGGTGCGATACAGGCCCTCCATGAACTCTGCCTGGTGAACGACGGGAAAATCGCGCGTGACCTCGCCGCGTTTCTGGCCCTGGGAAAGGATCTCCCGCAGCAGGCCACGGGCAATGGCGTCATGGTTGCGCATTTCCGGGGAGCGCACCGGATCCATGGCGCCGCTCAGCACCACCGCCCGCCACAGGGGCCGATCGGCTTCGGTCATGCGGGCCAGGCTACCGTAAAGCCGACGCAGGTGCTCGGCGGTGCTGGCCTCGCTGGCCAGTTCGGAGCGAAGTTGCCCAGTGATGCAGGCTATCCCGCGTAAGCCTACATCACGCACTACCGCGTCTTTGCTGGGAAAGTAGCGGAAGAAAGTGGGCTGGCTGATCTCCAGCACCTGCACGATATCTTCCACCCGGGTGTTTTCGTAGCCATGTTTGCGGAACAGACGGATGGCTGTGTTGATGATCTGCTGCCGCAGCTTTACTTTTTTGCGCTCGCGCAGGCCAGGCACAGGCGTGGCTTCTCCGGTTTGTGGATGCGGAATGGCGCCAACCCTGCCGCGCCTCAACACGCCGTTCTGCCGCTCCTGCAACCCCTCCGGCGTCCGGCTCCCGCGCGCGGTTCTGGCGATGGCCATGTTCCGAATTTCCCCTCCCCAAACGATGAGCCGCCTCCGCGGCGGGCTGCAAAATATCTTCTGGCGGCAGCACTCAAGCTGCCCGAAACTGCCAAGCGCCGTTTTAGAAGCTCATGCGCACGCCGAGCTGAATTTCGCGGGCCGCAAAAATGGATGTAAACCCGAGAGGCTGGCTGGGCGAAAGCCCGGAACTCCCATGGACGTTAAAAGTAGTAGCCCCTGCCCCGCCGGCACTCAGGGGCAGGCCGAAGAGCGGCCCCACGACATTGTTTACGCTGGCAAAGTTGGTGCGGTTGGTCAGGTTAAATCCCTCAGCCAGGAATTGCACGCTGGCTTTCTCGCTCAGCTTGACGCTGCGGGCCAGTCGCATGTCGAGGGTGACGTAGTTTGGGCCGATGCCGGTGTTGCGTCCCGCGCCAATCGGCCGGTCGTTGGTGGAGTGACGGTCTCCGTTCACATCCGCCCCCGCCAGCAGGTTAAAAGGGTGGCCGCTGTTGTAGGAAACAATGGGCGAAAGTTCAAAGCCGGTAAGCGCCGAATTTGTCCATGGGCTCTGTAAGATTCCGGCCACCACCAGTTTGTGGCGCTGATCAAAGTCGGAGAGGCCACGCTCTGCCGAGAGGTTGCTGTTGTCCACGGGTCCAAAGTCGCTGTTGAAGTCGGTGGTAGTGTCAAAGGCCTTGCTGTAGGTGTAATTCCCAACGAATGTGAAGTGGCTGCTGAAGCGCTTTCTCAGTTCCAGAATGCCGCCCTCGTACAGGGCTGAGGCTTTGGAGCTGTACTGGTCAGACTGCAAAATGAGCGGATCAACAAAGCAGTTGAAGTTCAGCGCCCCGGCACAGCCCGGTCCTCCCCAGTTGCGGTAGCGTACGGTTTGCCCGTTGGCCAGGACTGCTGTCGAGAACGGCGCCGGCAAGGCATTGGTGTCAATTGCCACCGGCAGCCGCAGAGTGTGCGAATAAATGCCGCTCAGCGAAATCGAGAGGCCGTTCCCCAGTTCCCTTTCCAGCCCCAGGGAGGCCTGCTCCGAGTAGGGATTCTGATAATTCGGCTGGCCGGTGAAGATTACCGTCAGCGGCGGCAGCGGCCCGGTGTTGGACACCGTGACTCCCAGGGGCGCCAGGTCGGCGGGCGTGATGCAAGCAGCGTTGCCCGGCGCAGGGGTGGTGCATTGAATTTTTCCCTGGGCGAACAAGCGGCCGAAGATGTATGCCGAAGTTACCGCCGGATTCAGAGGGTCGCCGGTCAACGGGATGAGGATGTTTGCGATCTGCCTGGTGTTATTGACATTGCCCAAAGTGTGGACCACGTCCGCGATCTGGCCATACACCTGGGAATAGAAAATCCCAAAGCCGCCTCGGATGGCCGTTTTATGGTCGCCGAACGGGTCCCAGGCAAATGAAACCCGGGGAGCGAAGTTGTCCTTGTCGGTGTGCAGCTGGCCGTACTGCGCATCCAGTTCGTAACGCAGGCCGTAGTTGAGCGTGAAGTTGGGCCTGACCTGCCAGGAATCCTGCCAATACATTCCGGCAAACGGGCGAGGATAGTTGTAGATGGGACTGCCGAATCCCTGCTCATAGAACTGGGGCGCGCCCAGCGAAGCGGACTGCAGCGAATTAATCGTCGCTGGATTGATGGACGACGAAAGACCGCATGCCAGCGCCGGAGCCTGCAGGCACAAACTGAGCACCGCGCCGGGCAGATTACCGAACACAAAACGCCCAGGGAAAAAGGTGTGCGACTCCGTATGATTACCCCGCTCCAGGAACTGGCCGCCGAACTTGAAGGTGTGCGACCCGTGAACAGTGGTGAAATTGTCGCCCACTTCCGGGCGCCGCAAAATGCTCAGGTTGGGAATAAAAATCTGTGTTCCGAAATTAGCAAAACCGGGGATATCAAGCCCAGGCTGCGCCGGGACATTAGGGATTACGTCAAAGTTAAAGTAGTTCCATTGCAGCAGGAGCTCGTTCTGGGTCGCTGGACTGAACTGGTGGAACCAGTTCCCCTGCAGCGTGTGGTCATAGTCGTGTATGGAGCTGCCCCGGGAAAATCCGATGAGTGACTGCACGTCGGGAGATTCCTCCAGGTCATGCGTGAAGTTATAGCGAAGGAAAACCTGGTTGCTGTTGCTGAAGCGGTGGTCCAGGCGGCCCGAGACTTGGTATTCCCGCGACTGGTAGGGGAACACGCCCCCGTTGGTCTCAAACTGGTTTAGTAAGAAGCCATTCAGAGCAGCTTGGCCAGGGGTGACAAAGGGATTGGGACCCGGATTGGGGTTGAGCGTCAAAATGCTTTGCAGGGCAAACGCACAGGTGGCAGCCGGCAGCAGGATGGGATTCTGCGTGGGATTCAACGGATTAGTAGTGATGCAGGGCACCATGGGATTACCCGGTTCGGTAGCTAGCCCATTCAGAATGGCCACCTGGTCATTCTCGGGCGTGCTTTGCGGACGAAAGATGCTGGTATCGGTCAGCAACGGCACGGCGTTCTGCGCGTCCTGCCGCAAACCTTCAAAACTGAGGAACAGGAAAGTCCGGTCCTTCTTGATCGGGAACCCAATGCTGCCGCCGAATTGCTGCCGACTCAAAGTGTTCTTAACCGGCCGCCCGGTCGCGTCGGGCTGGGCAGGATCAAATGCCTGTCCCGGCTGCAGGGCCTGGCTGAAGGCAAAACGATCGCGGGCGTCGAGGGCATCATTTCGGAAAAAGCCATACAGGCTGCCATGTACCCGGTTGGTGCCTGATTTAGAAACAATATTGATGGCAGCGCCGCTGGCCCCGCCCAGTTCCGCCGCATAGTTGCTGCGGTTGATTTGGAACTCCTGCACCGCATCCTGGCTCAGGTTGGGGCGCACTCCGCCGGTGTCGTCGTTGCTTTCGCCGCCGTCCACCGTCACGTTATTTCCCCGGCCATTGCTGCCGTAGAAGGAGAGACCACTTTGCGGTGTCTGCTTGACCCGGAAATCCTGGTCGCTAGCCAGGCGGGTGGCGTTCGACACTCCGGGCATCAAGAGGGTGAAGGTCAGATAGTCGCGGCGGTCAATGGGCAACTCAGTGATGTACTGCTGGTTGATGCTGTCGGCCTGGCTGCCGCGCGTAGTTTCCACCAGCGGCGGCTCTCCACTTACCTCCACCACGGTTGACACTGACGCCGGGCTCAATTGAAAGTCAATGACCACCGTCCGCCCCAGGCTGACCACCACGCCCTTTCGGATCTCGGTGGCAAACCCGGATCCTTTTGCGGTCACGTCGTAGGTCGCCGGCGGCAGCCCGGTCAGGTGGAACTCGCCGGCCTCGCCTGAGGTGGTTGTCCGCTCGAATCCCGTAGCAGCGTCCGTCACGCTGACTGGGACGTGAGGCAGGAAGGCGCCGGAAGAATCCTTTACCGTTCCCCGGAGGTCTCCCGAGGAGCCGACGCCCTGCGCGTAAATCATGGTGGGCAGCAGCAAGCCGACAAGCAGACATGCCACACGCGTTTTCATACGTTCTCCTTTGCGAGACATCTCCCAGCTCTTGCGGTGAGGGCCCTAAGGAAGTAAGCCAGACTTCGAGCCGTTATGAGTGCTGGGCGGAGAAACGCATTTCAGGAAGCATAAGTCCTCGTACTTGGGAGGACATATTCCGCAGATTGAAATCGGAACAGAGCGAAGGTTTTTCTGCCTCCCCGCGAATTAACGCGAGAGTCAATATCACATAATAGAGACTAACGTCAATAGAATATGAGGCTGGGTCGCCTTCATTTTCTGAGCACAGGAATTGGCTTTATCAAAGCGTCTGAGCAGCTGTGAACATCACCTTCCGCTGGAGGTGTTGATGCCAAACCATTGCTCTCGCTTAGACTGTCGAGAGCGGTAACCGTGACATTTTTTAAGCGGGCTCATTCCGGCGGGCACCCAACTGGGTACCAGGTACTGGATACCGGGTACTAATCACTGTTTCCACGCCACCGCCACGCCATCGCGCAGCGGAATGATGGTGGTCATGAAATCAGGTGCGTCGTAAAGCAGGCGGTTGAATTCGAGAATGGCTTTGGTTTCGGAATCGGCTTTGTCCTCCGGCTGCCCGACTTTCCCGCTCCAAAGCACATTATCGGTGACGAAGAGGCCGCCCTTTCGCACGCGCTTGGCCGCCACCCGGAACGCACGCGGGTAGTCCGACTTGTCCACGTCGTTGAAAACGATGTCGAAGGGCTCTTTCTGCTCGGAAAGTATCTCCAGCGCGTCGCCCACCTTGATGGTGACCCGGTCGAGCACGCCGGCGCGCTCCAGGTTGCGCTTGGCTTCGTCGGCATTCTTGCGGCTGCCGTCGGTATAAATCACGCGGCCGGCCTCGCCCACCGCGCGGGCCCACCAGATGGTGGAATAGCCAATGGCCGAGCCCATCTCGAAAACAGTGCGCGCTTTGATCATGCCG
>Ga0075425_100002924_pt1 | contig 17230 bp, 17 predicted proteins | sample SoiMethybrSBSTD4_FD_75300 | JGI IMG/M metagenome (GOLD analysis project Ga0075425, IMG submission 75300) | Bulk soil microbial communities from a Populus tree surrounding site in Tennessee, USA - Soil MetaG P. TD hybrid SBSTD4 | ecosystem: Environmental > Terrestrial > Soil > Tree plantation... | reverse complement strand
TCGTGCCGCTGCGCGAAGAGGCGGCGGCGCGGCTCACGATCCGCTTGAAGGTAAGAAAACTCACCTACAACACGATCGGCCACGAATTCACGCATTTGCTCCAGGGGCTCTCCAAGATCCATTTCAAAGCCGGCAAGGCGACCGAGGCGATGCCCTTCGGCGAGAAGCAATGCGACATCTGGACGCTGGCGCGGAGTCCGTTGTTCCTCGACGACGCACCCACCTACATCCGCCTGCCGCGCGCCATGCGCGAGGACTGGCCGCGCTATGCCAAAGCCGTGCGGCGCCTCTGCATCGCCGCGCTCAAGAAACGCAGAACCCACCGACTCTACATGCAGTGGCTCGAGGCGAAGATCAAAGAATTGGCGAAAAGACCCGTAGAGCCGAAGGCGGGCGAGCAGATGGGGCTGCCGTTTTGATTATGGTAAATCTACGACAAAGGAGAACGATGAAAAAATATTCGATCGTTATCGCGCTCATTTTAGCGCTGGGTTTGGGACGGATCGCCGCCGCGGCGGACGGCCAGGACAAGCCGGGCAAGGGGGCGACTTACGCCACGGCCGACCAGGCGAGCTATAAAGAAGTCGTTCCCGGCGTGAGTCGCGCGGTGCTCTGGGGCAACCCGGACAAAGGGCCGTACGGCGCATTTACCAAATTCAAGGCGGGAGCGGACAACGGGATGCACACGCACACGAACGACGTCTGGCTCGTCGTGATCAAAGGCGCGTATCTTTACAAGGACGACGCGGGGGAGAAGCGCGTCGCGCCCGGCTCTTTCATTCGCATTCCCGGCAAGCTCAAGCACTGGAGCGGCGGCGATTCCAAAGAGGGCGCGCTTTTCTACGAGGAGGGAGCGGGGAAATTCGACCTGAAGCCGGCGAAATAGCAGGCCGGCTTTTCAATACACCACGACACTCCGGATCGATTCGCCTTTGTGCATGAGATCGAAGGCGTCGTTGATCTTCTCCAGCGGCAGCGTGTGGGTGATGAGATCGTCGATGTTGATTTTCTTTTCCATGTACCAGTCGACGATCTTCGGCACGTCGGTGCGCCCTCTCGCGCCGCCGAAGGCGGTGCCCTTCCAGGTGCGGCCGGTGACGAGCTGAAACGGCCGCGTGCGGATCTCCCGGCCGGCGCCGGCCACGCCGATGATCGTCGAGACGCCCCAGCCGCGGTGGCAGCATTCGAGCGCTTGGCGCATCACGTCGACGTTGCCGATGCACTCGAAAGAATAATCCGCGCCGCCGTCGGTCAGGTCGATCAGATGCTCCACCAGATCGCCTGACACGTCCTTCGGATTGACGAAATCGGTGAGACCGAACTTCCGCGCCAGCGCCTCGCGCCGCGGATTCAAATCGACGCCGATGATGCGGTCCGCGCCCGCGATGCGCGCCCCCTGGACGACGTTGAGGCCGATGCCGCCCAAGCCGAAAACGACGACGTTCGATCCCGGCTCGACCTTCGCCGTGTTGAGCGCGGCGCCGATGCCGGTCGTGACGCCGCAGCCGATGTAGCAGACCTTGTCGAACGGCGCGTCTTCTCTGATTTTCGCGACGGCGATCTCCGGCAGCACGGTGAAATTGGCGAAGGTCGAGCAGCCCATGTAGTGATGCAGCTTCTTGCCGCGGAGCGAAAAGCGGCTTGTGCCGTCGGGCATGACGCCTTTGCCCTGCGTCGCGCGGATCGCCGTGCAGAGATTGGTCTTGCGCGAGAGGCACGCCTTGCACGCGCGGCACTCGGGAATGTAGAGCGGTATCACATGATCGCCCTTGGCGAGCGTCGTCACGCCGCGGCCGGCTTCCACGACGACGCCCGCGCCCTCGTGGCCGAAGATCACGGGGAATAATCCCTCGGGATCGGCGCCCGAGCGCGTAAACTCGTCGGTGTGGCAGACGCCGGTCGCCTTGATCTCGATCAGCACCTCGCCGTCTTTGGGACCGTCGAGGTTTACTGTCTCGATTTTCAGCGGTTTTCCCGCCTCGAACGCGACCGCTGCTTTGACTTCCATGTGCGCTCCTTAGCATCATCTGTATTAAATAAGCGGCATCGCTGCAAGAATTGTTGACGCGCTCTATAAACGCTGGTATGGCTCGCGATATGAAGCGCTACGAGTGCTTAAAAGAAATCGCCGGAACGGTCGGCGACGCGCTCGTGGTCGTGTGCGTCGGCGGGACGTCCTCGGAGTGGAACGCCTACCGGCCGAGCGACGGTAATCTCCGCTGCTGGACGCTCGGCCTCACCTCGTCGGTCGCGCTCGGCATGGCGCTCGGGCTGCCGCATCGCCGCGTCATCGCGCTCGACGGCGACGGCTCGCTGCTGATGAACCTCTGCGGCCTGCCGACGATCATGCGCAAAAAACCGAAAAATTTGATTCACGTCGTCTTCGACAACGGCGTCTACGAATCCTCGGGCGGGACCAGGACGGCGACGGCGGAGGGCGTCGATTTCGTCGCCGTCGCCAAAGGCGTCGGCATCCAGAACGCCTTTGGTGCCGACACCGTCGAAGAGTTCAAGAAGCTCTTCGGCGAGGCGATGGGGCGCCGGGAGCATACCTTCATCTGCGCGCGCGTCGAGCCGGGCAGGGGAGAGGTGCCGCCGTGGCCGTGGCCCGACGTGGAAAACAAATACCGCTTCACGCGGCACATCGAGCAGACGGAAGGCATTTCGATTTTACAGGCGCGCATTCCCGGCAGCTGGAAAAAGAGCTGATGCGAAATTATTTTTGGGCGCTGGCGCTCGCGTCGATGTTGCTCCACGGCTCCGCTGCGGCCCAGGATAAGAAACCCGTGTCGCTAACCGTGAGCTATCCCTCGATCAGCGGCGCGCAGGCGGTGCTCTGGATCGCAAAGGAGACCGGCATCTTTCGGAAAAACGGTCTCGAAACCGACCTTGTCTACGTTACCGGCGGCCCGCGCTCGATGGCCGCGCTCCTCTCCGGCCAGTTGCAGGTGATCGGCACGGGCGGCAACGCGCTGGTGGCGGCCAACCTGAACGGTGCGAAAGACGCCGTGCTGATCGCCACGACTTACAACACGCTGGTCTTTTCGCTGATGACGAAGCCGGAGCTCAAGGATCCTAAAGATCTCAAGGGCAAGCGCTTCGGCGTCACGACCGCAGGGAGCCTATCGGACTTCACGCTGCGCACGATTCTCAAGCGCTCGGGCCTCGATCCGGCGCGCGACGTCGTCGTTCGCGCGATGGGCGGCTATCCGGAAATCCTCGCCGGCATGAAATCGGGGCAGCTCGAAGGCGGGGTTTTTTCGCCGCCCTCGAACATCACGGCGCAGACGCTCGGCTTCCGCGAGTTCATGGACGCCGGCGCGACCGGCCTTGAGTATGCCAGCACCTGCTACGGCACGACGCGCCGCTTCATCCGCGAGCGGCGCGAGACGGTCGCGCAGTTCATCCGCTCGCTCGCAGAAGCGATCCATCGCTTCAAGACCGACAAGGCGCTCGCGCTGAAGATCATCCAGCAATACACCAAGACGCGCGATGCCGAGGTGTTGGAGGAGACCTACCGCGTCTACGCGATCAAGTATCTGCCGCGCGCGCCGTATCCGACTCCGAACGGCGTGCGGGCGATTCTCGACTCATTCGAATCGACTATGGCGGACGCCAAAGGCGCCGATCCCGAGAATTTCATCGACGGGAGCTTCGTGCAGGAGCTCGATAAGAGCGGCTGGATCGCCAAACTCTATCAGTGATCGAGATGGACGCCAAAGCCAGCGCCGCCGCCGTTTTGAACGGCATGAAAAAGGCCGGTATCGACTTCGTCGCCAGCCTGCCGGACATCAACTGCCTCGATCTCATCGGCGCGCTGGAGCGCGACGGCGAGATCGTCCACGTCCCGCTCTGCCGCGAGGAAGAGGGAGTCGGCATCTGCGCGGGCGCGCGCCTGGTCGGCAAGAAGCCGGCGCTGCTGATGCAGAACGCGGGCCTGCTCAACAGCTGCAACGGCATCGTCACAACCGGCATCCAGCTCGAGCTGCCGATCCTGCTCGTCGTCTACTACGCCGGCGACATCGGCGACCGCGGCTTCGCGCGCGTCGGCACGGCGACCGTTCCGGTGCTCGACGCGCTGGGCGTCCGCCATTATCTTCTCCGAGACGCCGACGCGATCGACTGGACGTTCAAGAACGCCTGGATCCTGGCCGAAGATTCCTGCCGTCCCGTCGCCGTTCTTCTGACGAAAGACGTCCTCGGCACCAGGGCCTGAGCCGCGCTTTCGACGCCGCTTCGCAAAACCACCCATTCATTCTACAATCGGCACGGCATGACTCGCGCCGGCCATTTTGTTTCACGCAACGCGCCGCTCCTCGCCGCCTCGGCCGGTTTCCGCGCCGCCCTGTTTCCGATCCCGATCATCACGCTTTTCTGGAAGGACCAGATCGGCATGTCGCTCGCCGACATCATGTGGCTTCAGGCGATCTTCGGCGCGACGGCGGTCGTTTGTGAATTTCCCTCCGGCTACGTCGCCGACCGGCTGGGCTACCGCTGCTCGCTCGTGATCGGCGCGGCCTTTTGGCTCCTCGGCTGGATCGCCTATGCGCTTGGGACGACCTTCGGCGGCATGGTTTTAGCCGAGATGCTGCTCGGGGTCGGCTTGGCTTTCATCTCCGGCGCCGACAGCGCGCTGCTTTTCGTCTCCGTCGAAGGCGGGGAGAATCTCGCCCGCTACCGTGCGTGGGAAGGGCGCGTGCGCGCGACCTCGCAGGCGAGCGAGGCGGCGTCGTCGGCGCTCGGCGGCTGGCTTTATTCGCTCGCGCCGCGCCTGCCTTTCTGGGTGCAGATTCCGGTCGCGGCGGCGAATCTGGGCGCGATCGCCGCCATGCGCGAGATCCGCCCTTTGGAACGCGGCGAGCGCATGAGTCATCTCCGGCGCGCCTGGCACATCGTGACCCATGCGCTCGTGCGCCATGCCCGGCTTCGCGCCGCGATGGCGCTCTCCGTCGCGCTCGGCATCTCGACCTACATCGCGGTCTGGCTCATCCAGCCCTGGATGCAGCGGCGCGGCATCCGGCCGGTCTGGTTCGGCCCGCTGTGGGCAGGGGCGCATCTCTGGCTCGCGGCAACCTCGCTCGCCAGCGCGCGTTTGGCCCAGGCGTTCGGCGCCGCGCCTGTGCTGCTCGCCTGCAGCGTTATCGCGGGCGCGAGCTATTTGGCGCTCGCCTTCGGCTCGTCGCCGCTCGCCGTCGTGTTTTACTTAGGATTTATGACCGTCCGCGGGCTCCAGGGGCCGCTCCTCGCCGGCGTGCTCCAGGCCGACGCCCCGCCCGAGGATCGCGCGAGTGTACTGTCGCTCAACGCGCTGCTTTTCCGCCTCGCCGCCGTGGTTATCCTGCCGCCGGTCGGCGCGCTCGCCGACCGCGTCGGCATCGAGCCGACGCTCGGCGTCCTCGGCGCGCTTTCGCTCGCGGCCGCGCTCGCGGCCTGGGCGGCCTTCGCGCGCGCGCACGCCGGCTAGCCAATGCGTTCTGTTTTCAGTGCACCTTGATGCGCAGCTGCTTCGCCTTGCACTCGCTGCAAAGCTCGCCGATGTCGGGCTGGATCTCCAATTGCAGATAGTCGTCCGTGGGCCAGCGGGAGCAGTTCTCGGCGAAATGCCAGATGTTGCTTTGCGGGGATTTGCGGTAGATCGATTCCGTCTCTTCGCGGAGATCGACGCGGCGCAGATAGGTTTCATCCGGATCGCCGGGCCCGGAGCCGAGGTGGAGTTGGGTGCAGCAGTAGGGGCAAAAGGTGACGAGCGGCGAGGAGAAGACGTTGTCCAGTTCGAGGTGGCGGAGCGTAAATTTCCGCTGGCATTGAAAGCAGCGGATCGCGATCGACCATTGTGTGCGTCTTGCCATAGAACTCCGGCCGGTTATTTCCGCGCGGCGGCCTTCGCTTCCCTCCGCCGCGCGTGCAGCACCGGCTCCGTATAACCGTTCGGCGCTTCGTGCCCCTTGAAGACAAGATCCAGCGCCGCCTGGAAGGCGCTGCTTTTGTCGTAATCGGAGGCCATGCCGCGGTAGCTCCGGTCGCCGGCGTTCTGCCGGTCGACGATTTTCGCCATGCGCCGGAACGTCTCCAGCACCTGGTCGCGCGTGACGATGCCGTATTTGAGCCAGTTGGCGATGTGCTGGCTCGAGATGCGGAGCGTCGCGCGGTCTTCCATGAGCGCCACGTCGCGGATGTTCGGCACTTTCGAGCAGCCGACGCCCTGCTCGACCCAGCGGACGACATAGCCTAAAATTCCCTGCGCGTTGTTGTCGAGCTCGCGCTGGATCTCGTCCGATTTCAATTCGCGATTCAATTGCGGCGGCGTGAGGATGTCGTCGAGGCTCGCGCGGGCGCGCTTGGCGAGCTCCGCCTGGCGCTCGGCGACGTTGACGTAATGATAGTGGAGCGCGTGGAGCGTGGCCGCGGTCGGCGACGGCACCCACGCGGTGTTGGCGCCGGCCTCGGGGTGGGCGATCTTGGTCTTGACCATGTCGCGCATCTCGTCGGGCATCGTCCACATGCCCTTGCCGATCTGTGCCTTGCCGGGCAGGCCGGTCGCGAGGCCGATGTCGACGTTCCAGTTTTCGTACGCCTTGATCCAGGGCTCGGCTTTGATCTCTTCTTTCGGGAGCATCGGCCCGAGCTCCATGCTCGTGTGGATCTCGTCGCCGGTGCGGTCGAGGAATCCCGTGTTGATGAAGACAACGCGCTCCCTGGCCGCGCGGATGCATTCTTTCAAGTTGACCGTGGTGCGGCGCTCTTCGTCCATGATGCCGATCTTGATCGTGTTGGGCTCAAGCCCCAGCGCCTGCTCGATGCGCGCGAAGAGCTCCACGGTCGCCGCGACCTCTTCGGGTCCGTGGAGCTTAGGCTTGACGATGTAGATGCTGCCGGCACGGCTGTTGGCTTTCTTCCCGCGCAAGTCGTGGAGCGCGGCGACCGATGTCAGCATCGCGTCGAGAAAGCCTTCGGGAATCTCCGCGCCGCCTTCCGTCGTGACGGCGTCGGTGTACATATGGATGCCGACGTTGCGTACGAGAAGGAGGCTCCGTCCCGGCAGAGTCAATTTTTCTCCCGTCGGCGTCGAAAACGTCTTGTCGGGATTCAAGCGCCGCTGGATGGGCGTTCCGCTTTTGTCGAACGCGGCCTCCAGCGTCCCTTTCATGATGCCGCACCAGTTGCGGTAGACGGCGATTTTATCTTCGGCGTCGACCGCGGCGACCGCGTCCTCGCAGTCCTCGATGGTCGTGACCGCCGCCTCGACGACGACGTCCTTGACCCCGGCCGGGTGCGTCCTGCCGATCGGATGATCGCGATCGATCTGAATCTCGATGTGGGAATGGTTGTTGCGAAACAAAACGGCGGCAAGCTCGCCCTGCTTTTCCTGATAGCCGGCGAATTTCTTTGGCGCGGCGAGGCCGACGGTGGTGCCGTCTTTCAACTGCATCGCAAGATGCTTTTTACCGCCGCGCTCCTGTAAAAAATATCGCGCCACGTCGGTAAAACCGCCGCGTTTCAGCCCGACCGCCTTATCAAGAAACGCTTCGACATAGGCGATCACTTTCGCGCCGCGGCGAGGATTGTACGATTCGCCTTTCTCGGCGCCGCCGTCCTCGGGGATCACGTTGGTGCCGTAGAGCGCGTCGTAGAGGCTTCCCCAGCGCGCGTTGGCCGCGTTCAGCGCGTAGCGCGCGTTGTCGAGCGGCACGACGAGCTGCGCGCCGGCGATCTCGGAGATCTCCGGATCGACCTTCGCCGTGGCGATTTTGAAATCCCCGCCTTCGGGTAGCAGATAGCCGATCTCCTTCAGAAAGGCGGTGTATTCGGCGCGGTCGAACGGCCGGTTTTTGCGCGCGGCGTGCCATCCGTCGATTTTCACTTGCAGCGCGTCGCGCTTCTCGAGCAGAGCGCGGTTCTTCGGCCCGAGATCACGGACGATCGCGCCGAGCGCGCGCCAGACCGCGTCCGCATCGATGCCGGTGCCGGGCGCGATCTCATCGCGCACGAGGCGGTCGAGGCTTCGGTTTATCTTGAGCCCGCCCACCGCGAGGGTGTCCATTTCCATTCTCCTTACGCGTGATCATAAAGAGCCGCAAGGGCTATGGCAAGGAGCTTTTGAGGTTGACCCTCGGAAATAAGTCCATATAAACTCTGCAACATGAAATCGATCTTGTCGCCGGCGGCGCTGTCGCTGGTCGCGGCGCTCGCGGCGGGCTGCAACGCGCCTTTTTTCCCCACCGGCTCTCCGCCGGAAGGCCCTCCATCGATGGAAGAGACCGCATCTGTGGAAAAGCCTGAAGTCGAAAAGCCGGAAACCGATAAGCGCCAGACGGAGACGCGGGAGGCGGCAACGCGCGAAGACCAGCCGCGCCGACCGAAACTCCCCGCCTGCCAAGCTAAGGATTGTCCGCAGACTCCGGCGGCGCAAACGGCCATGAAGCAGAAACCCGCCCCCACGGCGCTGCGTCCCCGCAGCGAGTGGCCGACCGGCATCGGACCGCGACTCGCGCGGATGCTCGCGCGCGATGAATTGGAAAAGCTCGCCGCTGCGCATGTCCAGTTCGATGTCCCCGACCGCGTGTTTACCGGCACGAAAAGCAAGGTGCAGGTTCAGCTGTCGGACGAGTTGCGCGGGGAATTCGTGAAGAGTCTGCAGGATCTCGGCATGTCGAATGCCGAGGAGATCGCAGCGGCAAGCTCGTTCCGGGCTCAGCTTTCCGGAGACGCATTCAAGATCGAGGCGCCGGCCGACCAAGAGCACAGCATCGGCACCGGATCGGCCGCGTGGTCGTGGGAGGTCACGCCGGTCAAAGCAGGGGTTCAGTCGCTCGCGGTGATACTGGCGCCGAGGGTGAAGGTGCCGGGCGGGGGCGATGAAGAAAGAGAGATGCCTCCCATCATGCGGAAGATAACGGTCGAGCGCGGATCGCCGTCTGGAGCGGCGCTGCCGCACCGCGGACTGTGGATCGCCGGCGGTGTGCTTCTGCTCGTCGCCGCGCTGGGCGGCGGCATCATGATCGGCAGAAGGCAAAGAAGGTGAAGCATTTGCGACGCATGGCGCTTCTTCTCGCCGGGCTGTTGCTTGCGCCGGTCGCGGCCGGGGCTCAGGAAAAGATCCGCATCACCTACGCGAACAACTCGCTCACGTTCCTCGCCGCGTTTATCGCCAAGGACCGCAGCTTCTACGCGAAGAACGGCCTGACGGCCGAGCTCATCCAGGCGCGTCCGGCGGTCAACATCGCCGCGCTGCTCAGCGGCGACGTCGATTACGTCGAGGTGTTTGGCTCGGCGATCCGCTCGGCGGCGCGGGGCGCGCCGATCCGCGCCTTCTCGAACAGCATCAAGGCGCCGTTTTTTAGCCTCATCGCGCATCCTTCGATCAAAAGCGTCAAGCAGCTCAAAGGCCGTGTCATCGGTGTAACCAGTATCGGCGGCACGAACCAAATCAGCGGGCGGCTCCTCTTCCAGCACTTCGGCCTCGATCCCGACAAGGATCTCAAGTTTCTCGCCATCGGGGAGGAGAAGTTCGTGGTCGAGGCCTTTAAGGCGAAGCGCGTCGACGCGATTCTGGTCGCGCCGCCGTTCTCGATCATGATGAAGCGCGAAGGATTTTCCGTGCTCGCGAACGCCGCCGACGTCGTCTCGTTTCCCCTCGCGGGACTCTCGACGACCGTGGACAGGATCAAGCAGAACCGCTCGCAGGTGAAGCGCGTGCTCAAATCGGAGATCGAGGCGCTGCGCTATCTTCGCGAGGACGCCCTCGGCGCCACGGATATCATGCGGCGCCGCTTCGCGATGGACGAGGCGCTGGCGCGCGACGCCTATGCTGTCGTCGTCAACGCCTTCAGCCGCGATGCCAGGATACCGGTTCAGTCCGTGGAAAACGTGCTCAATCTCGAGAAAAAAGAGGGGCTCATCGCGAAGAGCGTCACAGTGGATGAGGTGATCGATCAGTCGATCGCGGACGAGGTTTTGAAAGAGTTGGGCCGTTAGCCCATAATGGGTCAATTAAATTCAAAAAGGAGGTGCTATGGCACGATCGCCTTATTTTATCGCTTTTCTTTTCCTGCTTTTCGCGGCGGCGCCGTCGCGGGCGGATTTCGACAAATCGTCCGACAAGCCCAAGTCGCCCGAATACGAGGCGGGCCGCAAGGCGGTCGAAGCGAAGGACTTCAAAGCGGCGCTGGGGCATCTCAAACAGGCGGTGCAAAAAACGCCCGACGACGCCGACGTGCAAAACCTGCTCGGCTATAGCTACCGCAAGCTCGGCGACTACGACCACGCGCTGGAGCATTACCGGACGGCCCTCAAGCTCGACCCCGGCCATCGCGGCGCGCACGAATATCTGGGCGAGCTTTACCTCGAGACCGACCGCCTCGCCGATGCGGAAAAGGAGCTGCAGGCGCTCTCCAAAGCCTGCCCCTGGTTCGGAAAGTGCGAGGAGTACGAGGACCTCAAAGGCGAGATCGCAAAGTACAAAGCGAAGAAAAAATGATCTCTACCCGGCGTCAACGACGAAATCGAAACGCCCCGTTTTGCCCCCGGCTTCGCTCAGCTCCAGCACGAGCTTCGGATTGAAAATCCCGTCGCGCGTGTTGCCCGGCTCGCCGGGGAAATAGAGCTGCGTCGTGAGCACCGAACGGCGCGGGGCTTGGACGCGGACGTGGAAATGACGCGTGCGGCCGGGATAAAGTCCCGGCACGATCGTTTCTAAGCGGTATTTCCCCGCACTGTCGGTGAACTGGTGGCCGCGCAGGCGATAACCCTGGTTGTCGTACGCGCCGCTCGCATCGGCCTGCCAGAAATCGAGAAGCACCCCGGCAACCGGCTGGCAGCGCGTCGAGCGCACGATGCCTTCGACTACGATGGGGGTTCCTTGCACGCCGGCTTCGCGGAGCGATTTCCGTTCCGGCGAGCGCGGCTTGAAAAACGGTCCCGGCGTCTGCTCCGGCGTCGATAGTCCATCGGCACAGGCGGGGGTCGGTTCCAGAGCTGCGCCGAAAGCCTTTGCGAGATACCAGAGGAGCGGCGCAGCCAAGAGGCAAGCGATGAACAAGCGGCGGCTCGGCGCTTCGCCTTTTGAGGGCATGCTTAAATCTCGCACCCGACCCGGACGTTTGCAACGCACGGAGCCGGCCCCCGTTTCGGCAGGCCGAGAAAAATTTCCTTGTCAGCTTGCGCGTAAAGGCGTAAAATCGCCTCGAAATTTCCTTCGAGGAGGATTTTTAATGCCGATACGCGCGCTCGTTCTTTTTCTCGCCTTGTCCTTCGTTTCCGGGGTGTTGCTCCCCGTCGAGTCCGGCGCTCAGGCGCGACGTGTCCGCGCCGCCGTCCAGAAAATCGTCGAGGATAACCAGCCGGCATACTCGTCCGCCATCCTGATGGAGGCGAAGACGGGGCAGATCCTCTTTGAGCAGGACATTCATAAGCCGTGGCCGCCGGCGTCGCTCACGAAGATGATGCTGATGCTGCTCGTCATGGAGAAGGTGAACCAGGGGTCGCTCAAGCTCGACGACCCAATCGAGGTCTCCGCGCGCGCGAGCAAGATCGGCGGCTCGCAGGTCTATCTAAAGCAGGGCGAGCGGTTCACGCTGGAAGAGATGATGAAGGCGATCGTGATCCATTCGGCGAACGACGCCTCGGAGGCGGTGGCCGAGAAGCTCGCGGGCGATGCTGACGCGTTCGTCGTGATGATGAACCAGCGCGCCCAGGAGCTCGGGCTGAAAGACACGAAGTATTTCAACGCGCACGGCCTGCCGCCGGATAAAACGCAGCAGCCCGACGTCACCAGTGCCTACGACATCGCGCTGCTCGCGCGCGAGCTGGTGAAATATCCGGATATCTTGCGCTGGGCGTCGACCGCGAAAGATTCTTTCCGCGACGGCAAGTTCGTTCTGGAGAACACCAATCACCTGATCGGCCACTTCCCCGGCGCCGACGGCCTCAAGACCGGCTCGTATCACGAGGCGGGCTTCAACCTCGCCGCGACCGCGCAGCGCGACGGCATGCGCCTCATCTCCGTGACGATGGGTTCGCCTACGAACAAGATCCGCTTCCGCGAAGGCGCGCGGCTCCTCACGATGGGATTCGCCGAATACAAACTGCTTACCGTACTGAAGCCCGGCGAGGCGGTGCAGCAGGAAGTCAGGATCAAGGGCGGGCAGGTGAAGACGATTCATGCCGTCGCCGGCGGGCCGGCGCAGATTCTCGTCAAGCGGACCGACGAGAAGGCGGTAAAATCGACCATCCAGCTGTCGAGCCCGGTATGGGCGCCGCTCAAAAAAGGCGATAAGCTCGGCGAGGTCACGCTGACGCTCGGCGATAAGGCGCTGGGGAAAGTGACGCTCGTCTCCAACGAGGACATCGGCCAGGCGAATATCATCCGGCGGTTGTGGGATAGATTTTTTTAAAGATCGGAGAGATTCTTCGCTGCGCTCAGATGACAGTCCTACTCTTTGTCATCCTGAACGAAGTGAAGGATCTCTCTTGATGAACGGGGCAAGGGCCCATCCGCTGCGATGCGGATGGGCCTTTTGTTTGCTTGACGCCGGTCGCATATTTGCCTAGGTTCTTCGTGCCGGTCCCTGCATTTCCATGTTGGATTTTCTCAAACCGACGCACCCCTGGGGCTTCCACGTCCTCAGGCTCGCCGCCGAGGCTCAGCAGGGCGGGGGCGATCTCTTCGACATCGCGCGCCTGTGCGAGCGCCTCGATTCCGGCGATTTAGACGGCTGGGAGCGCGGTTGGCTCGCGCTCGCGGAAAAAACCGAGACAGAGGCGAAGCGGGCCCTGGCATCGGGACACCGGCAAACCGCGATCGCCCATTTCTTTGCGGCCAATCAATATTATCGCATGTCGGATGTCTTTCTCACGGCGGCGGAGATGGAAAAGAAAAAACGGCGCTTCTTGAAGGCGCAGGAGAACTTTCGCGCCGCGGCCGCGCTACATCGACCGCCGATCGAAGTCGTCCGCGTCCGTTCAGGCCACGAAGAGTACGAGGGCTACTTTTGCCATCCCGACAATCCCAAGTCCGGCGCGTGGCCGGCGATCTTGTTCCTCGGCGGTGCCGACGCCTATGCCGAGGAGATCTATTTCGGCGCGCGGCCGATGCTCGCTCGCGGCTGGGCGGTGCTGCTCGCGGACACGCCGGGCCGGGGCTCGTCGCATTATGTGAAAAGCATTCCGACCCGGCCCGACTACGAGGTGCCGGCGAAGGCGTGCATCGACTATCTCGTCTCCCGGCCCGAGGTCGATCCCGCGCGCATCGCCGTCGTCGGCATCAGCATGGCGGGCTACTACGCCCCGCGCGCCGCCGCGTTCGATGCGCGCATCAAGGCGCTCGTCTGCTGGTCGGGCTGTTACAGCATTCTCGACGATCTCTATCTCCACTGTCCCGCGCTCCAGCCGACGGTCAGGCGCATTCTCGGCGGCGTCGACGACGCGGAGGCGCGCGAGCGGCTCAAAAGCTTCACGATGCAGGGCGCAGCGGAGAAAATTAAATGCCCGGCGCTCATCACGCATGGCGGCGAAGACCGCCTCATGCGCGTCGAGGGGGCCAGGCGTCTCTTCGCGGAGCTCGGCAGCTCGGACAAGACGCTCAAGATCTACGACGATCCGAGCGCGGGCGGGACGATCCACTGCAGCCACGATCTCTGGGCGCACAACATTCCTTTCATGCTCGACTGGCTCGAGGAGCGGCTATGATGCGTTATATGAAGCGGCACGCCGTTTCTCTCTTGATCGTCGCGGCGCTTACGTCGCTGGGCTCACATTCATCGGCATCGGCGGCGCCGTTCAAGATGGCGGTCGGCTACAGCGGCTTGAGCGCCGATCAGCTCGTGATGTGGGTGGCAAAGGATACGGGAATCTTCGCCAAAAACGATCTCGACGTCCAGCTCGTCTATTTTACCGGCGGGACGACCTCAGTGATGGCGATGGTCTCGGGCGACGCGCCGATGGTCCAAGCTTCCGGCCCCGGCATCGTCAGCGCCGCGCTCGCGGGCGCGGATGCGGTGTACGTCGTCGGCGGCATCGTGACACTGGACTACTGGCTAATGACGCTGCCGGAGATCAAGACGCCCGAGCAGCTTAAAGGAGGCATCGTCGCGATTGCGCGCTTCGGCGGCGCCGCCGATTTCGTCGCGCGCTTCGCATTGGCCAAGCTCGGGCTCAATCCGCAGAAAGACGTAACGATCGTCCAGACCGGCAGCACGCCAGAGCGTCTCGCCGCCCTGGAGAGCCGGCGCGTCCAAGGGACCGTGCTCGTCTCGCCGATGACCTTCGCGGCGCAGAAGAAAGGCTATTATCTCATGGCCGACGTCGCCGCGCTGGGACTCGCCTATCAGCATCAAGGGGGCGCGACGACTCGGCGATTTATTCGCGAGCATCCCGACGTCGTGCGCCATTTCGTCAAATCTTACATCGAAACGGTGCACCGGATGAAGGCCGACCGGCAGGGCGGCATGAAAATCCTCGCACGGCACCTGAACATCGACGATCGCGACGTGCTGGAGAAGACCTATAATAGTTCGATCGCGGACAGCAAGCTGCCGCCGAAGCAGTACCCGACGCTCGACGGCCTTAAGACGATCCTCGATCAGCTCGGCGAGAAGGACCCGAAGGCGCGCGCGGTGAAGCCGCAGGACTTCGTAGACAACCGCTTCGTCGAGGAATTCGACAAAAACGGCTTCATCGACGGTCTCTACGGAAAAAAACGATAGCAATCCAGGAGGAAACATGGCGGACGGCTTAATCGAACAACGCGACGGCGATGTCGTCACGCTCACGCTCAACCGGCCGGAGATTTCCAACCGTCTGAGCGACACCACCATCGGCGAGCTCGCGGAACGGATCGACAACGCCGCGAAGGATGCGCGCCTGATCGTCTTGAAAGCGGCAGGCGAGGATTTCTGCCTCGGGCGCGAGGCGATGGGGCAGCGCCGGCCGCAGACGGAGGCCTACGATTTCCGCGCGGCCGCCGAGGTCGTCTTCAACTGCTACGACGCCTTCCGGCGCTCGAAGGCGCCGATCTTAGGCGTCGTGCAGGGTAGAGCCGCCGGCTTCGGCTGCGCGCTGGCGGCGCTCTGCGATATCACGCTCGCGAGCGACAAGGCGCGCTTTCAGGTTCCCGAGATGGGGCACAACATCATGCCGACGATCGCCATGTCGGCGCTGATCGATCGCGTGCCGCGAAAATCGCTCTTGTATCTGGTTTACTCGACCGAGGAGATCGGCGCGCGCGAGGCGCTTGCGGCCGGACTTGCGAGCAGCGTCGTAGCGCACGGCGCGCTCGACGGCGCGGCGCGGGATTTAATCGATCGGTTAAAAAAATATCCGCTGCCGGCGGTGCTCGCCGTCAAAGAATACGCGCGCTTCGCCTACGGCATGGACACAGCGGCGGCGAACGACTTCGCCAAGAACGTCCACGCGACGATTAACAGCTCGTCGAAGATGCGGTGAAATAAAAAAGGGCGGTTACCGAACCGCCCCTACAAATCATCGATTTCGCACGTCTTGTTATGGGAACTCTTCGACCGACTAAAGGAGAGGGGTTCCCTCCGGACTTGAAACGAGAAACCTGAAACCCGGAACTTTTTTATTGTTTGACCGGCTCGGTGCCGACCCACTTGCCGATATCGACGACGATCCCTTCCGGCCCCTGGTATTTCGCCTCGTAGTGCGCGGGGCTGCCGAGCTCGATCGTGGCGATCTTCTTCGCGCCCACGCTTTCGAGGACGCGTCCAGCCTCGTCGTCGTTCTCGACCGAAAAGCCGATATGGTCGATGCCCTGATGTTCGTTGGCGGTGCCGCGGAGCGGCAGCACCGTGATATTGATCGTGCCGTCGGAGAGATCGATCGCGCGGTTGGTGCGCTTCTGGGTAATCTTCATTCCCAGCGCCTCGACGAAAAAGTTCGCCATCTTCTCGACGTCCGCAGCGCGGTAAGCGATGTGACGAATTTTACCCATAAAGCACCCCCTTCCGGATGGGATGGATTCTAGGTGGCGCGCGCCGGGGTGTCAAGCACGCCAATATTGACGAAGACCGGCCATTTGCATATTTTCAATCCGGTTTATTGAAGCAATCGCACGATGGTCCGCTTTTCAATAGAACAGTCGCTGTTCGCGGCTCTCTCGCTCGCTCTGATCGTAGTCGCCGGCTGCGCACGGCCGCTTTACGTTCAAACCGCCGGAACCGTTGGTCCGTTACGGTGGGAAGCCGTCGACCTGGAGCCGGGCCGGCGAACCGTCGATGGGAAGGAAGTCGACGTCTATGATTTCACCCTCGTCGTGCATGAAACTCGCGGCGTGCGAATGACCTTCACGAACGTCTGGAGCACCGTTTACGGCGGGGGTTGGATGGGAGGCGGCCAGCACAGCGAAAAACTCGAAGTCCCGCCATTCTGCGAGCTGCACCTCCCGTTCTCCAGCAACGGCTTCAAAGCGCCGCTTTGGTATGTCACGCTCAGAGGCAACGACGAAGAAGACCGCCCGGTCGAGCTCAAAATCCCTGTCGCGCTTCCGCCGCTGCCTTTGCAGCCCGGCATCTCCGCGGAGAGCGCCAAAGGTTCTGTCTCGGGCCCCGCAATCACCGAGCATGCCGGGCCAGCGCAGGGCGCGAGTCTATCGCAATCGCTGACGGTTTCCGAACGCGGCCGTCTTCAAGTCGTAGACGATGCTTTTAACCCGAGCGTTTTTTCGCCGTTTTTCGCGTCGGACGAAACGCGGAAGGTCGCTTCTCTGTCCGGCGTGACAGTCATTTTCGATCCGGCAATACCGGCGGCGTTACACCGCGGCCTGCGCAACATGGCCGGCGGGCTCGTCTCCGGCTCTCTGCGCCTGAACTCCACGCTCACGGTGCCGCTCGAGGTGGCGGAGCCTGCCGCGATCAGCGGAACGATCCGGTTTACTTACGTTGCGCTCGATCCACGACCGCAGGCGTGTGCCCGGATGGTTCTAATCGAAACGACGAACTCCGTCTCCGAAGCTCTTCAGTCGTGGGCCGGCGTTGCGATGTTTCAACAGCATGGCTTTCATCTGACGCCGGGATGGACGGAGCGGGAGCAGCGCGCGCTTTACGCGGTTCTCGGCCGGATTCCGGAGCACTGGCTGAGCCAAATCGAAGGGCTGACATTCAAGCGCGACAGCATTCATCCCGGTAATCTTGCAGGAGAGTATCGCTCGGATACGCATACGATAACGATGTATGACACGGCCTTCCCCGCATTCGACGTTCGTTTCGGCGCGGCA
>Ga0075425_100002923_pt1 | contig 17231 bp, 15 predicted proteins | sample SoiMethybrSBSTD4_FD_75300 | JGI IMG/M metagenome (GOLD analysis project Ga0075425, IMG submission 75300) | Bulk soil microbial communities from a Populus tree surrounding site in Tennessee, USA - Soil MetaG P. TD hybrid SBSTD4 | ecosystem: Environmental > Terrestrial > Soil > Tree plantation... | reverse complement strand
AACCGACACGTAGGGCGGGGTCTTCAGACCCCGCCATCAAGCGACCACCGCGATTACATCAATCTCGATGCGCGCGTCTTTCGGCAGCCGTGAGACCTGGACCGTCGCGCGGGCGGGTGCCGGCGCGCTGAAGTACCCGGCGTACACCTCGTTCATCGCGACGAAGTCGTTCATGTCGGCCAGGAATACCGTCGTCCGGACGACGTGATCGAGCGACGCTCCGCCTGCCTTCAGGATCTCAGAGATGTTGCGGAAGACGCGATGCGTTTGCGCGGCGATATCGCCGTCCACGATCTGGCCGGTTGCTGGATCGATTGGCACCTGGCCGGAGACGAAGAGTAAGGAGCCCGCCCGAATCGCCTGCGAGTAGGGGCCAATCGCGGCCGGGGCGGCGGGTGTGCTGACCGCCTGACGCACGTCAGGCAGCCTTGACGACCTTGCCCGAACGGAGACACCGCGTGCAAACACGCAGTCGACGAACGCCGCCGTTCACCATCGCGCGAACGCGCTGAAGATTCGGTTCGAAGCGGCGTGGCGTCACGTTGTGCGCATGACTGACGTTTCGACCCACCACCGGGCCTTTTCCACAGAGTTCGCAGCGTTTTGCCATAACAGAAGCCTTGGATTCGCCCAGAGGCGATGAGGGGTACATCAGCCGCCTTCCCTGGCGGCGCAAACCCTGAATTATACCATGCGACCGCCAAACCCATCGGTCGCGGCGCCTTTAGGAGACAACATGGTTGAAAAATGTAAGTTGGTCCGTATAATCGGCAGCATCCCGCCCGATTTTGCGAATGTTTCCCAGCATTCGCGCACGGAATACGAGTTGCAAACTTGTCGATTGGAGGCCCGCACGCGGTTTCCGCGCGCGGAGAGTGGAGGTTTATGGACCGTCCGCTTCTGCACGAACAGGCGCCGGCAGAGTACTTCAAGGAACTCGTCGACCAGGCGCTCGCGCGTCAGCACGTCGAGGCTGGCCAGCTCACCGCGTACTACCTCGTCAACCTGCTCTGTCAGTACGTTCGGCCCGATGGGAGAACGGGCAGCGGCCTCGAAGAAGAACCGCTCGCCATTCAACTCACGCGCGCGCTGCAGACGGGCGGTTCTGAACAGCGGCTGCGACTGCGCACTCTCGGCGACTTCTCGCTGTTCACGTCAGGTTTCTTTTCCGACAGTCTTCGGCGGCGAACGATTGACGTCGACTACTACGTCTCGATGGGCGAGTATGCCTACGGCTCGCTGAGCCGGCGCGACGAGGATACATTTGCGGAGGTCTTCGGCGAATTGGCCCGCAGATTTGTCGGCTATATGGATGTGCTCGCCGACGTCAGCGAGCGAACCGCCGTCACGTCGAGCACCGATCTCCTGCGCCTTTATGAGAAGTGGCTCAAGACGGGCAGCTCGCGCGACGGCAAAAAACTCGTCGACCGCGGCATCGTCCCCAACGCGTCCATCGGAAAGCGCTTCATTCAATGATTCATGCTCAATGTCCGGGCCGAGCACTGTGTGTGTGACATTGAACATTGAACATTGAGTATTGAACATTGAAAATGCCCCTGTCAGGTGCCGACCGGTCGGCAGTCTGCCCGCCCGTCGGCACATCTGCCAGCGCACCTCTTCGCTGGCTGCGGTGGGCAAGCCCGCTCACCAGGCGCCAACAGCCCAGAGCCAGCAGCCAGTTGTCGCGCCAATTCGTGGATGGCCACGACCTACCGGAGTCGAGCTGTAGTTTCGCCCCACGAGGTTCGAACGAAAGTCCTTCGTTTCTGCAAGGCCTCTTCAGCTTTGTGACATTTTGAGGACAGGCCGAACCACCGGGAGGGGGTTTGGCGTCTAAAGGGTCAATAAGCGCCACCACTGCCAGGAACGGAGCGACGGCCTTTGTAAGATATTGATCATGAAGCACATGGCGAATGCGGTCGAACGGGACCGTGGTGCGTGACTGCCACGCGAGAGCGCACCAACTGTGTCAGTTTTTCCGCCCGACGTCCCCGCTCAGCATTCCCAGCGCTTCACAAATCGGCCGATTTCAAGGAAAACTGTTCGGCTAACAAATTGGCAATTCAATTGCATAACGGCCAGCGACAATAAGAGGCCGAAAGCGTAGAGAGGAAGGAGCGCACTCATATGGACGTTCATAAGCACCCGGCGGGCATGGCGCCGGATAGGTATGCCGAGCTGACTCGGATTCTGGAAGAGCGCCGGCGCGAAATCATGGACCAGGTTCAGGAAAAGATTCGCGACGTGCGGACCGAGAGTCCGAACAGTCCGACGCACGGGGTTCTGGACGCGGCCGAGAGCTCCGAAGCCGATATTCAGGATGAGATCGAGTTTGCCCTGATTCAGATGAAGGCGGAGACGCTGAACAAGATCGAGGTCGCTCTGCGCCGCCTGGAAGAGGGCACGTTCGGATATTGCTTCGAATGCGGCGAAGAGATCTCGGAGCGGCGGCTTCGCGCGTTGCCGTTCGCGGTGCGCTGCAAGGATTGCGAGGAGCAGCGCGAGAGCGTGCAACAGCGTGAGCGGTTGATGGCGCAGCGGCGCGGAAATGCGTCGCTTTTCATCGACATGCAGGGATAACTCGTTCACCAGCACCGGCTCGCCCCTGCGGGTGGGCCGGTCGCTGCCGCCTCCGGGCCCCGCCCCCGCCAGTTTCCGCGTATCATTCAGCCGAACGTAACGTCGATGGGAGGATCGCGCATGAGCGATCAGTCCGAGAAACCCGACCAGGCGAATCGTCTGGACGAAGACCTGCTTGTCAGCGGTGACCGGCCGTTGTCGATCCCGGGCGAATTGCCCGTGCTGCCGCTCCGTGACACCGTGCTGTTCCCGAATTCATTCATGCCGCTCGCGGTCGCGCGGGAAGCCTCAGTTCGGCTGATCGACGAGGCCACCGCGTCGGGCCGCATGATTGGGGTGTTTACGCAGCGGGAAGCGTCGGTCGAAGAGCCGCTGCTCGACGATCTCTATCCAATCGGGACCGCGACCCACATTCACAAGATGTTCAAGCTGCCCGACGGCAGCCTTCGGCTGATCGTCCAGGGACTCGCGCGCGTGCGGCTGGAACGAATCGTCCAGACGCGTCCGTATCTCCGCGGCGCCGTCGTGACTGCCGAAGAGATCCTGCGCGACGAGGATCACCTCGAGATCGATGCCCTGCAGAGAAACATCAAGGGCAATTTTCAACACGTCGTGTCGCTGTCGCCGGTCTTGTCCGACGACCTTCAGGCGCTCTCGGCGAACATTACCGATCCCGGCAAGCTGGCCGACTTCATCGCCTCGAGCCTCACGACCATCGGCACTCCGGTCAAACAGGAAGTGCTGGACACGCTCGACATTCGTGCCCGGATGGACACGCTCAACCGAATCCTGATCAAGGAACTCGAGGTCCTCGAGCTCGGTTCGAAGATTCAGTCCCAGGTGCAGTCCGAAGTTGGCAAGAACCAACGAGAGTATTTCCTGCGCGAGCAGTTGAAGGCGATACAGAAGGAGCTGGGGGAAGGGGACGATCAGGCACGCGAGATTGACGAGCTACGCGGAAAAGTGGACGCGGCCGGGATGCCTGAATCGGTGAAGAAGGAGGCGCTCCGCGAACTCGATCGCCTCTCGAAAATGCCCGTGGCGGCCGCCGAGTACACCGTCTCTCGCACTTACATGGACTGGATCGTCGCTCTGCCGTGGTCGAAACGGACAGAAGACTCGATCGATCTCCGAAAGACGAAGGACATCCTGGACGCAGATCACTCAGGCCTCGAGAAAGTAAAGGACCGTGTCCTCGAGTATCTCGCGGTTCGGAAGCTCAACCCGGACGTCAAGGGACCAATTCTGTGTTTCCTCGGCCCTCCGGGTGTCGGGAAGACGTCGCTGGCCAAGTCGATTGCGAATTCTCTTGGCCGCAAGTTCGTTCGGGTGTCGCTTGGCGGCATGCGCGACGAGGCGGAGATCCGCGGGCATCGGCGCACATACATCGGCGCGCTGCCGGGGCAGATCATCCAGGGCCTGCGCCGCGCCGAATCGAAGAACCCCGTCTTCATCCTCGACGAGATCGACAAACTCGGATCCGACTTTCGGGGGGATCCGGCATCCGCGCTCCTCGAGGTCCTCGATCCGGAGCAGAACAACACCTTCCGCGATCACTACCTCGATGTCCCGTTCGATCTTTCGGAAGTGCTCTTTTTGACGACGGCGAACGTGCTCGATCCGGTACCTCCCGCGCTTCGCGATCGCATGGAAGTGCTGGAGCTCGCCGGATACACCGAGGAGGAGAAGCTCAAGATCGCGCTCGAACATCTCATCGCGAAGCAGGTCAAGAACCACGGTCTCTCGGCCGACAACGTCGAGTTCACCGAACAGGCCATTCGCGCCGTGATTCGCGGATACACACGTGAAGCAGGTGTGCGCAATCTCGAACGTGAAATCGGCGCGCTGTGCAGAAAGATAGCGCGGCGCCGCGCCGAAGGGGACCAGGCGCCAATCGTCGTCACCGACGACCTCGTCGTCGAGATGCTCGGGGCTCCGACGTTCCTGGACGAGGAGATCGAGAACCGGACGAAGGATCCCGGAGTCGCCGTTGGGCTCGCGTGGACGCCGGCCGGCGGCGACGTGCTCTTTGTCGAGGCCTCGCGCATGCAGGGAGGCGGCAGCCTCACACTGACGGGCCACCTTGGCGACGTGATGAAGGAATCTGCGCGCACGGCGCTGTCATGGTTCCGCGCGCACGCAAGCAGATACGGTGTCGATCCCGAGTTCTACAAGGACGCGGAAGTGCATCTTCACGTGCCCTCGGGCGCAATTCCGAAGGACGGACCATCGGCCGGTGTGACGATGGTGACCGCGCTTGCCTCGGAGTTGTCGGGCCGGCCCGTCCGCGGTGACGTGGCGATGACTGGAGAGATTACGCTCTCAGGTCGCGTGCTTCCGGTCGGTGGTATCAAGGAAAAGGTCCTTGCGGCCCGCCGTCACGGCATCAGGGAAGTGATTCTTCCTCGGCAGAACGAGAAGAACATCAAGGAAGACTTGACCGAAGAGCTGCGGGCGGAACTGACGATTCACTACGTGACGCACATCGAAGAGGTCACGGCCATCGCCTTGCTGCCCTCTGCCGCCCAGACTCACACCGGGCTGCCGGTGGACGAAGAGGTGAGGCAGACGGTGCAGTAGCGCTGACGCTACCGGGATCCGGTATGCGGGATCCGGTATGCGGGATGCGGGATCCGCTTCGGATTTGAGCCGATTCGAGTTTGTCGGGACCCCGGATCCGGACAACGGATCCCGGCATGTTTCAGATCAGCGTCAGCGCGACCACCGTCTTCATATCGACGATCTCCCCGCGCCGAACCATTTCTCGTGCGTCGCGAAGCTCGAAGGTTTTCACTTCGATATCCTCATCCTCGTCCAGTGCGGCAGCTTCGGTGGGTTCTTCCAGACTCGACACGCGGAAGAACACCATTTCTTCGTCGCAATAGCCGGGCGTCGGATACATCGCCGCAAGGCGAACGATCGTGCGCGGCACTTTGCCGATCTCTTCGTGGCACTCGCGTCGGGCCGCCTGCTCGGGCGATTCCCCTTCGTCGACACTCCCGGCGGGAAACTCCCAGAGAAATGCGTTCACCGGATACCGGTACTGCCTGATCAGAATGACGTGCCCGGGCTCGGGGACAGGTATGAGTACGACGGACTTCGAATGGCGCACGACATCGACGGTGACCGTTCGGCCATTCGGCATTCGAACCTTGTCGCGGTCGACATCGAACACCTTGCCGTCGTAGACACGTTCGTGATTGAGGAGTTCGGTATCTTGCATGTCTTTTAGTGTAGGCCAGGGTCTTAAGACCCTGGCCCAACATTGCGAGCCTCGATCTCATCGAGCACGTTCTGCAAATCCAGCGGCAACGGCGAGTCGAACTCAACTCGCCGGCCGTCAGCGGGATGTGTAAACACTAGACGCGCCGAATGCAGAAACGGACGCTCGAGTCGCTGGACAGCGCGGAGGTGCCCCGCCGTCCTGCGGCGCACGCCGCCGTATGTCGTATCCCCGACGATCGGATGCCCGATCGCGCTCAGGTGGACGCGGATTTGATGCGTGCGGCCCGTCGCGATGGCGACGTGCAGCAGCGAAATGCCGTCGAGGTCGCGCGAGAACGTGACGCGCGTCACCGCATTCCGCGCCCGCCGCGCCCTGGTTGACATCCTCTGACGATCGTTCGGATCGCGCCCGATCGGCGCATCGATCCGTCGTCCCGCATGGACCACGCCCCACACGAGCGCGACGTACTCTTTTTCGACCTCTCGATCGGCGAATTGTCGCGCCAGTTCCTGATGTGCACGATCGTTCTTCGCCACCACCATCAGGCCGGATGTTCCCCGATCGAGCCGATGGACAATGCCGGGCCGGAGTTCACCGCCGACGCCGCTCAAGTCCTTGACGTGATGGAGCAACGCATTGACAAGCGTCCCTCCCGAATGTCCCGCACCCGGGTGAACGACCATGCCGGCAGGTTTGTCGAGGACGACGACATCTCGATCCTCGAACACGATCCGGATTGGAAGCGCCTCTGGTTCCGGGACAGCGGCAGTGGGCGCTGGTATCTCAATGTCGTACTGCTGGCCGGCGCGCACGACCGTGCTCGGTCGCAGCGCGGCGACCGCGCCGCTGACGTGTCCGTCCTTGATGAGGCGCTGCACACTCGACCGCGATTGGTTGGGGAGCAACGTCGTGAGAAAGGCGTCGAGCCGGGTACCATCGTGTTCCGGCTCGACGATGAGGTGATGGTGGGTCAATGTTTAATGCTCAATGTTCCCGCCTTCGCTTTCAGCTTCGGCGAGGTCTCGCCGGAGCCTGCGGCGTAGGCGGACAATGTTCAATGTGTCCCAAATCAACATTGGACATTGAACATTAAACATTGCGCGAGCGAAGCTACGCCGCGCGAGCGCGTCGTGCATGTGCTTCCGGCGCCGGTCCCGGCGAGCGACGCCCCAGCACGATCATCATCACGATGGACAGCGGGACGATGATGAGCGAAAGGAACTGGGAGGTCGAGAACATCAGAATTGAGCCTCTCGGATCCCCGCGGTAGAACTCGATGATGAAACGCGAGATACCGTAGAGGAACATGTAGCTCCAGAACGTGCGGCCTGGAAATGGCCGCCCTTTCTTCTCGGTCGCGAGCAGGAGACCCAGAATCAAGAGTTCGGCGCCCGCTTCGTACAACTGGGTTGGATGCAGCGGCACGTTCAACGGCGTTCCGACGTTTTCATTCGCATACGGGTTGCGGAACGTGATCGCCCAGGCGACTTCGGTTGGTCTCCCGAAGCAACACCCGGCGAAGAAACAGCCCATCCGTCCGATGACGTGTCCGAGCGCGATGCCCGGCGCGAAGACGTCGGTGACGGTCCACATTGGCATGCGATGCCGCCGCAAATACCACAGCGCGACGACAACGGCGGCGATCAGCCCGCCGTAGAAGACGCCGCCGGATCGCAGCAGTGTCAGCAGCTCTTTCGGATTTCGTCCAAAGGTGTCGAACTCGACAATCAGCAGGAGCAGCTTCGCGCCCGCGAGTGCGCTGATGATGATCCAGATGCCAAGATCCATGACCCGGTTCGGATCGAGCCCGCGCTTGCGTGCCCGGACGAGCGCAAACTGCAGTCCGAGCAGGTACGCCGCCGCCAGCAGGACGCCGTAGGTGTAAACAGGAAAGCGTCCGATTTCAAACAGGATTGGATGCATGTCGCCGCCCGATTCCGATCATGTCGAGCAGGACCAGAATAGCCCCGATCGTGATCGCCGAGTCCGCTACATTGAACGCCCAGAAATGTGTGTTGCCCCAGTAGACGTCGACAAAATCGACGACGTACCCGGCGATTGCCCGGTCGATCAGGTTGCCAAACGCTCCGCCGAGAATCAGCGCGAGACCGAACCGAGCCATTCGTTCGTGAAATCCGAGCTGCGTCGCGTACGCCGCAATCGCCACGAGCGCAATGGCGGCGATCGCAATCATGACGACGGGTTTATACGGGAAGTCCGCGGCGTTCAACAGCCCGAACGCCGCCCCCGTGTTGTGCACGTGCGTCAGGTCGAGGAATTGCGGGATGATCCGCCGGCTCTCTCCCACAGGCAGCAGCATCCGAACCGTCGCCTTGGTGACCTGATCGAGCGCGACAATGACGCCCATCGTGCCAAGTTCAAGGGGATGCGCATACCGGGCCGCCGCGCCGGCGGCAGGCGGCGCGGCCGGGACAGCCGGCTCCGGCATCTCAGGAGGGAGCGTCATCAGGGGTTCATCCGGCAACTGTGCCGCTCGTTCCCTGAAGCGCGTCGACGCACCGATCGCACAGACCTTCCACGCCGGACGCGGTCGATATCGACGGGACGACCCGCCAGCAGCGCGGGCATTTGCTGCCTTCAGCCCGGCTGACGATGACTTCCACCCCGGATCCCTCACCGTTCACGGGCACGAATTCCGCCTGCGAGACGATGAACAGCGACGCAAGGTCGTCCCGATAACCGCTCAAGAGCTGCGCATGCTCCCCCCACGCTCTTACGACGACCTTCGCGCCCAACGAGTTACCAATCGTCTTCGCCTGACGCTCGGCTTCGAGCGCACGGTTGACGTCGTCCCGGATGCGCAGGAACCGATCCCATCGCTTGGCCAACGCGGCATCATGCATCGACTCGACGCCATGCTGGAACTCGGCTAGGTGGACGGACTCCTCATGCCTGCCCGGCAGGTATCCCCACAACTCATCACTGGTCATGGGCAGAATGGGAGCAAGCAGACGGACGAGACCATCGGCGATCGTGAACAAAGCGGTCTGTGCCGATCGACGCTCTGGCGATCCCGCGGCGAATGTATAGAGCCGATCCTTCAGCACATCGGCGTAAAAGGCGCTGAGATCCACCGTGGTGAACTGATTGATCGCGTGGAACACCGATGGGTAGTCGTAGGTTTCGTAGGCGCCGACCACGGTCGATGCCATCTCGCTGTAACGGGAGAGCGCGAACCTGTCGACCTCCTGCATCCGCTCGAGCGGCACCCGATCGACGGCAGGGTCGAAATCGTAGAGGTTCGAAACCAGATACCGCATCGTATTTCGGATTTTTCGGTACGCCTCGACGACGCGCGCGAGGACTTGTTTGCCGACCCGCAGTTCCTCGCGGAAGTCGACCATCGATACCCAGAGCCGGATGATTTCGGCGCCGCTGTCCTTGATGATTTCCTGCGGCTCGATCGAATTCCCCAGCGACTTCGACATCTTTCGGCCGTCTTCCGCGACGATAAAACCGTGCGTCACGACTTCGCGGAATGGCGGCCGTCCTCGCGTGCCAAGACCGACGAGCAGCGAACTCTGGAACCAGCCGCGGTGTTGATCGCTTCCCTCGAGGTACACGTCCGCCGGCCAGGTCAGTTCCGATCGAAATGGAAGGACGGCTTCGTGGCTCGAGCCCGAGTCGAACCAGACGTCGAGGATGTCGCGCTCCCGTTCGAACTCCGTGCCGCCGCAGGTCGGACACGTGAGGCCATCGGGAATGAATTCCGTCAGCGGCCGCTCGTACCACGCATCGGCACCATAGGTATCGAACACCGCGGCAGCCCGGTCGACGAGTTCCGTCGTCAGGAGAGCTTCACCGCACTTGATGCAATCAACCGCCGGAATCGGCACGCCCCAGGCGCGCTGGCGGGAGATGCACCAGTCCGGGCGGTTCGCAATCATGTTGTAGATGCGATCGTGGCCCCACGAGGGAACCCAGGTGACTGTTGTATCGATCGCGTCGAGCGCTGCACGGCGAAGTGTCGGCGTGGCGTCCGACGAACCGTGCTGGGCCTGCCCGCCGTCCATAGGCGTGTCCAGCGCGATAAACCACTGTGAGGTTGCCAGGAAAATCACCGGGTTATGGCAGCGCCAGCAGTGGGGATACGCATGCTGAAATGTCTCCCGGTGCCACAACCGTCCTCGCTCTTTCAGGGCCTCCTCGACTCTGGGATTGGCATCGAAGACGCGCTGGCCGTTGAAGAGCTCCACCGTGTCCAGAAAGTGTCCGCCCGGACCAACGGGCGCATAGATCTCGAGTCCGTACTTGACGCCGGTCATGAAGTCGTCGCTGCCATGTCCGGGCGCGGTATGTACTGCACCCGTGCCCGCATCCAACGTGACGTAATCGGCAAGCACACCGACCGAGTCGCGCGCGTAGAGCGGATGACGAAAGCGAATGTGTTCGAGTTCTGCACCTTTCATACGCGCGACCGGCGCACCGAAGTTTCGGCCCACGGCCTTGCTGACCTGCTCGGCGAGCCCTTCCGCGACGATCACGGCCGTTCCGTCCACGTCGTACGCCGCATAGTCGAAGTCAGGATGGAACGCGATTGCCAGATTCGACGGGATCGTCCACGGGGTCGTCGTCCAGATCAGGACCGACACAGGGCGGTCGCCAAGGGCCGGCACTCGCCGTTGAAGCTCCTGGGCACTGGCATCGGCAAGCGGGAACTCGACGTAGATTGACGGTGATGAATGATCGGAGTACTCGACCTCTGCTTCGGCAAGCGCCGTGCGGCAATGAATGCACCAATGGACCGGTTTCTTGCCTTTGTAGACGAGTCCGCGTTCGACGAACTTTCCAAGGGCCCGGGCAATCGCCGCCTGATATCGAAAGTCCATCGTCAGATAGAGATGATCCCAGTCGCCGAACACCCCGAGCCGCTGGAATTCCACACTCATCACGTCGATAAAGCGCGTCGCATAATCGCGGCACGCGCGGCGGAAGTCAGCCATCGACATGTCGCGCTTCTTCGGGCCCAGTTCGCGGTCGACCTTGAGCTCAATCGGCAGACCGTGACAGTCGTATCCGAGCACGTACGGAGCGTCGAATCCCATCATCGTCCGCGACTTGACGACAAAATCCTTGAGGATCTTGTTCATCGCGGTTCCAAGATGAACTCGGCCGTTGGCGTACGGGGGACCGTCATGCAGCACGAACTTCTTGCGGCCTTCGCAGGCTTTGCGGATCCGATCGTAAAGCCGGATTTCCGCCCAACGGGCGAGCGCCTGCGGCTCAGCCGTCTGCAGATTCGCCTTCATCGGGAAGCCAGTACGCGGCAGGTTCAGGGTGTCTTTCCAATCGGCCATTTGATCCATTTATTCTAAAGCATCGCGTTCCGTCCGCTCCGTGCGGTCCGAAAAGTCGTGTAGCGCGGGGTCTTCAGACCCCGCGATCAACTTCGCAATGACAGAATGAGCCGGAATGATGAGCACCGATCTGCGATCCCGTGTTGACGCCATTCGCTGGTTCCACACGATTGATCTGGGTGGGGGAGTCGTCACGCCCGGTATTGACGACTCGCCGGTGCGGCTCGCGCGGGTGCAGCTTCCACCGTCTCTCGAGGGCAAGACGGTCCTCGACATCGGCGCGTGGGATGGGTTCTTTTCGTTCGAATGCGAACGGCGGGGCGCTGCGCGAGTCGTAGCCGCCGATCATTTTTCATGGCATGGTCCGGGCTGGGGTACGAAGGCAGGATACACGCTCGCGCACCAGGCGCTCGGCTCGCGCGTCGAGGACGTCGATATCGATGTCATGGACCTGAGTCCCGACCGTATCGGGACGTTTGACGTCGTGCTGTTCCTCGGCGTGCTCTACCACCTGCGCCATCCACTCCTTGCCCTGGAGCGTGTCGCATCGGTCACACGGGACTACTTGATTGTCGAGACAGTGGTCGACCTTGTCGGGTTCCGCCGGCCGGCAATGGCGTTCTATCCGGGTCGCGAGCTCAACAACGACCCGACAAACTGGTGGGGTCCCAATCTACCGGCGGTGAGAGGAATGCTGGAGAGTCTCGGGTTCAGAGAAGTGATCGTTCCGACGCCGTTGCCAAACGCCGCGTACCGTGCCGCACGTGCGCTTTACCACCGGGTTCGGGGGAAGAACACACTGGCGGAGGCTTTTCGTCAGGACCGGGCCGTGTTTCATGCGCGGCGGTGAGGCGGGGTCTAGAGATGTGAGGCGGGGTCGAAAGACCCCGCCCTACAAGACGATGATGTAGGGCGAGGTCTTTAGACCGCGCCACAATCATTACCGACGGTTCGTCCGCCCGATATCGACGCGGAACTCACCTTGATTGTCCTCGAATCCGTCGTCGTTGATTCCGAGGAACAGCTGACCCGCGGCCGGCATCGGGACCTGGACGCCACTGCCGATGCCGAATGGCTGACCGTTCGCGCCGATGCGGCCGATCAATGCACCCGCCGCAGCGCTCGGGAGCGGCGCATTCGTGGCCTTGCGTCCCGACTTGGACCCAAGTGGTGTCGCGACGTCGTTCGAATCTGTACTCAGTTGCACTTCGCCCGTTGCGTTGATGCTGAGCACTTCACCTCTTCGGACCGTCAAGCCGGTTGCCGTCCACGGCTGCTTCGCCGAGACGGTGATCCCGTTGCCACTCGGGCCCTGAAGATTCGGGTTCGTCCCGCTGGTTGCAACCCCGTTCGAGGGGCGAGCAAGAACGATGTGATTGACTTCGCTCGACGAGATGTCCCGGTCGCCCGATGACGTGCGAATCGTGAGCTTCAGCGGAGAACTGCCGCCGATGTCCGCGAGTTGCCCGTTGATGGTCTCACCACTCTTCAGGATGACTCGCTGTTCGCCTTCCGGAACTTTGGCCCAGTCAGCGTCGCTCATTGACGTGCCGGCGAAATCAATCACCGCGACGTCGTTCTGGGGAATCCGCCGCTCGGTACCGTTGACCCGAACAGTAAAGCCAACTCCCCCAAGATCTTCCAGCTGACCAGTTATCTTTTCACCCGAACGAAGCGTGAGCGTCGCGCTCTCCTGCGCCAGTGCAGCCGAGAGCGGCAGAGCGGCGACCGCCAGCGCGAGAATCGTACGCTTGAACATTGCTATAGCCTCCTCAATTTACTGTCCATACCGCGAGCTCAGCCGCTAACGGCCGAGCTGCAAGCTTTCTTCTGAACAGGGTTTGTGCAAGGGCAAGGCCAGTGGAAGAGGGCGGCCGACTCGGCCGTTTTTGGCCAAAAAACGCAAAAACCTGAGTAAAACCGGCCCTATATAATGGACAGTATGCACCGCCGGGCGACCACTTCCATCGAATCACGCACTGTGTCCGACCAGCTTCCGAATGGCCTGAAGGTCGTGGTCCAAGAGGTTCACACCGTGCCGCTGGTGTCGGTGTGGTGTTGGTATCGCGTCGGGTCTGCAGACGAGGGTCCTGGACTGACCGGTGCGTCGCATTGGGTCGAGCACATGAATTTCAAGGGGACCGTCAACATCCCTCGCGAACAGATGAAGGGCATCGTCGAACGATTCGGCGGAATGTGGAACGGTTACACCTGGATCGATCAGACCACGTATGTTGAAACGGCGGGCCGGGACGCGCTCGATCAGATGTTGTTCCTCGAAGCGGAGCGTATGGCGTATGGGCTCTACGAACCGGCCGAGTGCGAGTCTGAGCGGACGGTCATCATCTCCGAGCTTCAAGGCGGGGAAAACGATCCCGATCAGTTGCTCGACACCGAGGTCACGGCGACCGCGTTTCGAGCGCATCCATACGGGCATCCGACAATTGGCTGGCTCGAGGACCTGGGCGCGATGACCCGCGACGATCTTTACGATTATTACCGCCGCTTCTACATTCCCAACAATGCGACGCTCGTCGTCGTGGGGGATGTCGATGCGACCGATGTGATGAAGCGCGCGGAAAAACATTTTGCTGCCATTCCAGAAGGGGCGATGCCCCAACGCATCCGCGCAATCGAACCGGAGCAGCTCGGGGAGCGTCGCGTCATCATCGAGCGTGAGGGAACGACCGGATATGTAAAGGCCGTGTTTCGTGCGCCAGCGGCCAGTGAGCCGGACTTTTTCCCGATGCTGGTTCTCGACGCGGTCCTGACCGGGGCGAAAGGCGTGAATCTTTGGTCAAGCTTTCGCGGCGTTCCGCCACAGCGAAAAGCACGGCTCTACACCGCGCTGGTGGAGCGGGGTCTCGCGTCGACGGTGTCGGGAGCGATCCTGCCGACCGTCCAGCCCTATCTGTACACGCTCTCATTCACCGCCATCGACGGCGTTTCACTGGCGGACGTCGAGCGAGCGGCGCTGGATGAAATCGAGCGAATCCAACGCACCGGTGTCGAGCCATCGGAAGTCGAGCGTGCGCGCCATCAACTGCGCGCGCGGCTGGTTTTCGATAACGACAGTGTCACGAACATTGCCCACCAGCTCGGCTACTTCGAGACCGTGGCGGGCCCCCGGTTCCTGCCGTCGCTTCAGCGACGCATAAATGAGGTCACACTCGAGCAGATCTGGGACGTCGCACGGCGTCGTCTCACTTCCGCGCATCGAACTGTCGGATGGTTCCGTCCGACGAGCCGATCGTGATGTCATCGAGCCTGGCTGCTGGACTATCGCCTGTCCGCCACACTCTCTCCAACGGTGCAACAGCGATCGTCCAGGAGAGTTCGGCCACGCCGGCCGTCTCGATCAATGCGACGTTTCTGGCAGGAAGTTTTTGCGACCCGGACGGCCTCCCGGGCGTCGCCGATCTCACCGCGCGTCTCGTCGATCGCGGGACTGCGCGTAAGAGCGCTGCCGCGATAGCAGAGGAGCTCGACAAGCGGGGCGTTGCATTGCGGGTGGGAACAACACGGCACAGGATGATCTTTTCGAGCACATGCCTCGCAGAGGACTTCGACGACGTGCTCGAGCTCATCGTGGAAGTTGCACGATGGGCTGCATTTCCCGAGGCGGAACTCGTCAAGCGGCGCGCCGAATCAATTACGGTGCTCCGGCAGAACGAAGACAATCCGTCGGTTCGCGCCGGTGAAGCGTTATCCGAACTGCTTTATGGCCCCGTGCATCCATATGGCCGACCGGCCAAAGGCACTGTCGCCACCCTGGAACGGATCGATCGCGACGCGTTGGTGAAGTTCCATGCTGATGAGATCAGACCCGCAGTGCTTACGGCCGTCGTCGTTGGCGACGTGGACGCGGCAAAGACGATCGATCGTGTGTGTGAACTCCTCGCCGACTGGAACGGCGGGCCCGAGCGTCCCATCGTCGTCCCGCCACCCGCCGTTCCGGCGGTCCGGCGTGTTCGTCAGATTCCAATGCCTGGCAAGTCGCAGACTGACATTGCCTATGGCTTCACGGCAATTCGCCGCCTGGACCCGCGATATCACGCGTACTGGGTGCTGAACAATATCCTGGGCCAGTTCGGTTTGGGTGGGCGACTGGCCGACAACATCCGTGAACGGCAAGGGATGGCGTATTACGCGTTCAGCGAATTCAATGCAAATGTGGGTGAGAGCCCCTTGGTCGTGCGCGCGGGTGTGGATCCAAAGAATGTCGACCGAACGATCGAGGCGATTGATGCCGAGGTCCGTGCCCTGGGGCTGCAAGGTCCGACCGATGCCGAAATGGACGAGAGCCGATCGTATCTGATTGGATCTATTCCGCGACTGCTGGAAACAAACGAAAGTATCGCAGCGTTTCTTCAGGACTGTGAGCAGTTCGACCTGGGACTTGATTACGACCGGCGGTTGGCTGGCCTGCTCAACGCTGTAACGATTGATGAGGTACGGGCGGCCGCAGCCGAAATCCTCCATCCCGAACATGCCGCGGTGGCCGTCGCCGGTCCCGAAACGCGCGGCGGCGAATGAGCATACCCTTCGACTCGCGCCGAAAGAATTTCCGCTTGCTCAGGGAAGGGGCGGCGTGACCCGCGCGGTTTTCTTCGATGTCGATTTCACGCTGATCTATCCGGGTCCACGCTTTCAGGCTTCGGGCTATTACGATTTCTGCGCGCGGCACGGCATCGAGGTCGATCCTGCGCTGTTCGATAGCGCTGTGGCTGGGGCCGCTTCGGGCCTCGACACTGGCGACGACACCTACGACGCGCAACTTTACGTCGACTACACGCGCCGAATCATCGAGGGCATGGGTGGACGCGGCGCTGCGGTGGAAATGGTGGCTCGTGAAATCTATGACGAATGGGCGGCCTGCCGTCACTTCACGCTCTACGACGATGTCCCTGATGTGCTTCGAACCCTGCACGCGTCGGGCGTGAAGATTGGATTGATCTCGAATTCACACCGCTGTCTGACATCCTTCGAGACTCATTTTCAACTACGTGGTCTGTTCACCGTCGCCGTGTCTTCCATCGAGCATGGCTACATGAAGCCCCACCCCAGCATCTTTGAGGCGGCGCTGCGCGGCGTCGGCGTCCCCGCCTCGGAGTCCGTGATGGTGGGCGACAACCTCACCCACGACGTCGAGGGGGCACGGCGGCTCGGCATGCGCGGTGTCCTTGTGTCGCGATCGGGACCAGTGGCGGCTCCTCCCGACGTTCCGGTCATACAGTCCCTGCGCGAATTGCCGGCTTTGCTTTGATGATCCGTCCGCTCACGACCCTCGACGAGTGTCAGCAGGTGGCCGCGATCGAGAAAGCAGTGTGGGAATTCGCTGATGGGGAAGACGTCGTCCCTCCTTCGCTGTTGATCGTTTCGATCAAACGCGGAGGCCTGCTCCTCGGCGCATTTGATGATGCCGGGAGGTTGCTGGGATTTGTCTACTCAATGCCGGGTGTCAAGGACGGCCGCCTGATCCACTGGTCGCACATGCTCGGCGTGGTGCCGGATGCACGGGGAACCGGCGTGGGGTTGCGGCTCAAACTCGCACAGCGGGATCATCTCTTACGGGCCGGAGTGGATCTCGTCGAATGGACTTTCGATCCACTTCAGGCGCTGAATGCCCATCTGAACTTTGCGCGTCTCGGCGTCGTTGTCGAGGAATATGAAGAGGACGTTTACGGCCGTTCGACCAGCCCATTGCACCTCGGTACGCCAACAGATCGCTTCGTCGCTGAATGGCGGCTGACGGCTCCTCACGTGGAGCGCCGGATTTCAATGCCGGTTGCGTCGCTCATTCGCGACAGTTCGGTCATGTCGGCGGTGCCGGTGAATCACGGCCGTGAAAAAGGAGAGTGGCTCGAATCATCGCCGCCCATGCTCGATGTCTCCGAGCGGCGGCTGCTGGTCGAGATCCCGACTGACTTTACCGAAATGCAGCGGCGGGCGCCGGACCTCGCGATGGAATGGAGACTGGCGACCCGATCGATCTTTGAAACGTACTTACGCCGCGGCTACCGCGTCGTCGACTTCTTTCTTTCGCGCGAAGCGCGTCGTGGTCAGTACTTGTTGGCGCTTCGAACGGAGATGTAAGACTGTCTGCT
>Ga0075425_100002921_pt1 | contig 17232 bp, 15 predicted proteins | sample SoiMethybrSBSTD4_FD_75300 | JGI IMG/M metagenome (GOLD analysis project Ga0075425, IMG submission 75300) | Bulk soil microbial communities from a Populus tree surrounding site in Tennessee, USA - Soil MetaG P. TD hybrid SBSTD4 | ecosystem: Environmental > Terrestrial > Soil > Tree plantation... | reverse complement strand
TTCCTGCAGAACGCCAACGAGTGACCCCACCGGATCCGGTGTTTCTCGCCACGGCGACGGAGATCGTGCTCCGCGCTGGTGACATTCAGATCGCGCGCCGCGAGTCGGGCTTTCACGTCGAGAAGAAGGGCGCCATCGATCTCGTCACCGAGGTCGACCTGGAGTGCGAGCGCGTGTGCCGCGCCACCATCGCCGAGCGTTTCCCCGATCACGACATCCTCGCTGAAGAATTGAGCCGGCCGGACGAGACGGCCTCGTCACGGTATCGGTGGGTGTTCGATCCGCTCGACGGCACGACGAACTACGCGCACGGTCTGCCGATCTTCTGCTCGTCGCTCGCCCTCGAGATCGATGGCCGCGCCGAAGTCGGCGCCGTCTACGATCCGTCGCGGCGCGAGCTGTTCACCGCCGAACGCGGCGTCGGCGCGTTTCTCAACGGCGCGCCCCTGCGTGTGTCGCCGACCGACACGCTGCTCGATTCGTTGCTCGTGACCGGGTTTCCGTATGACGTCCACACGCACACGGCCGATCTGATCGAGATGTTCGGCGCCTTTCTCGGCACGGCGCGCGCCGTTCGACGGCTGGGATCCGCGGCGCTCGATCTTTGCTACATCGCTGCCGGTCGCTTCGACGGTTTCTGGGAGCAGCATCTCAAGCCGTGGGATGTCGCCGCCGGAGCGCTGATCGCCGCCGAGGCGGGCGGTCGCGTGACCGGGATGGACGGATCGCCGTTCGATCCCGCGGCGGCGCATCTCGTGGCGTCGAACGGCCGCATTCACGACGCCATGCTTGCCGTCATCCGCGACGTAAACGATCGTCGTCGAAACCGGACGAACTGACCTTTCTACGCGACACTGGGCCACGGAACCGCGCGTCTGTCGTGGTTGCCGCTGGCATCCAACCTGCACTTCCGCGCCCAGAGTCCGCATCGTGCGGTCTCCGGAGAGATCACATGTTGAACAGATTCATGGCAACTGTGGCAGTCATGTGCATGGCCATGCTCGCGTGGGCACAACCGGCGCACGCACAGCAGCAGACAGTGAACTTCACGCTCGGATACTTCACGCCGCTCGGCGAGGATGCGCGCACCACCGGCGACGTGTTGAACGCAAACCGCAGTTTCCTCTTCTTTGACTTGAAAGACTTCAACACCGCATCGGTGGGCGGCGAATGGCTGTTTCCGCTTGGTCAGTACCTCGAAGGCGGCGCCGGTGTGAGCTTCTCGACGCGTACCGTGCCGAGTGTCTATCAGGACTTCGTCGATTCCGATGGCACCGAAGTCGATCAAGATCTGCGGCTCCGCATGGTGCCGATCACGTTCTCGTTTCGTCTGCTGCCGCTCGGTCAGCACACCGGCTTCCAGCCGTACATCGGCGCCGGCGTCGCCGTGATCCCGTGGCGCTATAGTGAAAGCGGCGAGTTCATCGATTTCGGCGCCGGCAACGTGATCTTCCGCGACACGTTCGTGGCCACGGGCACCAACGCCGGTCCGGTCGTGCTCGGCGGCATTCGCTTCGCGGGCCGTTCTGTGAGCTCGGGATTCGAAATCCGGTATCAGAAAGCCGAAGGCGATGTCGGGAATGATTTTGCTGCACCGAAGATCGATCTCGGCGGGTGGACCTATAACTTCACGGTCGGTGTGAGATTTTGACCGACCGCTGAAATGCAGAATGCGCAATGCAGAATGCAGAATGAATGCTGACTCGAGAGTGTCTGCATTCTGAATTCTGCATTCTGCATTAGTTGCGCTCGTAGAGCGCAACTCCTCCTCCTTCGCACACACGCGTCATCTTCGTCAGGAACGCCGGGTCCCGTCGCACGCGCGCAGCGAGCACGTCGCCGCCTTCCGCCTGTTCTTCCACGAGCATCCATCCGGCAAGCGGCGCGGGTCCCTTTTCAAGCGCCATGTCCCAGAGAACGCCGTTGCCCTCGTGGATGAAGTCGGTGAGCGAGAAGCCGTCGTGCGAGAGCTCCTGCATGTAGTGCGCGAGCGAGCCCATGCTCGCCAACACTTTCTCGCCGTGATACCGCTGTGCGAGGCAGGCAGTAACCTGTTGGCGGCCGGCGCTGTTCAATGCATCGAGCTGCGACTCGATCAGGAGAGGGGCGTCGGGCCTCCACGGCGGCGATTCGAGCAGCGCCGACCCGACCAGCACGACCGCGAGCAGCACGCGCAGCGCGGGTTGCGTCAGCCGTCCGACGGCCAGGCCAGAGAGCGGAATGCACGCGAACGCCAGCGGCACCATGTAGCGGATGCGGAATGGATGCCCTTCGTAGAACGCAAACGACGGCACCGCGGCGGCGGCGAAGAGCGTCACCGTCACCAAGAGCGCGGCGTCGGCTCGGCGCGCGAGCGCGCGAGCAATCACCACGACGGCCGTGGCGAGCGCGATGATCTCGATCACATAGCCGCCAAGCCGATGCGTGCCCCACCAGATCGACACGATGGTCTTGCCGGCCAGTCCGTCGTAGGTGGGATCGGTCACGTAGAAGCCGCGCGACACGATCCACTCGCCAACGGTGAGGCGGCTGTTCACGACGAACAGCGTGACGGCTGCGGCCGGCCATCGCGCGAGGCGCCACAGCTGCCACGCGATCGCCGATGGGCTCATGCCTTTGGCCCACATCACCACGCCTGCTGCGGCCAGCGCGGACGCGATGATCGGCCACGCCTCGTAGCGTGTCCACGCCGCGGCGAACAGCGCCCATCCGATCTTCATCGGACTTGGCTCTTCGGGCGCGTTCGAGAGCCACTCGTATAACCAGAGCACCGCCACGAGCGTGATGGCGATGAGCAGCGGTTCCGTCATCGGCGTCGCGTGCACGTAGACGAGATTCGGATTGAGTACGAGCAGCAGCGTGGAGGTCGCGGCGGCGAGCCGCGATGTCGTGGCGATGAGCACGAGCCGCGCGGTCGCCCAGGCCGCGACGCCGAAGCACATGATCGAGATGAACGATCCGAACGCTCCCGTCCGGTACAGCACGTCGATCTGTGTCGGCAGGATTTGCAGCAGGTGGGGCAGCGGCAGCCATACCGCGCCGAGCTGCCGCCAGCCGGGCGTCAGGCTGTCGATGACGCGCCGTGCCACCACGAGATGAGCCTTTGCATCGTAGTGGCTGAGTACGAGGCCTTGACGTTGATAGACGATCCACGCCGCGAAGGCCACGACGACGGCGGCTGCAGCGAGTGCGTATTCGATCGATCCGCCGGCAGCGGCCGGCGTCTCTTCACGTGGGCGGGCTATAATCACGACCTGCGCTCAGAATAGCGCACGTCGGGACCCGCTTCGCCCTCTGATCCCTCTTGCGCGCCTTCATCAACTGGCTCAATGCCATCGCCCTGACGATGGGCGGTCCCGGACTCTTCACGGTTGCGTTTCTCGATTCCTCATTCATCTCGCTGCCCCAGATCAACGACGTGCTCGTCGTCCTGATGGTCACGGGGCACAAAGCCCGAATGCCGTATTACGCGTTGATGGCAACTCTGGGATCGGTTGCTGGCTGTTATGTGATCTACTACCTGGCGGAGAAGGGTGGCGAAGTCTTTCTGCGCAAACGCCTGTCGACTCAGCGGATCGACCGCGCGCTATCGTTGTACAAGCGACACGGTCTGCTGGCCTTGATGGTTCCCGCCCTCCTGCCGCCGCCGGCACCATTCAAGCTCTTTGTACTCGCTGCCGGACTGGCCGAGGTCCGACCGCTGTCGTTCGTCACCGCGATTGCGGTCGCGCGTGGTGCGCGCTATCTCGCGCTCGGCGTTCTCGCGATCTACTACGGTGACGCTGCGCTCGAGTTGATGCGCACGCGCGGTGCCGTGATCGCTGGAGGCGTCGCCGGCATGATCGTCATCGTCGCCATCCTGTGGTTCATTTTGCAACGCCGGCGCCGCCGGCGGAGCCTCGCGTGAAGCCAGCAGCCTCGATCGACCTGTCGATCGTCGTTCCTCTCTACAACGAGGAGCGTAACGTGGTGCCGCTCTTCGACGAGCTCACCAGCGCACTGCGACACACCGGCCAGGCGTACGAGTTGATTCTCGTCGACGATGGGAGCACGGATCAGACGTTCTCGAGGCTCATCGCCGTGCAGTCGAGCGATCCGCACGTGCGTGTCATTCGCTTCACGCGCAATTTCGGACAGACGGCGGCATTCGCAGCCGGGTTTTTTCACGCCCGAGGGGCGTTCGTGGTGACGCTCGATGGTGATCTGCAGAACGATCCGGCTGACATTTCACGCCTGCTCGCCTACGTCGGCAATTTCGACGTGGTGTGCGGATGGCGCAAGGACCGGAAGGACAGCTACTTGACGAGGCATCTGCCATCGGTCGCCGCCAATTACCTCATTGGAGTCGTCAGTGGCATTCGCATTCACGATATCGGCTGCTCGTTGAAAGTGTTTCGTGCCGATATCGTGAAGCGGCTGAAGCTTCGACCGGGCACGCATCGCTATCTTCCGGTGCTCGCCAGCGCGCTCGGCGCCCGGATCACGGAAGTCGCCGTGAATCATCGTCCGCGGCAATTCGGCGAATCGAAGTACGGGCTGTCGCGCACGTTCGGCGTCATCGTCGATCTGGTGCGTCTTCGCCGGATGATGCGTGACGCTGCCGATCCCGCAGGTGATGTTCCTGTGCTGTACGAGATCGCCACGATCCTCGAGCAGACCCCTCAGACGTAGTGTCCGCCTTCAGGCGGACCGTAGACGTAGTGTCCGGCTTTAGCCGGACCCGCCGGACCCGCTGATCGCCGGGTCTAAAAAGCAAGACCCGGCCTACACTGTTAGGATGTCGTATCGAAGTGCCCTGGAAGCCCGCGTCGCCAAGAAGACCACGAAAGCGATTACCGATTTCAACTTGATCGAAGACGGCGACCGCATCATGGTCGGCCTCTCCGGGGGCAAGGACAGCTGGGCGCTGCTGCAGACACTCGACAACCTGCGGAAGCGGGCGCCAATCCGGTTCAGTCTGATTGCGGTGAACGTCGACTCGGGCTACAAGGACTTCAAACACGGCGCCATCGCCAAGGCCTGCGAAGAGCGCGGGTGGGAATACCGCATCGAGCACACGTCCATCGGCGACGTCATGGACGATCTGCTCGACTCCAACGCCACGCCGTGCTCGCTGTGCGCGCGTCTGCGACGCGGCGTGCTCTACCGGATTGCCACCGAGGTTGGCGCGACGAAGATTGCGCTCGGCCACCACCTGGACGACTTCATCGAGACGCTGCTGCTGAATCTGTTCTTCGCCGGTGCCCTCAAGGCCATGCCTGCGCGGCTGGTCTCGGATAACGGCGAGCATGTCGTCATTCGACCGTTCGCGTATGTGGGCGAGGACGAAGCCCGCTTGTACTGCAAAGAAGTCGGTCTGCCGATCATCGGCTGCTGCTGTCCGGCGTGCGGCGACCTGAGCCTGCAGCGTCAGCGCGTCAAGCGGTTGATCATGGATCTCGAGGTGGAGCATTCGGGTGTCAAGCAATCGATGCTCAAAGCGTTGGCGAATGTGATGCCTCGACACCTCCTTGACACGCGGCTCAATCCGAGCGGCGAACTGCGCGACAGCGTCGCCCTTCGCCTCGAGGACGAGTCGCCGCGCAACCTGATTCAAATCCAGCAGTAGATGCGCGCGGTGATCCAGCGCGTGACCTCCGCACGCGTGCGAGTGGGCGAGAGCGTGGTTGGCGAGATCGGTGCCGGGTTGCTCGTCTTGCTCGGCGTTGGGCGCCACGACAGCGACGCCGACGTGAAGTACGTCGCCGCAAAGATTCGAGACATGCGCGTGTTCGAGGGCGACGGCAAGCCGATGGATCGATCGGTCGTCGACGTCGGCGGGAGCGTCCTCGTCGTCTCGCAGTTCACACTCTACGGAGACATGCGCAAAGGACGGCGCCCCTCGTTCGATGACGCCGCGCCGCCGCAGCTCGCGCGCGCGTTATATGAGGCAGTCGTGAGAGAATTGCAATCGGCTCAGGTGTCCGTGGCCACCGGCCAGTTCCAGGCGATGATGCGCGTCGAGCTGGTCAACGATGGACCAGTAACCGTGCTCGTCGACAGCACACGACAATTCTAATGAGATATGCGCTGCTGGCAGCGGTGCTTCTACTGCTGCCGTCCCCGTCCTTCGCACAACAACGTCCGCTCGTGACCGAAGATCCCGAGACCATCGGGGCCGGCCGCGTGCTGGTTGAAGCGGGCTTCGATTACGGCCGCAGCATTTTCTATCCGGCCTCCGGCCTCGAGGGCCATCTCTTTCGCGCGCCGCTCGTCGGCATCAGCGTCGGAGTGAGCTCGATCGCCGAGGTGCAGTTGGATGGCGGGTTCTTCGACCATTTGTCCATCACCCGGCGCAGTCCGGCACCGCTCTCGGACATGCTCACCGTCACGGGAGACACCACGTCGGACGTCGACGATCTCACGATCGGTATGAAGATTCGCGTTGCGGCGGAAACCGCATCGCGTCCCGCCTTCGGCGTCCGCTTTGCGACGAAACTGCCGAACGCCTCGAACGAGAGTGGCCTGGGCCTCGACACCACCGACTTCTTTGCGTCGGTGGTCGGCGCCAAAACCGTACAGTCGATCCGCGTCGTCGGCAACATCGGCATGGGCATTCTCGGCGACCCGACGCGCGGCGATCGGCAGAACGACGTGCTGACCTATGGATTTTCCCTGGCGCGGGCGATCACGCAGCCGGCCGAGGTCGTTGCCGAGGTGAACGGTCAGATCGACACGCGCGAGGGTGCGCCGCCCCCCGGCACCGGTTCGCGAGGACAGGTGCGAGTGGGCGCGCGCTACACCATCGGCGGCTGGCGGGCTGATGCTGCGGTACTGGTCGGCGTGACCACCCGCGATCCAGGCGTGGGGTTCGCAGCCGGATTCACGTACGTGTTCAACGCCTTCAAGATTCCCTGATGCCCGCGGTGCGAGTGGTGAAGGCGCACGCATACGGGAACGACTTCCTGTGCGTACCAGCGTCTGACGTGCACGGCGGTCTACCTGCGCTCACCAGGGCCATGTGTCATCGCCATCATGGCATCGGCGCCGACGGCGTCATGGTGTACGAATTCCGCGATCGCGGCGCGACGATGCGGTTGCTCAATGCGGATGGAAGCGTCTCGGAGCTGTCGGGCAACGGGATGCGCTGCCTGGCCGCCCTTGTCGCTCGAACGCAGGACCTGCAAAAGGGAGCGACGCTCACCATCGACACCGATGCGGGCGTGAAGACGCTGGAGCTTCTCGCCCGCGATCGCGAGCGCTACACCTTCAGAGCGTCGATGGGACAGCCGGTCGATCTCCGCGAGGCCTCCATCACCGCCGCCGGCGAAACGGTGCAGGCCTCAATCCTCAGGATGGGCAACCCACAGTGCGTCGTGTTGGGGTCGTTGCCGACGCAATCGCGATTCGAGCGGCTCGGCCCCGCCCTCTCCACCCACACAATGTTCCCTGCCGGAACGAACGTCGAGTTCGCGCAAGTGGAAGCCCGCGATCGCGTGCGCATCTTGATCTGGGAGCGCGGCGTTGGACCGACAACGTCCTCGGGCACCGGGTCGTCGGCGTCGGCGGTCGCGGCTGCCGCGCACGGCGGCGCGGCGCGCGCGGTCGACGTCATCGCTCCAGGCGGCACTCAACGTGTCGAGTGGCACGACGATGGGGTGTACCTGACAGGATGGGCGGAAATCGTTCTCGACGGTCAGTGGCTCTGGTAGCGCTGCGACTGGTCTTGTAGACAGCCGTCCTTAGTCCTTCGTGCTAGGTTCTTGGTCCGTCCAAGGTCGGCGCGTCTGTCGCTGGACCAGGGACTTGGGACGGACCAAGGACGAAGAACCAAGGACCAAGGACCAGTAAGGATCTGCGTACTTCGACTACTGCGACCGTTTCGGAGATTGCGTCACCGGAGGCGTTGTCGCCGGCGGCGCCAGCTTCTGGATCGCCTCTTTCACCCCCGCCAGTATGCGCTGGGCGCCCTCGTAGTCTTCGGCCTGAATGGCCTTGCCTGCTTTTTGCACGTCCTCACCAGTGGTGGTCAGCGCCTGCCGGACGCGGCGGGCACGCGCGGGAGGCAGCGCGGACAGGCGATTGCGGGTTTGCGCCATGAGCGATGTCACTTCAGCGAGGGCGCGCTCGGTGTCGCCGCGCATCCGCGCGCGGGTGTCAGCGGCGGTGCGCGCCGCGTTCTGCGCCTGCTCGCGGCTTTCGAGCGCGTGATTGAGAGCTAAACGGTAGTCGCGCTGCTCGACCGCATCGTTCGCCTGGGTGAGCGCGGTTTGTGCGGCGGCGTATTCGGTCGCCGCGTACTTCTCGGCGCCGGCGGCACGCGCGGCGTCGATCGCCCCTTGGGCTTGATCGATTTCCTTGTGTGGAGGGGATCCACACGCGTACGTGAGGAGCGCGGTCAGCAGCCACACCACGCTGGCACGACACCGGCTGCGCATGAAGGATTGAGTATAGATGAAAGATGTGGCGCCACACGATCGACCGCGGGAGAAACTCGAGCGGTTGGGACCTGCCGGGCTCGGCGACAACGAGCTGCTCGCGCTGGTACTCGGCGGCGGCGTTCGAGGCAGCGGCGCGCTCGAGCTCGCCAACCGGGTGATCGAGTTCGCCGGCGGACTCTATGGACTCACTCGCACCGCGGTCAGCGATCTGCGGCGCGTGCGCGGGGTCGGGCGCGCCCGGGCGGCGCAGGTGATCGCCGCCCTCGAGTTCGGTCGGCGCAGCCTCGTCCGCGACGCCGTGGAGCGTCCGCGTTTCACCTCGCCGGCGGCGATGGCGGCGTACCTGCTGCCGCTGTACGGCGCATCGGCGGTGGAGCAGTTCGGGGTTGTGATGCTCGACTCCAAAGCACGAATGATCCGAATCAAGCTCGTGTCGGTCGGCTCGATCGATTCCACGATCGTTCATCCCCGCGAGGTCTTTCGCGAGGCGGCGGCGAGTGCCGCGGCCACGATCATCCTCTTCCACAATCACCCGTCTGGTGATCCGACGCCGAGCGACAACGATCTCGTGCTGACGGCGCGGATGATCCACGCCGGCGACATCATGGGCATCGACGTCGTCGATCACATCATCCTGGCGGATCAGACCTACTACTCACTGCTCGAGTCTGGCGACGCGCTGCTGCACCGTGACCACAATCGGCCTGATAAGATGGACACCACGTGAAAACGCTCTATCTGGACTGCTTTTCCGGCGCCGCTGGCGACATGCTGCTCGGTGCGTTGATCGATGCCGGCGTGGGGCTCGACGAGGTTCGGCGCGCTCTCGGCAGCCTGGCGATTTCGCCCGATATGGTGTGGACCGATCGCGTCACGCGAGCGGGCATCGCAGCGACCAAGTTCTGCGTACGCGGCGAGGATGTTGTGCGCGAACCGGCGACTGCGCACGCGCATTCGCATGCCGGAGCCACCGCCGACAGCCACGGCCACGGTCACGCGCATTCGCACACGCACGATCATCATCACAGTCAAGGGCCGCGCGCACACGAGCACCGGACGTTGGCGGAAATCGCGACGCTGATCGATGGGTCGGGGTTGAGCGCAACCGGCAAGGCGCGGGCCAAGCAACTGTTCACGACGCTTGGTCAGGCAGAAGCGGCCGTTCATGGCATATCGCTGGATCGCGTGCATCTCCACGAAGTCGGCGCGCTCGACTCGATTATCGACATCGTTGGGGCTGTCTTCGCGCTCGAGCGGCTGGGCATCGAACGAATCGTGTCGTCGCCGTTGAACGTCGGCAGTGGCACGATTCGATCGGCGCACGGCCTGTATCCCGTTCCTGCACCCGCGACCGCCCGGCTGTTGACGGGCGTGCCGATCTATTCCGGGCCACAACAAGCGGAGATGGTGACGCCAACCGGCGCGCTGCTCGTGACCGCTTACGCACAGGAATACGGATCCGTGCCGCCGATGCGGGTTCACCAAATCGGATACGGTGCCGGCAGCCGGGACTTCGCTGATACGCCCAACGTCTTGCGCGTACTCGTGGGCGAGTCCGACAGCGCCGCCGCCCATCAGCACATCGTCGTCCTCGAAGCCGAGATCGACGACATGAATCCGCAGATCTTCGGCGTGCTCATGGATCGTCTGCTTGCGCAGGGCGCGCTCGACGTGTTCTACACGCCGATTCAGATGAAGAAGGGACGTCCGGGCACACTGCTCAGCGTGATCGCATCACCGGATTTGCGCGAGCCGCTCACCGCAACGATCTTCCGGGAGTCGACGACGATCGGTGTGCGCTACCGCGAGATGCGGCGCGAGTGCTTGGATCGCGAGACGATTCACGTCGCCACGCCGCTCGGCACGGTGCGATTCAAGATCGCGAAGCGGAACGGCGCCGTGCTCAACGCGTCGCCCGAGTTCGATGACTGCGTACGCCTGGCCGCTGAACACGACATTCCGACCAAGCAGGTACAAGCTGTCGCCACGCAGGCGTATCTCGAGGCCAAGAATCGGGGGCTATGACCGCGTCCTACCTCACCACGCCGATTTACTACATCAACGCCCAGCCTCATATCGGCCATGCATATACGACGATGCTGGCGGATGCCGTGGCACGCTCGCGGCGATTGATGGGGAACGACGTGTTTTTCCTCACCGGCACCGACGAGCACGGTCAGAAGGTGGAGCGCGCGGCGCAGAAGTCGGGCATGGCGACACCAGCTTTTGCCGATCAAGTAGCCGGCGCGTTTCGCCAGATGTGCCGTGATCTGTCGATCTCGAACGACGACTTCATCAGAACAACCGAGCCGCGCCACTATGCGGCGGCAATAGAGATCTGGACGCGGGTTCAGAAAGCGGGCGACATCTACAAGGGCGAGTACGAGGGGTGGTACTGCACGGTCGACGAGATCTTCATCCCGGAAGCCCAGCTCGTGGACGGCCGGTGTCCGACTTGTGGAAGCAAGGTGGAGCGGCTGAAAGAGGAGAGCTATTACTTCAGGCTCTCGAGATACCAGCAGCGGCTGCTGGATTGGTATCGCGACCATCCAGACTTCGTCGAACCCGAGTTCCGGCTGAACGAGGTGCGTGCATTCGTCGAAGCCGGTCTGCAGGATCTGAGCGTCAGCCGCACATCGTTCAAATGGGGCATTCCGGTGCCCGGCGATCCGAAGCACGTCATGTACGTGTGGTTCGACGCGCTGACGAACTACCTCACGGCGCTCGGATTCGGATCCAATCAACCCGATGAGGACGCACGCATCGCCAAGTACTGGCCCACCGTGACGCACTTCATCGGTAAGGAGATCGTTCGCCAGCACGCGCTGTATTGGCCGGCGTTTCTGATGTCGGCGGGCCTGCCGCCGCCGCGTCGGATCGTGGCCCACGGATTCTGGCTGATGGGTGGCGCGAAGATGTCGAAGTCGCTCGGCAACGTCGCTCGCTACCAGGACTACGTGAAAGTCTTCGGGCTCGACGGCCTCCGCTATTTCGCGTTGCGTGAGATGCCGCTCGGCCAGGACGCCAACTTCTCGGACGAAGGGATCCTCACTCGCTTCAATGCCGATCTCGCGAACGATCTCGGCAACCTCGTGAGTCGCGCCACCACGATGGTGCATCGCTACCGCGAGGGTCGTGTGCCCGCGTCGCCCGAGAGCGCGCGAGAACCGGCAGATCGAGAGATCCAAAGGGCCACCGACGTGACGATTGCGTCCGTGAAGGAGCATTTCGAGGCGAACGAGGTGAGCCTCGCGCTTCAGAAGATCTGGAGTCTCATCAGCGACGTGAACAAGTACATCGTCGAGCGCGAGCCGTGGAAACTCGCCAAAGACGACACCAAGCGCGACGTGCTCGACAGGACTCTGTACCACGCCGCGGACGCACTCAGGGTCGTTGCGGCGCTGGTCGATCCCGTGATGCCGGATTCGGCGGCGCGAATCCGGACGATGCTTGGCGTCACATCGGAACCGTGGACCGCCCTCGCTGCGGGGTCGCTCGTTCCTGGCACGCAACTGAGTGCCGTGGAACCGCTGTTCCCACGTATCGAGAGAACTTTAGAGGAACTTCGAGGAATGACAACTGCCAACGATTCAACGCCCGTGCCGCCATCGCCGCCCGAGCCACCATCGTCGCCCGTACCGGCCAGCGCGATTCCGGCGCCGGCGGCGGCTGCTGCAATCAGTCCCCCTGCCGCCGTGAGCGCTGGAGCGGATGGACGGATCGCCATCGACGACTTCATGCGCGTCGAGCTGCGCGTGGCCAAGGTGCTCGAAGCCGAAGCGGTGCCGAAGTCGAAGAAGTTGATCAAGTTGAAGGTCGACGTCGGCACCGAGCAGCGCACCGTCGTGGCCGGCATCGCCGAGGCCTATCAGCCCGAGCAGCTCGTTGGCCGCACCATCGTGATCGTCGCCAATCTCAAGCCGGCGAAGTTGATGGGCATCGAGTCGAACGGGATGGTGCTGGCGGCAAGCCCGGAAGGCGGACTACCGTCGCTCGTCGCGGTAGATCCGGCACTGCCGGCCGGCGCGCGCGTCCGATGATCGATTCGCATTGCCACCTGGCTGGTGAAGAGTTCGTCGGCGATTTGCCAGCGGTGGTGGCGCGGGCGCAGCACGCTGGCGTCACGGGAGCACTGGTCATTATTGGTGCCGAGGACGAGGCCGAGAAGGCGCGGATGCCATCGGTGGCCGATGCCTGGAGCAGCGTGTGGTTTTCGATTGGCGTCCACCCCCATCACGCGGGACAGTTCGGCTCGGATCCGGCCGGCGCCGCACGCGCCGTGCGCAGCACAATCGAGCGCGAGGCGTTGTCGCGAGCGGTCGGGGAGATCGGCCTCGACTATCACTACGACTTCTCACCCCGTGAGGCGCAGCGCGACGTGTTTCGCGAGCAGCTGCGGCTCGCGCGCGATCTGCGACTGCCCGTAGTGATTCACACGCGCGAGGCCGACGCGGATACGTTCCAGATCCTCGGCGAGGAGCGGGCCGACGAGATCGGCGGGGTCTTTCACTGCTTCACCGGCGATCGCGAGATGGCGACGCGCTGCCTCGATCTCGGCTTCCATCTCTCGCTGGCCGGCATCGTCACGTTCCCTCGCGCACTCGAGTTGAAGGAAGTGGCGCGACTGGTGCCACTCGATCGCCTGCTCATCGAGACCGACAGTCCGTTTCTCGCGCCCGTGCCGCATCGAGGCAAGCGCAACGAGCCGGCGTATGTCGTGCGCACCGCCGACGTCATTGCCGATCTGCGGGGGACGAGGGTGGAGGCGATCGCGGAAGCGACTTCAAAGAACTTTGCACAGTTGTTTCGTCCCGTAACTCCAACACTTCACACGGATTAGGGCGCTGCTTGCGTTGACACTCCGCGCGCGGATGTGCTCTGATCGTGCAGCTTGAATCCCACCGCGCAGAAACCTTCAGCCGCCGTTCTTGCGCAACTGTTCGAGCCGATTCGCGAAGACCTGAAAGGTGTTGAGCGCGAGTTCGCCCGTCACGTGCAGTCGCAGGTCGCCCTGATTCCGACCATCGGCAACTACATTCAGGACGGAGGCGGCAAGCGGATTCGTCCAGCCGTGTTGCTGATGGCGGCGCGGATGGCCGGCTATACGGGCGAACAGGCGGTGCTCTACGCGTCGGTGCTCGAGTTCATCCACACGGCGACGCTCGTCCACGACGACATCATCGACGAGGCGGAGCTGCGGCGCGGCCGCGAGGCAGTGCACACGAGGTGGGGCAATCACATCACGGTGCTCTTCGGCGACTTCCTCTATTTGAAGTCGATGTCGCTGGCGCTGACGCAGGACAGCCTCGAGATTATCCGGTTGCTCTGCGACGTCACGCTGCGGATCGTCGAAGGCGAGATCTACCAGCTCACGAAGAACGGCTCGGTCGACCTTACCGAAGAAGAGCATTTCGATATCGTCAAGCGGAAGACGGCGTACCTGTTCGCGGGCTGCGCGCGAATCGGCGGCATGCTGGGCCCGACCACTCGCGAGCAGCAGGAAGCGCTGTGGGATTACGGCCTCAATATCGGCATGGCGTTCCAAATCGTCGACGACCTGCTCGACTTCACGGGTGAGCCCGGCGCACTCGGCAAACCTGTCGGCGGCGATCTCCGCGAAGGCAAGATGACGCTGCCGGTCATCCATCTGCGCGAGCGGGGCGACGCCCGGGCGATGGCGCTGCTCACCGACGTGATGCAATCGCGCGACGTGACGCTGGACGAATGGCTCGAGATTCGATCGATGCTGGCGCAATGCCGCTCGCTCGACTACGCGCAGCGCATCGCGCTGGAATACGTCGAGCGTGCGAAGAAGACGCTCTATGCGTTCCCGCCGTCGGAAGCGAGAGACGCGCTCATGTTCCTGCCCGATTACGTGGTGTCACGAGATAGGTAGTGGATCCTGCGGCACGTAGTGAATACCTGCGACGCGAGATCCGTCGTCACGAAGAGCTCTATTACGTCCTGAATCAGCCCGAACTCGCGGACGCGGAATTCGACGCGTTGATGCGTGAGCTCCAACAGCTCGAGAGCGAGTATCCCGATCTCGTCACGCCCGCCTCGCCGACGCAGCGCGTGGGCGGCCGCATCAGCGAAGCCTTTCAGAACGTCAGGCACGCCGAGCCGATGCTCAGTCTCGACAACGCGTACGACGAGGAGGAGCTGCGGGCCTTCGACACGCGCGTGCGGCGAGGGCTCGCCGATGCCGGTGCGGCCCTCGACCGTGTCGATTACGTAGCCGAGCTGAAGATCGACGGCTTGAGCATCGCGCTCACGTACGAGAACGGACGATTCGTGCGAGGCGCAACGCGCGGGAACGGCGAAGAAGGTGAGGACGTGACGACGAACGTCCGGACGATTCGAGCCATCCCGCTGGCGCTCTCCGAGCCGGTATCCGGTCGCATCGAGGTTCGCGGCGAGGTGTATCTGCCGCGGGATGCGTTCGAGAAGATGAACCGCGAACGGCAGGAGGCCGACGAGCCGCTGTTTGCCAATCCGCGCAATGCCGCGGCCGGTGCGCTTCGCAACCTCGATCCCGCGCTGGTCGCCAAGCGAGGCCTGCGCTCGTTCACCTATCAGCTCGTCGACGAGCGATCGCGCCCGCCGACGCACGAGGAGACGCTCAGGCAGTTGGCGCGCTGGGGCTTGCCCGTCGAGCCTCACTGGAAGACGTGCCAGGGCATCGACGAGGTGTGGGCGTTCTGCCAGGCGTGGGCGACCGAGCGTCGCAACCTGGGGTTCGATACCGACGGTGTCGTGATCAAGGTGAACGCCATCGACAAGCGGCGGCTTCTTGGATCGACGAGTAAATTCCCTCGCTGGGCGGTCGCGTTCAAGTACCCGGCCGAACAGAAGACGACGCGGCTGAAGCAGATTGATGTGAATGTCGGCCGCACGGGGGCAGTGACGCCGTTTGCCGTGCTCGAACCGGTGTTCGTTGGCGGAACGACGGTGTCGATGGCGACACTGCACAACGCCGACGACATCGCGCGCAAGGACATCCGCGAACGCGATTGGGTGATCGTGGAGAAGGCGGGCGACGTCATCCCGCGCGTCGTCAGTCCGGTATTGAGCCGGCGTCCCGACGATTCGCAGCCGTGGGTGATGCCGCGCGAGTGCCCGCGCTGTGGGAGCGCCCTGCACCGCGAGGAAGAAGAAGCCGTGTGGCGATGCGAGAACGTGTCCTGCCCGGCGAAGCTTCAACGCGGCCTCGAGCATTTCGCCTCACGCGGGGCGATGAACATCGAAGGATTGGGCGAATCGCTCGTCGCGCAGCTGATCGAGCACGGCCTGGTGCGCGATTACGCCGACATCTACAAACTGACCGCCGCACAATTGGCGACGCTGACGAGCAGCTCGCAGAGGGGCGACGGCAAGATCATCGAGCGGCGCTTCGGCGACAAGAACGCCGCCAAAGTGGTGGAGCAGATCGAGCGCAGCAAGACGAATCATTTGTGGCGACTGATCTTCGCGCTTGGGATTCGTCACATCGGCGAGCGCGGTGCGCAGGTGCTGGCGCGCTCGTTTGGGGCGATGGACGCGATCGCGGCGGCGTCGCTCGAGCACTTGCAGTCGACGAGTGACGTGGGTCCGGTTCTTGCCGAATCGGTGAGGAGCTGGTTCGATGAGCCGCGCAACCGTGAGCTCGTCGATCGACTGCGAGCAGCGGGTGTGCAAACCGAGGTGCCCGAATCGGAACGGCTGGCTGCGGCCGCGCCGCGTCCGCTGTCGGGTCGGACCTACGTGATCACGGGAACACTGGCGTCGATGAGCCGCGAGGAAGCCACCGAAGCGCTCGAACGGCTGGGCGCCAAAGTGGCGGGGTCGGTGAGCAAGAAGACCACCGGTGTCATCGTCGGCAGTGATGCCGGCAGCAAGGCCGAGAAAGCCAAGCAGCTAGGCGTCCCGACGCTCGACGAAGCCCAGTTGCAGGTGTTGATTTCCCCTCCCGACCCTCACTGAGGCCTCAGCCCTGAGCCCTGAGGCCTTTATAATGGTTTGCGTAAATGCCCAGGCGGTTTCTGGCGGTGACGGTGTGCCTCGTGGCCACCGTGTCGTTCTTGGTGGGTCTGATCGTGGCGGGATCGATGACGCCTGCGCCCGCCCAGTCGGCGCCCAGCAGCGCGACCACGCGCGCGACCGTACGCCCGATGCCGACCGCCGCCACCGGACCGATTGTCGGATCGTTTGCCGACATCGCGGATCGCCTCAATCCGGCCGTGGTGAACATCGACGCGAGCTCGCGAGGGACCGTGCACACGCGGCGGCGGCCGGAGTTCCAGCTGCCCGACGCGCCTGATTTGTTCGGCCGTCCTCCCGAGCGCGAGCGCGAAGGCCCACGCCGCGGTGCGGGCACGGGCTTCATCATCGACGCCGACGGCTACATCCTGACGAATCACCACGTCATCGAAGACACCGATCGCATCATGGTGCGGCTGGCCGACGGTCGCAACCTGAAGGCGGAGCGCGTTGGATCGGATCCCGATACCGACATCGCGCTGATCAAGGTGCAGTCCTCGCGGCCGCTTCCACACGCCGCGCTCGGCAACTCCGACGCGCTGCGTGTCGGCGAATGGGTGATGGCGATTGGCAACCCGCTGGCCTACGAGCACACGGTTACCGTCGGAGTGATCAGCTTCATCGGGCGCAAGCTGTTCAACTCGTCGCTCGATCGTTACATCCAGACCGACGCCGCGATCAACTTCGGCAACAGCGGCGGGCCGCTGATCAACACCCGCGGCGAAGTCATCGGCATCAACGCCGCGATCAGCTCGCGCGCATCGAACATCGGCTTCGCGGTGCCGATCAATCA
>Ga0075425_100002920_pt1 | contig 17235 bp, 15 predicted proteins | sample SoiMethybrSBSTD4_FD_75300 | JGI IMG/M metagenome (GOLD analysis project Ga0075425, IMG submission 75300) | Bulk soil microbial communities from a Populus tree surrounding site in Tennessee, USA - Soil MetaG P. TD hybrid SBSTD4 | ecosystem: Environmental > Terrestrial > Soil > Tree plantation... | reverse complement strand
CCGGTATGTGTACCGTCTGGCGCGCGGACGCGGCCCGGCCGACGATACTATCGCGGCCAGACTCCAGCACCGTCCCTGCCACCCATTTTCCGAACTCATCGGGAAAGCCGTAAGTCGATACCGCAACATAGCGGTTTCCATCGCGGCGTCGGATCAATCCCTTATCCGCCCCACAAAGGCGCACGGCGGCTTCGGTGAGAGCATTGAGCACCTCCGGCAGACCCGCGCTTGAACGGCCGACGACACCCTTGAGCACATCTGATGTGCCGGCAATTACACGCAACACCTCGTTGGCCGCTGCTTCGCGCTGTCGCGCTTCCGCTAGCTCCCGCCTTAACTCTTCCACCGACTGAACGTCAGTAATTGTTGATGCTTCGTGTGGCATGAGGGACATTCAAGGCTCTGGACAATCAGCAGAATTGCTCTCCATTTCTCAATGGGATCGTTGCTGGCCGGCGACATGGTACACACAGCATTCACTTACACCAACAGGCCAGGTCAAGCCTGTCCGCTTTCCGGCATCTCGCGAGGCGCCAGTACAAGCAAGCCATGTCTCAAGCTGGCACAAGGGAGACGCCTTTCGCCGCTGCAGCGAATACGTCAGGTCGCGCAATAGACCGTCCAGCGTCGCTGGCCTCAGGTCGCTCGCACCATCTGTAGAATTGAGCGTTTGGCGACGTGCAGTAGTTGGTTGCGTGGAGTGTCCGGAACGCCGCAGCACATCAGTTCAAGAACGCGCTCACAAGCGCGAGCGTCTCCTCCGGCATCTCCTCCTGCGGGACATGCCCACAATCCTTGAGAACCTCGAAGCGCCCATTCGCCAAGTCGTGGGCCAATTTCTTTCCCTGCGACGGCGGCACCACTTGGTCCTCCGCGCCCCATATCACGAGTGTCGGCTGTCGGATCGTCCGATAGCGCGCAACGAGCCGTTGCAGATCGGGTGGCACGATCTGCTCCGCCATCTTTATGAGCGCTCGTTGTCCAGCCGGTTCGTGCAGGGGATGCGCGTAAGTCCGGACGGCGTCGAAGGTGATCTTGCTGGGCGCGTAGTAGGAGCTATAGAGCCCCGCGTACACCAGCACCTCCGGCGGTAATGCGAATCTTCCGTCCGATCCGAGGAAGGGCCTCTTCATGAAGCCGAGGTAAGGGAGCTGCTGACGATAGGCGACACTCGAAATGAGAACGAGACGCTTCAACGCACCGGGATTGGTCCGATTGAGATCTAGCGCGAGTGCAAGTGCCACGCCTCCGCCCATAGAATGGCCAATGATGGTGAGGCGGGAGAGTGCCTCGCGCTCGACCAACGTCTTCAACAGTGCAGCCTGATCGAGAATGCCATACGCCTCGTCATTGGGCTTGTCCGACTTTCCGGCACCCTTGAGGTCAACAGCGATCGTCCGGTAGGTCCGGGCGAGGCTGGGGAGGAAAGAGCGCCAAGTGTAGGTGGATGCCCCTAGGCCATGGATTAGGAGTACGGGCTCGCCCGAACCACTTTCTTCGGTCCACAGACGCAATGGCAGCTGAGGAATGCCAACATCCACGTAATGTCCTGCTACCTTGGGATCTTCAGCGGTGACCGGCGAGGCCGGTGATAGCAGAGTTCCTGCTCCAAGCAGGCAGACTGTGATCTTGCTGATCAATCTCATGCTCGTTCAACGACGCCGTCGCCCCGACAGACAGTATCCCCAGTTTCACATAAACCGTATTCAAACACTGCGCTCACGACTAGACTAGAAATGGCCAACGATCAGCAGATCGCCGGCACGGTTTAGCGTCCTGATGCGCATTGGATGAACTCGGGGCCAGCCAGTCATTGGGGCATGGGTTATCCAAGAGGCTTCTAGTCAGCGGGCCGCGGTGAGGGCCTCGCGATCGCACGCAGCGCGCAACTCCCTGAACCAGAGTGCGGCGACTGACCCTGAGCATGCCCGCCACATCGTCAGCATTGAGTTCGCCCTTGCTCAGCATCTGTCGGGCAATGAGCGACGCATACGCTCGGCTCGGCCGCCCAACCCTAGCGGCGGTTGTGGAACGGCGCATGTAAGCTTGCGGTGACGATTGTTCCGGTCGATCTGTAGGTGGCACTTGTCGGAAAGTCTCTGCACCGCAATAACTTAACTTGGGCAGCTATCCTGCGTAAGACATGCAGCCGAGTTTGCTGTGGCCACGCGGCTAGCGGCGCGCGGCACCACCGTGCAATCGACGCGATAAGCCCGGCTAGCCGTCCAGCACTTACGGTTCGTGCAATCCTGCCAACGCGCTGCATAGCGTTGGGAGATGCTGCACGAGCGTGATCTAGACCTCGGCCGTGTCGACACGTGAAATTGCCGGTGTGAGCTTGTCCGGCGCTACGTCCGTAATTACACTTGCCGCATAACAAACAACATCCGTATCTGGGAGGTAACAAAAATGGCTCGTGTCACTCGCCGCAAGTTCCTAAAGGCGTCGGGCGCTGGAGCGTTGGCAGCCAAGACCACCGGTATGGCCGGCATTTTAGCAGCCAGCAAAGCACCTGCTCACGCGCAGGCTACAACCCTGCACTGGCTGAAGTGGAACGACTTCGTCCCGGCCGGAGATGAGATTCTGCGCCAATCGATGCTGCCGGAAGCCGAGAAGGCGCTTGGCTTCAAGATCAATATGGAGACTATCGGCCTCAATGACCTCCAGCCGCGTGTGACGGCGGCGATCCAGGTTCAAACCGGGCCTGACATCATGATGATCTTTGACAACAAAGCGCAGCTCTATGCCGACAGCTGCGCCGACGTGTCGGCCGTGTGCGAGGCGATTGGCTCCTCACAGGGCGGATACTACGACCTCGCGAAGGCCAACACGCACGACGGCAAGAAATGGATTGCCGTGCCTTATTGTATCATCGGCCTCTTAATCGCTTATCGCAAATCCTGGTTCGACGAGATCGGCGTCACCAAGTTCCCGGAGACCTGGGAGGAGTATCGGGAAGTCGGCAAGAAGCTCAAGGCCAATGGCCATCCTCTCGGACAGACCCTCGGGCACACAGTCGGCGACGCGCCTGGGTTCGCCTATCCCTACTTGTGGTCGTGGGGCGGCCGCGAAGTCGAGGCCGACGGCAAGACGGTTAACCTCAATTCGAAAGAGACGATCGAGTCGGTGAAGTTCATGACTGCATTCTGGAAGGACGCGCACGATGAGAGCGGCCTTGCCTGGGACGACTCGAACAACAACCGCGCCTTCCTATCGGGAACAATCAGCGCCACGCTCAACGGCGCCTCCATTTATATCGAAGCCTTGCGCAAACCCGATCAATACAAGACGGACAGGGGAGTACAGATGAAAACCGACATCCTGCACGCGCCCCTGCCCAAAGGTTCCGCCGGCCAGTTCGGCGTGCACCCCTTCCAGTGCATGATGGTGATGGGGTATTCGAAAAAGCAGCGGCAGGCGATGGAGTTCCTGAAGTGGTTCCACTCGACCGATGTCTATGACAAATGGTTCACCGTGGAGAAGGGGTATGCCACCGGTCCCACGAAGCAGTGGGAGAACCACAAGATGTGGGGGGAGGATCCGGTAATGACCCCCTTCCGCATCGCACCCCGGCTCGGTCGGGTCTATGGCTACGCGGGACCGGCGGGACCCAAGGCTGCCGAAGTCCTCGCCAAGTACATCATCGTCGACATGTATGCCAAGGCAGTCCAGGGCATGTCAGCCGAGGACGCGGTGAAGTGGGCGGACGGCGAGCTGCGCAAGGTGTACGGCTCCTGATCAATATCGGCTGACGGCGGTCCGCGATTACTGAATGGTAGTGCTCTGTACATTCGTCGCGTCGAGACACGCGGAGGATGGAGGCGCATAAGTGGCTGTCATGATCGAGTGGGACGGGCGAGCCAGGCGGCTTTGCCAGTGACGTCGACGAGAATGTCGACCAGGTGAACGCGTCCGTCGCCGGCGGCAAGGATCTTGCCGACTAGGGCGAGCGCAATGGCGCGGAAATCGAAGTCGCCCTCTTGGCGAGCGATATCCTGTCCGCTCGCCACCTCCCATAGACGCAGCGCGCCGTCAGAAGAGCCGGAGACCAAGTGGCGACGTCGGGGGAGAACGCTACGCCCCGCACCGCGTCCTGGTGGCCTCCAGCACGCGCGCGGCCCCGCTCGCTCGGACTCGTGGTGGTGCACGCCCGACAGCTCGGCAATGAGCTGCCTTCGGGGTTACCCATGCAGCTCTCACGTCCCAGCGTTTGGACACGTTCAACATGAGACGGGTGCTACTCCCCTCTAGCCCTGTCATACGCGCCACCTTGCCTATGCCCGTCGCGAGCGAACGACCGAGTGGTTGGGGTGTTTAAGTGGTTTGACGCGCAAGGAAGTTGCGCCTTACTGTTCCGGACAATACGAGACCGAAGGAGACGCCGCATGGCCCGCGATCTCGACCTCGTTATACGAAACGGTTCGATCGTCGACGGCACGGGAAGCGACTACCTCGACGGAGACGTCGCCATCAAGGACGGCCGCATCGTCGCGGTCGGAAAGGTGGCGGAGAGGGGCGCGGAGGAGATTGAGGCCAGGGGCCGCATTGTGACGCCAGGCTTCGTAGATATCCACACTCACTACGATGCCCAGGCGGTGTGGGACAGCCGGCTCATCCCTTCGTCCTGGCACGGTGTCACGACGGTGGTGATGGGCAACTGCGGAGTAGGCTTCGCGCCCTGCAAGCCCGAGCATCGCGAGAAACTCGTAGAATTGATGGAGGGTGTCGAGGACATCCCTGGAGCGGTCATGCGCGAGGCGCTCGACTGGCGCTGGGAGACATTCCCCGAGTTTCTCGCTGCTGTCGACGAGCACCATCACGATGTCGACATCTGCACGCTCCTGCCGCATGCGGCATTACGCGTATACGTGATGGGAGAGCGCGCCATCCGTCAGGAGGAAGCGACGTGCGATGACATCGCGCGCATGCGCCGGATTGCCGCCGACGCGACAAGTGCCGGCGCCTTTGGCTTCTCGACCTCCCGGACGCTAAGCCACAAGAGCCTCTCGGGCGACCCGATCCCCACGCTCAAGGCTAACGAGGAGGAGCTGACCGGCATCGCCTTGGGCGTGCGCGAGGGCGGCGGCGGCTTCTTCGAGGTGAACTCCGATTGGAGCGATCCTGACGCCGCGACGGAGTTTGGCATGCTGCGCCGCGTCTGCGAGCGGACGGGCCAGGCGTGCGTCTTTTCGCTCAACGAGCGCTACGACAAGCCGCAGGTCTGGCGCGAGCTGAAGATGCTGGCGACGGAGGCCCAGAGGGACGGCGTACCACTGCGCCCTGTGGTGGCACCGCGCCCGATCGCCATGCTTTTGGGTCTGACGGCGAGCCAGCATCCGTTCTCGGGGACTCCGTCCTATAAGAAGATTGCCGCGTTGCCGCTCGCGGAGCGCGTGCGCATCATGTCCGACCCGGAGTTCCGCCGCCAGCTTCTCTCCGAGGATCCGATCGCCGGCTCCACCTTCCCACTGATCAGGCGGCTCACCTATTCACACATGTTCCGCTTCGGCAACCCACCGAACTACACGCCGCGGCGCGAGGACGCCATCACCGAGATCGCCAAACGCGAGGGCCGCGAGCCGGCCGAGGTGGTCTACGACGTCATGATTGAGGACGGTGGCCAGAACTTCATCTACTTCCCTGTGCAAGGCTATGCTCGCTACGACATGTCGACGCCGGAGGAGCTGCTCGCCGACCGCAACACCATAATGGGACTTGGCGACGGCGGCGCGCACGTCGGCTTCATCCTCGATGCCGGTTTCCAGAGCTGGATGTTGACCTACTGGGTACGGGAGCGCCAACGCTTCTCCATCGAGGAAGTGGTGCGCCGCATGACCTCGGACACGGCCGATGCCGCGGGCCTCGCCGATCGTGGCCGCATCGCGCCGGGCCAGAAGGCCGACCTCAACGTGATCGACCTCGATCGTGTCTCATTCGGCCGACCCTATGTGACCTTCGACCTACCCGCCGGCGGCAGGCGCCTCCTGCAGAAGGCTACCGGCTACGAGGCGACGATCGTGTCGGGCGCCGTGACATACCACAACGGCGAGCCGACGGGAGCGCTCCCTGGCCGCGTCGTGCGCGGGCGGCAGGCGTGTTAGCAGCGGCGTAATGCCGAAAATCAACGGTTTGAAATTGCACATTGAGCCCGATTCGGAGTGGATGGTTTGCCCGAGCGCATGGATCATGCCGCCGTGCTCGGCGCCGTAAAGGCTCGGCCTTTAGGCGAGCGAGCGGCATGCTTTGCGTGCCGGCCGGTCGCCGCGGGCAACCTCGCGTTGTCTGTGATCGAAGGAACCCGCACGCAGGGAGATGCTGGCCGCCTTTGGGGTGGTTTCCTATCGCTTCTCTCATTTGCGGCTGCTCTTATATTTGTCTGACGCACAACACATCCAATGATGGTTGCGATAGCTCTGCTACCACTTCTACCATTGCCAGGTTGGGCCACTCTTGTTGCCGTCCGATTTCTTGCCGGATATTGGTAGCGGAACGCGACGGCATGTGATGTGCTGGAGGCGAGGCACGGTTACTTTGCTGATGGCGAACTAACCTAACCTCACTCAACTTTGGGCAACCCTGATAGTCATTGCTTGGTCTGGCATCCTCGCCATCAGTTTGCGTTGCCTGCAAGAGAGGATGGCGCCACCGGAATAAAGAAGATTGATGCTATGCGTGCTCTCGCAGCCCGGAGTCGATGAGCACCTGTAGCATCCACATCAAATGCCGCGCGGCGCTGGCGGCGCCGGGACTCTGAGGGCCATCCGTCGCATTTGCCGCAGGTTGTGGGCGTTGACATTCGCTTGCGCTGTAGCAGATATTTCTGTCATGACAGAAATATCTAAAATATCGGTCGGCCCGAAAGAGCTTCCCGAGGCGGTGGAGAAGTTCATCCTGCATTGGGGCGATATGGGCAGCCAGTGGGGTGTCAATCGCACCGTCGCCCAGATCCATGCGCTGCTCTACGTCTCCGAGCGGCCGCTCACGGCCGACGAGATCGCGGCCGTGCTGGGAGTGGCGCGTTCCAACGTGTCGAATTCCATCAGGGAGTTACTGGGCTGGGAGCTGATTCGGCGGGTGCCGATCAGGGGCGACCGGCGCGATCATTTTGAGGCGGAGTCCGACATCTGGGAGCTGGTGCGCCGCATCGCCGCCGGCCGCAAGGCGCGCGAGATCGATCCGGCGCTGTTGGCGCTCAGGGCCTGCGTGGCGGACGCGGAGCGCGACGCCTCGCTGCATCCGGTTGCGTCCAGGCGGCTCAAGGAGATGCTCGAATTCACCCAGACGGTGGACCGCTGGTACGCGCAGATGCTGACCATCCCGAAGCCAAAGCTCGCCGCGCTCTTACGTCTCGGTGCAAAGGTCATCCGCTTCCTGCCGGCGGACAAGGCGAAGTAGTCGTCACGCCCAATATGTCGGGGGGCCGCAATGGGGGCAAAGAACGCATTCGGGACAGAAGAAGAGGCCTTCAACCGTGCCCACGATGAGACGCTGGGCGACCTGCGCTTCCGCGCGTTGCTGTCTGAAACTGAATGGGCGGCGCTACCCGTGACCGTGCGCGCGCGTTTCTCCAAGCGGTTGACCGAAGGGCGAACCGCGATCTACGTCGGCGAGGTGCTGGAAGCGTGGACGAGCCGCGCGGGTTGGCTGCTGGTGCAAGCGCTGCGGCAGATCGGTGGCCCGCTGCCAACCTCGCGGGACGTGCACGTGCCAAGCGTCGTCACCGTAACGGAAGACCTGGCGAGCGGGGGGCAAGTCTGGACCCGTCTCTACGTGCGCCGGCGGGGCTTTCCACAGGTCATCCATTCCTCCAAGCGCTTTGCTGGCCCAACTGGCCTGGAAGAACACGTGGGCTGCGGCATTGGCATGACGCTTACGATTTGCGTCGAAGATCGCGCGCTGGTGTTCCGCAGCCATCAATACTTCGTCGCCTTCGGCCGCTGGCGCTTGACCCTCCCGCAATGGGCGACGCCGGGCACGTTGACTGTCAGGCACATCGATGCGGAGAGCGAGCGGTTCGTGTTTGCGATGGAGATCGTTCATCCCTGGTTGGGCATGCTCGTGCGCCAGTCCGCCATTTTCCGGGAGGCCGGCCCATGACCTCGCAGCTGCCATGGTGGGTCATTGCCGCGCAGATCACCATGGTTGCCCTCGATACGCTCTTAATTTCGTGCCCACGGTAGCACGATCATAAGTGCAGGAGTTTAAGATGGCTGAAACGCTGACGGCGACCGCCCGCGTCAGGCCGAGGAGCAACAGCTCAGCGCTCGAAGGTAAAGTCGTTTGGGCACCTGCAAAATCCATCTGGTACTCGACGATGATGATCGCAGGCTTGATCGGCGGCGTCCTTTACTTTTCCTGGGGGGCGGTCACTATATTTCTATTCTTATCAGCCCTCACACTCTGGCTCGGACATTCCGTGGGGATGCACCGGCTGTTGATCCATCGGTCATTCGAAGCGCCGCGATGGCTCGAACATGTGCTTGTTTATCTCGGGACGCTTGTGGGCATGGCGGGCCCGATCGGTATGTTCCGGATACACGAAATACGCGATTGGCAGCAAAACCAACCAGACTGCCACTCGTTTGCGAAGCATGACGTTGGATTTTGGAGGGACGCCCTCTGGCAGATGCACTGCCAGCAAATCTTGATCCGCCCACCGGACTTACACATCGAAGACCGTGTCACGGGTGACAAGTTCTATCGGTGGCTCGAATCAACATGGCGTTGGCAGCAACTCCCGTTGGCGATTGTGCTCTACGCTGTCGGTGGTTGGGGCTTCGTGTTTTGGGGAGTGTGTTTGCGAGTCGCAGTTTCCCTAACCGGACATTGGTGCGTGGTTCATATCGCCCACACTCGTGGTGAGCGGCCGTATCCGATTGAAAATATCGCGATTGATGGGCGCAATGTTCGCGGGCTTGGCCTACTAACATTCGGCGAGTGCTGGCACAATAATCACCACGCTTTTCCGTGCTACGCCCGCATCGGTCATAGCGCCGACGAGATTGATCCAGGTTGGCTTGTTATTCGAGCGCTGATAATCATGGGGCTTGCTTGGAACGTGACTGTTCCCGACCTCTCTTCTGGAAGCAGCAGAACGAGGTTAGAGCAAGGGAGGTTGCAAGGATCATAGCACCGCCTGATGTGACGGAGCGCGCGACATTTCGGCTTTCGATCCGCCGGCACCTCCACCTCTGCGGTAGGTATATTTGGAAGGGCCGACACAGATGCTTATCGACGCTCAGCTGCGAGAGCGCGCGCCTGGCTTTCCTTAGGCTCCTGGTTATGAGCTGACGTTGCACGGTCCTCGTTTCGTCCCAATGATCCTCTTAAACTTACGGAATGGCCAATGTGCGGGAGCGACACACTCTGCAGGATCGACAGCCGAGGGGCTGACATGCAGCACATTCGACAGACTGCACCGATCTTCGCTCTTCTCGTTGTCGTGGCGACATCACTCGGACACGCAACGGTCAAGTCGCAAGACTCGGCCTGGGTGAAGCTGTGCGAGAAGGCCACAGTCACCAAAGACAAGGATGGCAACGACGAAAAGAAAGAGGTTAACATCTGCCTCACCCACAAGGAACGTCTCGATGCCAACTCGGGCATGGTACTGGTGTCGGCGGCGGTGATTACGGAGCGCAGCAGACAGGCTGTCGCTGCGATGCTCTTTCGGCACACCGCCGAGCGCCCATAGTGCATTCTGCAGGCCCTCAGCCAATGCCACGAAGCTCTCGCCACCGAGCACAACCGCTGGCATGTTCAAAGCCCGAGAACGCGAGCCGGAAGTGGTAGAGCCGATGTTCAAGTGCCTGCCCGGAGATCGTGATCCCGAGCGCGCTCGCGTCGGTGAAGTCGGAGAGGCCACGCCGGCCAGGCTCGTGCTCCTGGCGGAAGATCACGTCCTTCTCAGGGCCGTTGAGTCGCTCGCCACGTGTTGATACGCCGCTCCCGCGTGCGGCGGATGTTCGGGTTGAGATCGGGATGGCGCCGGCGCAGCTCGTCCAGAACACCGATCACCCGGATCCCCGGCGCTGCCTTCAGGATCGGCACGATGTCGGTGTCCCAGTAGGGCGCCAATGGATCGGGCCGACGCCGCCCTCGTGGTTCCTTCTTCTGCGACGGCAGCCCAGGATCTCATCTTGATTGTCGCCGCCCAGTACATCGAGCAATCCTTGATGCGTCTCGAATTTTCGGCGCGTGGCAAGTTGATGCGCGCATTCATCCATCCTGTATCACCTTCGAACCCGATCGGCGATTTGGCCCGAGACACGAGAACGAACCGACGCGTCCGATCAGCTAAGGGAGCCTGATGCGCGCCACCATCCTCGCCCTTGTCGGGCATGCTCCTCTGCACGGCCCCTTGTACCCAGGACGCCACCGTTCACGGTTGTCCACCGCCGATTGGCGGCTTTTTGGCGGGTCGCTCGAAATGAACCAGCAAGCGCCGATCTGCGGAAATATTGCGCGCCAAGTCGCTCGCCTCACTGCCACGAGGCTGGCATGCCGATTGCCGAGGGCTTTACTTGCCGGTCACTTCGACCGGTACCATCGCTGAGTAATCCGTACTCTGATCAAACGTGGGAGACGGTACGAGATTGGACTTGGAAGCTTTCCCGAGGTGTTCATCGAAGAAGCTCGAAGTCGGCGTCTCCCGTCAGCATAGCCATTGGCGTTGATGAACAATGTACGGGATGCCACATTTTCCGGCCTCTTCCACGGGATTGGGACCGCCGGATGATGGCACGGCCAGGAATGCTGCGTCGACCGGCTCACGCAGCTCGAACAGAGGCGGATAACATTTCAAGTCCCCGGTCGTCTCATAGCGTGGATTGACCGCGTAAAAGCGGTCCGGCAAAGCCCACCTTGCGAAGATTGTTCAGAACACGTGTACCAATCTTCGGGAGGTCCGAAAGACCGACGACCGTGATTGACTTGGTCTCAGGTTCTTTTCGATCGGAAAACGCATTCGGGCCATTCTCTTGGCGACCATGCCTTTCAGGCAAACGACAGCACTGGCTGGGGCGCGACAGTCGAAGATGCTGGCGGGACAGTGGAGCAGGTCCACTATTGTGGCACGATCCCGATCTTCGCCGCGACCTGTTTGTAGTCGGCAATTTCCTCGCGGATGCGACTGCCGAACTCTTCAGGCGTGCCGCCGCCAGGCTCCGTAACCAACTTTCTCAGCATCTCTTCCACTTCGGGTAGTTTCAGTACTGCTTGCGCTTCCTTGTTAAGCCGATCGATGATCGCGTCCGGCGTCCCGGCCGGCGCCAGCAATCCGATCCAGCTGCTCACATAAAAGTTGGGCAACCCCGCCTCCGTCAGCGTCGGGATGCTCGGTGCGGCGGGCAGTCGCGCGGGCCCGGCAACACCGATCGCCTTCAGTTTCCCGGATTGGATCAGATCGAAGGTCGTGCTGGGCGAATCGAATGTGTATTGTACGTGACCGCCCATAATGTCGGTGAGTGACGGACCGCTGCCCTTGTAGGACACATGCCGGACATCGGGGATGCCCAGCACCACTTTAAAGCGTTCGCCATTGATGTGGTTCAAGGTGTTGGTGCCGAACGACGAATAGCTCACCTTTTCAGGATTTGCTTTCACGTACGCCACAAGCTCTTGAGTATTGTTGGGCGGGAATGCCGGCGAAGCGACCAGAATCTGCGTCGTCTTCGTGAATATGACGACAGGCTTCAAATCCTTGTTCGGATCGTAGGCGAGGTCTTTCACGGTAACTGGTGCAATGGAGATCTCGGAGATCGCAGCGACATAGAGTGTGTATCCGTTCGGCTCCGCTCGGACAACGGATGCCGCACCAATCCTGCCGCCAGCGCCTGACCTGTTTTCCACCACTATCGCTTGGCCCAATCCTTTTGCCATGTGTTCTGCGAAAAGGCGCCCGGAAATGTCGGCACCGCCACCGGGTGGATAGCCGACAACGAACTTAATCGGTTGGCTGGGCCAGGATTGCGCGAGTGCAGAACTCGAGCCGGTAGCAAGCGCGATAGCCGTTGCAACGAAGACCATCACCGCTACTGTCGAGAGCATCGACCAGCAATTACTCTCGAGGCGTGATCTCAGGCGAAGTCTGTTAGGGCGTTTTGCAGCCGAATACCGTGTGCTCATGACACCTCCGTCGACGAACTTTTTCTGGATTTGAAGCACACCTGTCGTAGCACATCTATCCGGTGATTACTTGCGTGCTGTCCCGGCTCCAGCAAGCCAACATATTGAGCAAGAGCCATGCCAATTTCCTCCTACCCACTAGAGGACCTCTTTGGCCCCCGATCTGGTTGAGTAGCCGTACTTTCGCTGCAGCCACCGGAAGCTGTGTCTACGCGCGCTGCGACAGCCGGGGCTCTGACAGGAGTAGCATCCAGATGGCGAGCCGCCAATCGACAGGAGAGAGAAGACGGTGATCGGGGTGACCTCGGCAGGGTCATAGTGTGTTGACCCTGATTGTCGACACTGGCGCGGAGGTACGATGGTGAGGGCGGGGCGCCGGCTCGAACGTTCGATGATCCGATGCGGCTGCCGCAGCTTTTGGTCTAATAGTATTCGGCCTGATCAGGGACTTGATCGCGCCTGCGGAAACCCACCCTTGGTATTCGCAACGGCCGCCTCCATTCAATTCCTCGCCTGTGCCTGCTTGCTGATCGGGCGCAGGTGACCGCCTTGATCACCCGTTTTCGGCAGTCCGGTTGGAGTCAACTAAACTTGCCCCGGTCTGCCAACCACGTTGCCACGTTGAATGTAACTCTGTCCCCTGACGTGGGCGGCCGCAGGCCAAACAGCCTCCGCACCAGCCACCGCGATGAATGACGGCCACAGCTAGATTCCGGCATCGCCGAAACACCCAGATCCCACAGGTGCAGGCGACCTTTGGGTTGCCCAAGACGACTGCATGGCGGTGAATTCAGTCCTCGTGAAACTAACCCGGGTCCCTCAAAAGTCCCGGGGTTTATTGTTGGATCAGTGCTGTCCCCACGTCGAGGACCAGATGCGCAGCAACGATCTGATTAGCAAAGCATAATTCGTGCTTCAGCCTGGTCTCGATTTCAACTCGAATCGCTGCATTTGCAAGCCCGTGCTGCTGCCCATTGCGGGGCCCGCCGATGAACCAAGGCAAACTCGTTTTCGCGCAGATCATGGAGCACTTGCCGCTGTCGACCTTCAGGCGTTGCGTTGCTCGCTACGGAGGGGGAGCACAAGGGTCAAGCGCTTCTCTTCTGTGCATGGCATTTCGGCGCCGGTACTCCCTGATCCACGACACGACCCGCTCGCGCTCATCGGGCTCGGGCTCCGGTACCGCCGCCGTCTGCTGCTTGTGGCTAGCCACTGAGCCATAGCCATGGGCTGCGATCCCTATGAGCACGAAAGCCGAGCGCCAGCAATGAAGGCCATCACGGGCGCTAGCTCCACCAGCCAGGCCGGCAGGCCGGTGGCGTCCGAGACAAGGGCGTGCGACTTGGGAACTGGGAGCGCAGCAAGCGCAGCACGCTTCTGTTCCTCCAATCCCCGGAGGGTCGAGCAACGTTTGCCCAACGCATCCGCACACTCGGCCTTCCTCTCCGCAATACCGAGGTCCAGTGCCTGCTGCGCTTGCGCGTAAGGGGCTCCCAGCCGTCCTGACTTACTGGGCGCGCTGTTCTCGGGCGGCTAGAACCGCCCAGCGCTCGGCTGGAAGCCGTAGCTTTCGCTGGCTGCCAACCCTCAAGCCCTCTGCGCCCGCTCCGTCAGAGAGTGAGCACTACCGGCACGGCCAGGGCGGAACCGAAGGCCAATGCCACGATGGCGATGCACACCGGCAAAGGCGGAGATGAGCCGAGTGATGGCCGCGTGAATATCATCGCAGCGCTAGCCCCCTCACCTTGCAAACGCTGAGCGTCAGGAAACGGTCTCGCACATTGTCTCCGAGGAACATCAGCACGAAGGCCTCCGCTTTCTTGTTCGCCGAACCCACGGGACGCTCGATCACGATGCCCGAAAACGGCACATCGCTCCCAAAGCTGTTCTTGGCATTGACCCAGCCGCAGACGTGTAGAACGCCCTGGGCGTTGCGCCCACCGATCATCTCGCCGAAGCGGGCGTTTTCCGGATCACTCAGGCCCTTGCGGATCATCGCTTGCGTCACGGCGACCGTCTCGGCGCTCAGCGGCTCGACTTTGACGGGTTCAAGCTTGGCAGCGTGAGCCGCGGAAAATAGGAACAAGCTCAGCGCAAACGCTATGGCGTACACATCCCACCTCTCAGGCGTGTAAACGGCCGCACCCAACGCAGGAAGCATCGAGCGCGGCCCGAGCGGCAGGCCTGCTGCGGCAAGCCCGCCGCCCAGCGTGTACCCAGCACAGCTGAAGCCTCTGTGCATCCCCACTCTGGGTGAGATTTGGGTGGTCAGCGTGCAATGCTTGGAGAGGAATTGCGGCCCGGGCTGGGATGGGCCAGCGGGTAACGCGCTGTTGCCGGGTGGCGCGTCCTGATTCTGGGAAGCCGGTCAAAAATGGTTGTAACACAACCATTCTGGATATGGGCAAGAGCGCCGTCGGTCAGATCATCCGCCACCTGAACAATAGCTTGCCGTGAAGCTCTATCGCGGTGAGAGCGCCGTCAATCATCGGCTGGGCAAGTAGGGCCTATCGTTGGACTCCTTCGCTTTAGATTGCCGTCAACCACAGCACGCTACAGTTGGCAAGCTCTCTCTGGCAGCGCCGTTCTGCTGATTGCCGACATCCCGAAGGTGCGATCATATCCGCGCCAGCGCTCCTCGACGACGCGCCCTATCTGGCAAAGTACGAACAGCAATCCATTGTTGACCGCTTATGCCCAGGCCGACTACGTGCCGCCCCGGTTGCCGCGCCGGAGCTTCCGAGGGCGAATTGGGCCGCAACAATGCGCGCATGGCAGAGGAACATCCTTTCCACAATTCTGCGCAGCGCTTGGGACGGGGTGACACCAGAGCCCTAACCAAGCGGGAAAGATCATTGCTAGCGACCCACACGTCTGAATCGTGGCGCACGTCACTAAGCGCGAGCTCGACGAGTTGCTCACCACGTCCGATCTTTGGAATGGGTTTGCTAATCGCTTCAATTGGATCGTGGTTCGCCGTCGCGCCGCTGTACCTTTTCCAAGCCCGATGCCAGATGATGACGTGGCGGCGCTCGCAAAGGAGCTTGCGTGTGTTGTCAAGTATGCAAACGGCAAGGATGGCTATGAAGCCGAATTGCGGATGTCCGGCTGACCATTGGACTCAAATCTACCCGGATCTCACGAGGGACTTTCCCGGCATCCTTGCGCGTAGATCATGTTCAGACGAAGCGCTTGTGCCTCCGTACGGGCCGTTACTGCACCGCGCCGGATCAGGACACCACTCGCCCTCATAGTCGATGCCTTCCAGGTGCGGGTAGCCCATGAGCCCACTCGACATGACGGTCGACCGCATGGGCGAGACCGGTTTACACACAAGCTCGTACAGTGACGCAGCGCCTGGCGAAAATTCCAAGACGGAGGTCGCCACCCTCTGACTGCGAGCCGGCACCGAACGCTTACTCGCTTTCTTCAACCTGCCCCAGGCTCTCGTTGCTTAGGCCATGCATTCCGACGTCCGTGGGGTAAGCCCGTAGGGCTATCCTCAAAGCGAGACTCAAGCGGTGGCTGGTGGATGTGAGTTGTCAGGGTCGGCGTTGTGTTCGGGAGCAAATCAGTTGACGGTGCTTTTGTTGCCTCTCTTGAGACCATGATTGAGATGCCCTTAGCGGGGCCAATCACGGGGCGACCTTCGGGTCGCTCTCTCCTTCTAAATGCAGCGTCACGCGAAAAAGCCAATGGGGGGAACCAGATCTCATGGCAGCAAATGACAAACCGGCCTCGCGGCCATTGGGTGTCTCACCAGAGCAGCTCCTAAGCGCGAAGCAACAGGAATTGCTCGATGATGTCCGCAAAGCCAAAGAGGGTCTGATGGAGCAGGGCGTGCAGACCGATGACGAATTGTGCGCCGCCTTGGACAAGGTTCCGGGCCTATTTCAGAAGGCGCATTAGCGTCCGCGCTGCGCACCGGCAGCTGCAACCCGCCCCACCCCGGGATCTGAAACGGCACGCTGCGCTATCTCCTTGGCGTAAAAGACCGCGTCGAAGCCGTGGCGCACGCGTATTTGTTAATAAACATCAATGGTCAGCTGGCGACGAGCCCAAAATGCCCTGCCGGCGGCATCGGGAGGCCTATCTTGACTATCGGGCCTGGTGCAAGCATCAAGACGCGCCGGCTCTAACGCCTGACCAATTCAGCGAACACCTCGCAAACCTATGCGACGAAACCGACGCATATGCGCAAACGGATGGTAATGTCGTCTATCCTGTGAACGTCCTTCTTCCCGGGAACAGTCGCAGCGGCCAAAGCGGCTCGGGCACACGGGGTGGGGGAAGCGCGGACGTTCTAGCTGGCAACCGTGAAACTGTTCAAGGCAACTGAGGAGCGGCCAAATGGGACGCCACAGCAAACCACTGCTGCCACCCCGTGAGACGCTCCAGGAGGAGCGGAGCTCGGTTGCCATCGCTTCAACGCTCAAGCGCCATCGGAAGTGTCGGTCGAGGCCGACTGCAAGCAAGGAGGCAACCACGCCCGTGGAAGAAACTGTACGTGATGTGTTAGCCACCAGGAAGCATGTCGATGATGTGAATGTTCGTCAGGCCATTGCCCGCCAGGACGCCGAGCTCAAGTCTGCGCGGCAGATCGCGGCGATTGCCGCAGAGGTGGCCGAGCTGCTCCTGGCGCCCGCTCCGGATTAGATCGCACCAAATCGCGCCTTGGATACATGAGCCAGGAGGACCGCAAGTGAGGGACCGCACATGAACCGGTGGCATTTTCACATTGAGAAGCTATACGTTCGCCGCCGGCGACTGGATGCATCCGACCAACGATGCGGCCCCAGTTCCGGAGATCACAGATGCGCTTTTGGTCAAGCGGGCCGATGATCTGGAGGACTGCACCGAAGGGTCTGACGAAGAGCACGACCTCGCCGCCATAACCGACGCGATCTGGGCATATGAAGCGGTCCGTTGGCCCCACGATCAGCGGGCAAGGGGTAGCGGATCGCCATGATCAGCATGCGTGAGTGAAAGGAACGCAATGAAACGACTGCCCATGAACCTTAGCGCTGCAATCAAAATACTCGACACCATATCGCCAAGGCACCTTCGCGGCTCAGATCCGGCAAGCCTCTCGAAGTTCATGCAGTTGTG
>Ga0075425_100002917_pt1 | contig 17245 bp, 14 predicted proteins | sample SoiMethybrSBSTD4_FD_75300 | JGI IMG/M metagenome (GOLD analysis project Ga0075425, IMG submission 75300) | Bulk soil microbial communities from a Populus tree surrounding site in Tennessee, USA - Soil MetaG P. TD hybrid SBSTD4 | ecosystem: Environmental > Terrestrial > Soil > Tree plantation... | reverse complement strand
GGGATCTGCGGATAGATACCTTGACGGTTTACGAACTCGCCGACCTCGGCCATGATCGCTGAGCTTTCTGCGCCGAGAAAATAGTCGATGAAAAGTTTCGCCGCGTTTGGGTTGGGTGCCTTGGCGGTCATGGCGATGTAATTACCGTCGCCCAGGTACACCGGTAGGCCTTTCACATAATCTACGGGCGCGCCCTTTCTGCCCCAGACTTGAACGTATTTTGGATAGGCAACGCCCAAAGGAACTTCGCCTGAAGCCACACGTTCGCCTACCGGTACCATCGAATCGAGCAGCAGCGGTTTCAATGCAGCAAGCCGCTTGATCCAGTCATTGGTCTTGGCTTGCGAACCAAAAACAGAATCGAGGCTTGAAAGCCAGTCAATGGTAGTGTCATGCAGCGACGGATTGCCCATGGCAATCTTGCCCTTCCACTTCGGATTCACCACATCCTCGTAGGATTTCGGCGCCTCATCAGGCGTAATCATGCTCTTGTTGAAAATGAAGCCGATAATGACGCTGCGATAGTTGGGACCGAAAAAATCGTCGATCAGTTTCTTGTCGTAACCTTTAGCAGAAGGCGGTATGTAGCGGGCAAACAGACCCTTTTGTTTATTGATGAATTTCATCGGCTCCGAGGTGGTATAGATGATATCGGAACTCATCTTGCCAGCGCGATGCTCGGTGGTCACGCGATCGATGATGACGGTGGACGACCCGCGAAAATACTTGACGTTGACGCCGTACTTCGTTTCAAACCCCTTATTGATCGCCGCAGCAACATCGTTTTCCAGAGAACCGAAAATGACAACCTCTCCTTCCTTCTTAGCCGCTTGAACGAGTTCGGGGGCCTGGGCGAACGCACATTGAGCGAAACCCGCAAGCCAAAATACGAGCGACAGCGAAAGTACTAAATGGATGCTGCTGAAGATGCGCTTCCGGCCCATACTCTCCTCCCAATCAGTAATCTCGTGCTTGAACGAGCACACTAGCTGCTGACAAACTTGCAGGCTGCTCAAAAAGGCTTAGAGGCGAGGCGCGCGAAAAATCGACGAGCGGAGGCGTACATCGGCAGTACGTTGACGCGAGGCGATTGAGCGCAACGAAGCCTATGAATCTTTTTCAGCAGCCTGCTAGGAATCTGCGCCAATCCACAGCACACGGTCAGCCGGCAGATCGAGCGGTAATCTCTCCCAGCTGTCGCCCTGGTCCTCGCTGACCAAAATATCACCCTCGCCTCTTTGACTGGCGTCCGCGGAGCGGCCGCGTGATACGGCGCCGAGACCGGCGTAGACGATCGATGGATCTTCCGGGTGTTGCGCCAACGCCCAGACCATTTGTTTCATGTCTTGCGGCAGCCACTTGCCAATACCGACGCGCTCCCAGTTTGCAGCGAGATTGCGGCTGCGGAAAACAGCGCCCTGGGCTCGCTCGGGACGGTCCCAATACCCCGGAGATTTGTCTGCCGTCGCAACCAGCATTGCTCCAGGATTTCCAGGTAGAAAAACGAAATCGTGAAAGTAGTCACGCGTAAAGCCATTCTCGGCACGCTGCCAACCTTGTCCTGGATCGTTGCTTTTGAAGAAGCCGCGCGCGGTAGCAACAAAGAACAGGTCTTTCCGTCCTGGCGCGCTGCTCAAGTGATGGATATCAAGATAGTCAATGCCGTGGCTCACGTCTTGCCAGCTTTTGCCCCGGTCCGAGCTACGGATGATGCCCCCGTGCTCCAAGCAAACATGCAGCAGAGCCGAATCTTCAGGATGAACAAAAACATGGCGCACGTGCTCGCGGTGTGGCGGGCGTGGATAGCTCCATTGTTTCTTCACTTCAGCCGGCAACGCCTGAACGCCAGTAAGCTCCTCCCAGCTTTTGCCGCCATTTTCGCTGCGGTACAAATCGATGGGTTCCACACCGACATAGATAACTTCTTCGTCGGTAACATCGACCGTGACAGCCCTAACGTTACCCTCAAAGACCCGCCGCCAGCTCATTCCAGCGTCATCCGTGCGATACAGCCCATCCTGCGTAACGCCAAGATAAACGACATTCGGTTTACTGCGCAGGCCATCGATCGCGTCGATGGTTCCGGTTTTGAACGCAACCGAGACGTTTTCCCAAGAGCCATTTTTCGAGCGCCAGACAAACAAACCCTCTTGAGTGCCGGCATAGATACGAACGGGAGTTGGAGTTGCCATGAGTATGACTCCTATTTATTTAAGTTTTGCGGCGAAGAACTGTCACTTCGAACCATTGCACGAAAATCCGCGTACGCACCCGAATCCTGAACTCTCATCCACCCGCTAATTCCTTAACGGTTGCTAGTACCTCGACATAGGTGCCGCAGCGGCAGAGATTACCTGAGAGATAATCTCGCGCTTGTGATTCGGTCGGATGCGGATTGTTCAAAAGCAAGCCCTTCACCGCCATAATCATCCCCGGCGTGCAGTAGCCGCATTGAAATGCTTGATGTTTGAGAAAGGCTTCCTGCACGGGATCAAGCTCGCCGTTACGGGCCAGGCCCTCGATGGTGGTGATCCTTTTCCCGGCAGCATCCGCTGCCAACATGAGACACGAACTCACTGGCCGGCCATTAACTAAAACCGTGCAAGAACCGCAAACGCCAACCCCACAACCTTCCACGGAGCCTTTGAGGGATAAATCATCACGCAGCCATTCCAGTAAGGTCCGGTTCGGCGTCACAGATGCTTCGATCTCGCGCCTATTAACTTGCGTGCGTATTGCGATTTTCATAGCTCCATTCCTATCAATTTACTCACCACGAAGGGCACGAAGATCACGAAGGTAAAAGAAGAAATTACTAAGTCTTTCCGAACTTCGTGTCCTTCGTGAGGTTCATGGTGAAGCATTGCTCTCCGAACTTTTCCGCCTGAAGCGCAGCGACGAGCTTGTCGGGTTTGATCGGCAAGCCTCGTATGCGGATTCCGCCGAGGGCATTCGCAATCGCATTTCCTATTGCCGGCGCCACCGGCGGTAACGCCGCCTCGCCGACACCCTTAGCGCCGAAGGGACCATCGGGATGAGGTGTCTCAACCAGGATCGATTGAAACTCTTGTGGGTGATCTTCCAGGGATGGCAGCATATACTCCAAAAAATTGCTGTTGATCGGCTGGCCGTTGTCGTAGACCATTTCCTCGAAAAGCGCTGAACCCATACCCGAAAGGAGCGATCCTTCGTTCTGCAATCCACATTGCTTCGGATGAATTGCATGACCGGCGTCCACCGCGGTGACGGTCTTCAAGACCCGCACCTTGCCTGTTTCGACGTCGACCTCAACTTCAGCGCCGCACGCCGAAAAAAACCAGAACGCCGCAGCCTTGCCTTTGCCGGTCTTGGGATCCAGGCCGCCCGTTGTCTTAAAACAGTAGCCGCCAAACATACTGCCGACGGTCGAACCGAAGCGCGTTCTGAATATCTCTGCGATCGATATTTTTTTGTCGGGCACGCCGCGCACGAACACGGTGCCGTCGCGTACTTCCAAATCTTCTGTTCGCGCCTCGAGTTTCTTGGCAGCGACGTCGAAAAGTTGGTTCTTGATATCGCGCGCTGCCTGCTGCGCCGCTTGTCCCATGTGAAATGTCGTCCGGCTCGAGCTTGTCGACTTGTCGTAAGGCGTCAGATCCGTGTCAGGCGAGCTGACCGTGACCCTTTCGAATGGCAATCCCAACTCCTCGCCAACAATTTGTGCCATGGAAGTGAGCAGACCCTGGCCGATCTCAACACTGCTGGTAAGCAAGACGGCCGACCCGTCGGCATTGAGGCGCACGCTGGCCGATGATGTTGTCGGCGTAGTGGTGCTCTTTATCGCAACGGCCAGTCCCTTACCGCGCAAAAGGTTCTTTTTCTCCGGCGGCGCTGCTTGTTCTTCTTTGCCCTTCCAACCGATCGCCTCAGCGGTACGGCGCAAACAATCGGTAACCCCAACCGAAATCAATTCTTCACCGGTAACAAAAATATCGCGTTCACGGACCAGGTGTTTCAGACGTAATTCCACCGGGTCGACGTTTAAGCGCCGCGCGATGTCGTCCATCTCCGACTCGTATGCCCAACAGACATGGGACACGCCGACACCGCGAAACGGACCGGTGGGCGGCAAATTCGTGTATACGGAATAAGTCGTCAGACTGCGGTTGGGAATATTATATGGTCCGCTCGACACATAGCAGCCGGTTTTGGCGTTGACCGGACCATTGAGAGCATATGCGCCGATTTCGTAAAAGGCGTCGACTTGGCGTGCTACGATACGGCCGTCGTGCTTGAAGCCAGTTTTGATTTTGACCAACGCTCCATAGCGTCTTCCAGTGAGAAACACTTCATCGCGCGTCAAGACCCACTGAACGGGTCGGCGCGCTTTGCGTGACAGGAGCGATAAAGCGGGTTCAAGCCGCGCGTGCGTTTTGCCGCCGTAACCGCCGCCGACAAGGGGTACGATGATGCGCACCTGATTCTCCGGCAGTTTGAAAATCTGTGCTAGCTGCTCCTGAACGCCGGACGGGTTTTGCGTCGCGGTATGAAGCACCAGTTTGCCGCTCGGCTCCCAGTAAGCCGTCGCGGCGTGAGGTTCGATGTGGCCATGTTGTACCGGCGGCAGCGTGTAGGTGTTTTCGATGATTTCATCCGCTTCTTGAAAGCCCCGTTTAATGTCGCCGTCCTCCACATGATAAACGCTGCAGACATTCCCGCCGACCTGAAAGTTAAATTCCTCTCGGTGCACACCGGCGGTGGTTTCTTTGCGTTGCGCATGGAGCACCGCGGCGGTGGGCTTAACGGCTTCGAGGATATCGAACACTGCTGGAAGCTCTTCATAATCGACTTCGATGAGACCCGCCGCTTCTTCGGCAATCTCGCGGGACTCACCAGCGACCAAGGCTACAACTTCGCCGACATGGCGCACACGCTCGGTGGCCACGACCGGTTGATCATCGACGACTGGCCCGAAATACGGATTCAACCCATTGAGATCATCCCGTGTTACGACGGCGATCACTCCGGGAAGCTTTTCTGCTCTGGCCGCATCAATGCGGCGGATATTGGCATGGGCGTAAGGACTGCGCAGCGCCTTGGCGTATAGCATCCGCGGGAATTGAAGGTCGGGGGCGTAGTTGACGGCACCGGTCACTTTTGCAAGTCCGCCAACCATCGGCACGTCCCTTCCCACCAATGCCATGCGAAAAACCCCCTTTTTTTACTGGATTACCGCCGCGAGCGCACGGCGCACCAGCACGCCGACGAGGTGCCGCTTATAACTGGCGGTACCGCGCAAGTCGTCTATCGGGTCGACAACGAAGCTCGCTTCGGCGCTGATCGTCTGCAAAACGGCTTCAGTGATTTCCTTGCCGCGCGCAAATTCTTCGGCATGGTGTATGCGTACCGGGCGGGGCGAAACCGCGCCCACGGCCAACCGAAGATCGCGACATACACCCTGTTCCATGCGTACCAGTGCCGTGATCCCAGCGCAGGGCCTCTCTTCGGAAGAACCGGTGGTGAACTTGACGTAGGTGCCGCGCCAACTGTCCGGCGGCGGAACTACGAGCGCCGAAAGCAACTCTCCCGGCTCCAGCGCGGTCTCGTAACTGCGCAGCAGAAATTCCGATAACTTCATCTGGCGGGTGCCGGTGCGCCGCGTCAATTCCACACTGGCATCCAGCGCCACGAGCATTGTGGGAGGATCGGATTGATAGTCGCCGTGTGCCAAGTTGCCGCCGATGGTCGCCATGTTGCGGATGCGGATATTCGCAACGACGTGACACGCCTCTGCTAACCAAGGATAGTATCGACGCACGAGGGGAGAAGATTCTATGTCATAAATAGTCGTTAATGCGCCGATGCGAAGACCGCGCTGCGTATCGTAGTCGATGCCGCTCATGCCGCCGATCTTTTTTAAATTGACAAGAGTTTTAGGAATGAAAAGGCCATGTTTAATCAGTGTCAGCAGCGCGGTACCGCCAGCCAGCGCCTTGGCATCGCCGTCATCGCTCAGTAGGGCGCACGCTTCTTCTACGGTCTGCGGTTCGGCTAATTCAAAGCGTCGCATGCCAAATCGTTTTTATTTGAGTCGGAAAAATTTTTCCAACACTGCTGAAGGTGAATCACAATGACTGGTAGTTATCACAAGGCTCGACACTTTCAAGGCTAAATTGACGCGGCGCTTTCCGCGGTGTTATGACAACACCATTCACGAAACGCTATCTCGGGAGCTCTTAATTATGATGAAAATCGATGCCGATGCGCATGTGCTCGAAACCGAAAAAACCTGGGAATATATGGAAGGTACCGATCGCCAATACCGGCCGCAGATTGTCGGCTGCACCGACGGTTCGTCGAATGACGAATACTGGCTGGTGGACGGTACCCTGCGGCTCAAGTCGCGCAATGTCGGCAAAAACACGCCGATGGCGTCGCGGGAACTGCGCGATGTCAGTGTGCGGCTCAAACATATGGATGAGCTCGGCGTCGACATCCAAGTCATCTTTCCAACCATATTTATTATCCCTTTGACCCAGCGGTCAGAGATCGAGTTGGCGCTCTGCCACAGCTACAACCGCTGGATGGGCGATATTTGGCAACAGGCGCAGGAGCGCCTGCGCTGGGTCGCTGTGTTGCCGCTTTTCAGCATGGATAAAGTTTTCGAGGAAGCAAAGTCTGCCAAGGAAAACGGCGCGGTCGGTATTTTTCTCCGCGGCTCCGAGTGCGAGAAACTTTTGAGTGATAGCTATTTTTATCCTCTTTACGATGCCGCGAGCCGGTTGGACCTACCGATCTGCATTCACTCCGCCACCGGGAGCACAGCGTTGTTCGACTATTACAAATACGAGACGATCGGTTTTGCAAAATTTAAACTGGTGATCGTCGGCGCCTTTCACAACTTGATCATGGACAAAATCCCTGAGCGCTTTCCCAGACTCAAAATCGCCTTCCTCGAAGTTAGTGCTCAGTGGCTGCCTTATGTGCTCACCGATTTGGCCAAGCGCTATCATTTGCAGGACCGCGAGCTGCAGCCAAAAAGTTTGTTATCTCGAAGCCGGTTTTATGTCGGCTGCGAAACTAGTGATGATCTGCCGTACATTATTAAAGCAGCTGGCGATGACAATCTGGTTGTCGGCACTGACTATGGCCACGCTGACAGCGCGACGGAACTTCGCGCGTTAGAAGGTATATCCAACGATCCGCGCTTAGATCCCGCGGTTGTCGAAAAGATCCTTTGCGACAACCCGCGCTCGCTCTACAGCTTGTAACCAATCGCCCGAATGTAGTTTGAGATTCCGGGCATAAAATAGCGGACGAGTAGCTTAATGAAGATTCTCGTTACCGGTGGTCAAGGCAAAGTCGGTCGGTTTGTGGTGCAAGAGTTGCTGAACTCTGCTCACGAAGTCACTGTGTTTGACCGAGTGCCAGGCCCGGAGCGTGGCGCGGTTAGGTATTTAGTTGGTGATATCCAGGACCTCGGTCAAATGATGGAAGCGATGCACGGCGCTGACGCGGTGATTCATCTCGCAGCGATTCACAATCCTAACATCGCCACTGCGACGATGACCTATCAGACCAACGTTGTCGGCACCTTCAATGTCCATCACGCCGCCTTTCGCCTCGGCATAAAGCGTGTGGTTTCGGCGAGCAGTAACGCAATCGTCGGCTGGAGCTACAGCGATAATTTCGTGCCGGATTATTTGCCCGTGGACGAAGATCACCCACTCCGTCCTGAAGATCCTTACGGACTATCGAAAGAAATCGGTGAGACCATTGCGCGGTCTTACGCAATGAAGGGGCTCGAAACTATCAGCCTACGCCCGAGCGGAGTAGTAGCGCCGGAAGAACTCGAAGCAATAAAAAAAACCGGCGGTCGCAAAGCGTCAGGCTTTCAAGCCTACAGTTACATCGACGCGCGAGATCTGGCAGTAGCATTTCGCTTGGCGGTTGTGCAGCCTCTGCCAGGGCTGACCGTCATGTTTGTCGTTGCCGATGACAGCACCATCGCAGAACCTTTGTGTGAGCTCTATCCCCGCATTAAGCCGGGCATCGGCGGTAAGGCGAGCAAGCTCACTGGGAGCAGAGCCGCGTATGCTAACACTCGTGCCAAAGAGCTCCTAGGGTGGAAGCCCATGTATTCCTGGCGTAATGATTTGAAAGGCACTTACAGAGGTGCGCAAAGCTAAATATCGACAAATCTTCCTTGGCGGTTTGAATTCGATTCCCGATCGGAACGGGTTGGAAGTGAAATTGGTGGAGGCGGGGGCAATTGAATTACTCAGCTAAGCAGCTGATAAACAGCCCTTCCAATCTATGCCCTGCGCGCAACGGCCAGGCAACCTGACCTCGTTGTAGATGCTACCTACTATCGCGCGAGTGGTAACAATCAGGAATGGGTACTTGGCTTTGTCCCTGCAACCATCGCTGGGAACGGCCAAGACCAGGGAAATGATATGCGTGCTCAACTCCACCATGGCCGCACCTATGCAGCGTCCCAAAGAATCGACGCCATTCTTTGCATCCGCGGCGGCAAGGCCTTTGTCGCGGTGGCTTCTTGAGCGTCTGTCTCCACTATTGTGGAGTGACCCGGGAGCGCGGCGGTCTACCCCTACCCGAAAGGCGCTGGTAACGGTTTGTGCCATCAGCCGGCGTTTGAAAATAAGTCGAAATATTATGGACGAATCTGAAATACTATGATATGTAACTTTATGTTAATAGCTGCGTTTTCATGGAGCCCCATTGCTTGCTTGGCCTCTTGCGGTTGATTCCTCCGTTTGATGCACCTCATCGTGCAGTACTATAACGGACAAAGGAACCACTCGTTTGGCGACTGTTGACTTTGCGTCGATTCTCTAAAGCTAAAAATAGTGACAGTTCGTCATCCCGACTATTACTGGCTAACATGATGGAAGGCTGGAAGCTGATCGCTACAGTGCGACCGAACTCGCTAACGAATACCAGCTATCGGTTCCATCATAAGCGTGATCGGAAACGCTCGTCAAAGAGAAGGGATTCGGAAACGTTCGTAAAGCCTAATTTTTCGGTGAGGACTAACTAATGTTCTGCGCTTTACGGTCGCAGCGATGGAGGTAGCATTGCGCACAAGAGGTGAACGCAGGACTGATTTGCAACCGACCCCCACTGAGAACACCGTAGCGTTTCGAGCCGCGGATTTTTCCACGTTATGCGAGGCTCTTGATTACGCAGCCCTGGGACAAACGGGATGCAATTTCTACGGGAGCCGGGGAGAGTTGTGTGACATCCTGTCGTATGCAGATCTTCGAGAGCAGGCAGTATCCTTGGCGCGAAAGCTTTTGAGCTTGAGACTCGGCCGGGGTGCTCGAGTAGCAATCATCGCGGAGACGGATCCAAATTTCCACCGCATGTTTTTCGCGTGCCAGTATGCCGGTCTGGTGCCAGTGCCGGTTTCGGCATCGGCTTTCATGAGTGGCCGACAGGCTTACATTGCACAACTCAAGGCGCTCCTGGGCGTTTGCCGAGCGTCCGTGGCGACGGCGCCGTCTGAGTTCTATCCCTTTTTGGCCGAGGCCGCCGAGGAGTTGAATATTCCCCATGTCGGCACATTGGAAGCCTTCGAGCGACTGCAGGAGTCCGAAGAGGCTCTGCGCCCGTCGGAGCCTCATGAGGTCGCCTATTTTCAATTCACTTCAGGCAGCACGCTATTTCCCCGGGGAGTAGTTATTAGCCAAAAGGCGGTGCTCGCTAATTTGATTGAAATCATCAATCATGGCCTCAAACTCCGCCCCGGCGACCGTGCTTTCTCTTGGCTGCCTTTTTATCACGATATGGGGTTGGTGGGGTTCGTGCTCGGGCCGGTCGTGTCGCAGATCTCCGTCGATTATTTAAAAACCTTCATGTTTGCCATGCGACCACTGTTGTGGTTGTCCTTAATGACACGGACCAAAGCAACCATTTCGTTTAGCCCGTCTTTCGGTTATCAACTGTGCGTCAAGCGTCTCCGGCGCGATGTCGCGAGCACTTTGGACCTCGGCGTGTGGCGGGTCGCCGGAGTAGGGGCTGAAACGATCCAGTCAGCCGGCTTGGCGGAGTTTGCCGAAGTTCTGAAGCCAAGCGGGTTTAAGTCAAGTGCATTTATGGCCTGCTATGGAATGGCAGAGGCTTCCCTCGCGGTAAGTTTCGCACCCCTCGACCAGGGCATCACCGTTGATCGAGTGGACCCGGCGGAGTTATCCGAGCGTGGAATAGCTTTGGCCCTGAATGCGACAACCCCGGGCTCCGAAGGCGAAGTATCGAATACAACGAATACAAGGCCATTTGTAATTTGCGGCGTCCCTCTCCCGGGAGTTCAACTCGAGATTCGTGACGAGCAAGGCAGAGTTCTGCCGGATCGACACGCCGGCGTAATTTTTTTGCGCGGCGCAAACATTATGTCCGGATACTTCGACAATCCCGAGAAAACTCGTGAGGTCTTGTCCCCGGACGGATGGTTTGACACCCAAGACATTGGCTATCTCGCCGAAGGCCGGGTTGTGATCATTGGCCGCAAGAAAGATGTCATTATTATCAATGGCCGAAAAATCTGGGCTCAAGATTTGGAGCATCTCGCCGAGGAATTACCCGAGGTGAGAACGAGCGAGGCGTGTGCGTTCTCGGTACTAAACCCTAATGGAATTGAGATGGCGGCCATGGTCGTGCAGTGGCGCGAGGGTGATTCGACCAGAGAAGGAGAATTTGTCCATCACTTGCAGGGGCTGATTCGCGAGCGCTTCGGGGTAGACTGTTTCATTGAGATTGTTCCTCCGCACACCCTGCCGCGTACGTCTTCCGGAAAGCTCTCCCGTTCAAAAGCACGGGAAGAATTTTTGAGCCGGCATGATCCGGCTATCCTGCAACGGAAATGGATCAGGCTAAGCGCGTTCACGGAGGCTCGGCCAGAAAAACCAAATTCATGCGCGGCGTCATCGCGTTGACGGGGGCCACCGGATTCATCGGGAGCGCGATAGCTCGAAAACTCGTAAAAGAAGGGTGGCGCGTACGCGCGCTTATCCGCGCGCCGTCGGGGCCAGCACGCCTCGAAGGCATCTCGATTCACTGGGTTCACGGCACACTTGAAAATATTGAGCTCCTCGATGGCCTGGTGGGAGATGCGGATGCCGTGATCCACTGCGCAGGGACGCTCCGCGGTATCACCGATGCTGATTTTCACGCTGTGAATGTTGAGGCGGTGTCACGGCTGGCGCAAATTGCCGCGCTCAGGTGTCCCGCTCCCCGTTTCCTTTTAATTTCATCTTTGGCGGCGCGCGAACCAGATTTGTCCGCCTATGCGGCCAGCAAGCGGATGGGAGAGATCGCCCTATCCCAAACGGCCGGCACCTCCACATGGACCGTGCTTCGCCCGCCGGCTGTTTATGGCCCCGGCGACTGCGCCCTGCTTCCCCTTTTCCGCCTCATGCAACACGGGATCGCTCCGCTGCTAGGCCGAACTGACGCCAGATTCTCTTTGCTCTATGTCGAAGATCTGGCGGAGGCGGTGATAAAATGGCTGGTTAGCGAGAGCGGAGAGAGCCGCGTGTTTGAGTTGGATGACGGACATCCAAGCGGATACAGCTGGTGCGAGGTCGCGGAAACATTCGAGCGCCTTCGCGGAAAAGCTGCGTTTCGCTTCCACGTCTCCGAGCTGCCCATGAATGTCATTGCGAAGCTCAATCAAATCGCCGCATCGGCATTAGGATATGCGCCAATGTTTACCCCGGGGAAAGTTCGCGAGATCAGGCATCCCGAATGGGTGTGTGATAACTCCATGTTTTGCCAAGTGGCCAGTTGGAAACCCACGATGTGTCTGGAAGAAGGTCTGCGAGCGACTCTTGGCCTCATGGCGAGTGGTGTAACCAGCCAGTAAGCTTTACAAGATGACAGTATCCGTGATAAAAACAGCCGCATCCGTGATAGAATGTGACGCGGTGGTGGCGACGAGAAAGTGCGGCAACTCGAGTAACCGCCGATAACCGGATCATCTTCGCGGCCTCCCGCACGATGAGCCAGTACGACTCTATACTTTCCCAACTCTACGAGGTTTTAGGTCCGTATACGCCGGACGGGCACAGCCTTTCCGAAGACACGGAATTCATATCCGATCTCAGCCTAGATTCCATGAAGGTCATGCAGCTCCTGCTTGATACCGAAGAACGGTTCGACGTTTCGATCCCCTTAAACATCATCCCGGACGTGCGCACCGTCGGGCATTTCGCCCGGTGCGTCCAGCAACTCATTGACCGAGGGTAATGGCCCTCCTTGATAAATTCCGGCAAGTTGCCGACGCCCGAGACGCGCTGGCACGATTGGGCGAGGACCCTTTCCGGGCGACGATTGAACGGATCCTCTCGCCAACTGAGGCCATTGTGAACGGCCGGCCAATGATCCTTGCGGGAACGAACAACTATCTTGGTCTTACCTTAGATACTGAGTGCGTAGAAGCCGCGGTCCGAGCGTTGCGCGAAGAGGGAACAGGAACTACCGGATCGAGAATGGCTAACGGCAGCTATAACGGACACGTTGCGTTAGAGAAGGATCTGGCGGACTTTTTTGGGCGCCAGTGGTGTGTCGTGTTCTCAACCGGCTATGTTGCCAATCTTGGTCTGATTTCGGCGCTCACCGGGCCGGGAGATGTGATTCTCATCGATGCCGATTGCCATGCAAGCATTTATGACGGGTGTCGCATGAGCGGCGCAGAAGTCATTCGCTTCCGCCACAACGATGTCGGCGATCTCGACAAGCGCCTGAAACGTCTTGGGGAGCGTCGTGCCAACGCGCTGATCATCGTCGAAGGCATCTATAGTACGCTCGGAGATCGGGCGCCGTTGGCGGAAGTCGCGGCGGTAAAACAGGAGCATGGCGCCTGTTTGCTTGTAGACGAAGCTCATTCGCTTGGAGTCCTGGGGGAGCGGGGCCGCGGACTTTCAGAGGAGAGTGACGTCGATAGCAGCGTCGATTTTATCGTCGGCACGTTCAGCAAAAGCCTGGGAGCCATCGGCGGATTTTGTGTGTCGGATCATTACGAGGCTGAGCTTGTCCGATATGGGAGCCGCCCGTATATTTTCACCGCATCTCCCTGTCCGGCGGTGATCGCGTCGACCAGAGCCGCTCTAAACAGGCTCCGAATCGAGCCTGAACTGCGTGTCCTGCTGTGGAACAATGCCCGGCGATTGTATCAGTCATTGCAGGAAATGGGATTCCGGCTGGGCCCTGAGGTTACTCCGATTGTCGCGGTCCGGTTCGAGCAGCGCGAAGAAGCGATCGGCTTGTGGAACGCCCTCCTGGATCAGGGAGTGTATGTCAACATGATTTTGCCGCCGGCAGCCCCAGACGGCGGCGCCCTGCTTCGCTGTAGCGCGACTGCGGCTCACACGCCGGACCAGATCGATCGAATCTGTAAGGCGTTTGCTGTCGCCAGCACACTAGCTTGAGCTGATCCGAGCCGCAATCGGCATAGTGACTTACCGGATATCAGAGTTTCGAATCTGCGGTTTTTTCTTCGGACGAGATGCCGCAGAATAAAGAACCATGCGGTTTTTGATTACCATTGCTCGCATGTATCCCGGACGGAGCGCGCTCACGCTGGTCTCGCTGTTATTTGCCAGCGTCGCAGAGGGACTCAGCCTTATCCTACTGCTTCCATCACTCAACCTGCTGACGAGCGACGCTGCTCAAGGTCCCGGCAATGCGTTATCGGGGCTTGGACACACGCTGACCGACGCGCTTTCGAAAATTGGCGTAACGCCGACAGTCGGCACTTTGCTGATCGTCATCCTGGTCTGCCTTGCGCTGAAGGCGGTATTTTTGCTTCTGGCGAACGTCCAGGTCGGCTACACCGTTGCCCATGTGGCGACTGACTTGCAACTCTCGCTGCTTCGCTCCCTGCTGGCTGCCCGGTGGGAGTTCTACGTGCGCCAACCCGTGGGCAGCCTGACCAATGCCATCGGAACCGAATCGCTCCGAGCGTCACAGGCTTATCTTCAAGGCGCGAGGACCTTGGTACTTCTCATTCAAAGTATTGTGTTCGCGGGCGCAGCGTTTTTTGTTACTTGGAAGGGCGCCCTGTTGTCCCTCGCCGGAGGAGGGCTGGTCCTCTATGCGCTGCGCCGGCTCGTCCGTATGACGCATCATGCCGGCACGCGCCAGACTCAACTGCTCAAGTCTCTCTTGACGCGTTTGGCCGACAGCCTTCAATCGGTCAAACCTCTGAAAGCGATGGCCCGTGAAGAACTCGTCGGCTCTCTTCTCGGATCAGAAAATCGGCGCTTGAATCGTGCGCTGCGTCAGGATGTGATCAGCACGGAGGCTCTGAGTGCGGCTCAGGATCTCCTGATGGGGCTGATCATCGTCTCCGGTTTGTACGTGGCCCTGATTCAGTGGAAGCTGCCGTTCAATGCCGTGCTCGTCATGATTCTGGTCCTTGCGCGCGCGCTTGCATCTCTGGGAAAGACCCAGCGGCAGTATCAAAAGATGAAGTCGTTTGAGAGCGCCTTCTGGTCGTTGCAGGCCATCATTGAAGACACGAGACGCGCAAGCGAACCGAATCCTGAAGGAACCTCTCCCCGCCTCGAGAACTCGGTTCGTTTAAACAATGTCAGTTTCGCCTATGAAAAAATACCTGTGCTTGGGAATGTGTCGCTGACTGTCCCTGCGGGTTCTTTTACTGCCATCATGGGTCCGTCGGGAGCAGGGAAAACCACGATTGCCGATCTGGTTAGCGGCCTGCTGCGTCCACAACAAGGCGAAATTCTGATCGACCATATGCCATTGGATCAGGTTGACCTCAGGCAGTGGCGCCGGATGATCGGCTACGTGCCGCAGGAATCTCTCCTGCTGCACGAAACGGTCCTGTGGAACGTGACGCTTGGCGATCCGGAGGTGAGCGAGGCCGACGTCGAGGCTGCGCTACGCGCCGCCGGGGCATGGGAATTTGTGGCCGAACTGCCGCAGCAGATACACAGCTCGGTCGCGGAGCGCGGTACCGGGCTCTCAGGCGGCCAGCGACAGCGTATCGCTATCGCGAGGGCCTTGGCACGCCGCCCCAAGCTGCTAATCCTCGATGAGGTCACAAGCTCGCTCGACCCGGACACCGAGGCGTCAATTTGCCGAACATTGCAAGGCCTTCGCGGTGGGCTGACCATCTTGGCCATCTCGCACCAGCCCGCCGTGGTCGAAGCCGCCGACAGGATTTACCGGATCCAGAGCGGCGAGGTAACGTTAGTCCGCGATGGCCGTGATTTGGATCTCCTCTCCGCCCAGTTACAGGATGAGGCCAAGGTTGCATGGCGATGAGCCTCTCACTTACCGTAACCATAGGAAGGCGGAATTCACCGCCGAGACCCTGAGGACGCAGAGTTCGGAAAACATTTCTGATGAAGAAGCTTCCTCTGCGTCTCTACGGTGCGTCATCAGAAGTTTGCGCAAGCCTCGTAAATTTGCGGGTACAGAAAAGTTTTTTACCATACCCTTGAAGAAGATCGGGAATGAAGTGAATACTGCCGTGTGTGTTGGCGATGCGCTCCGTCGGCCGAGCGAAGCCCTTTCGCAGGTGCGGGTTTGGGTGCTCCTCGGCGCCGGCGCCGGTGACAACGCGCAACTATTACGGCTCGCCGAAGCGTTGGGCTGGCCCTTCGAAGCGAAGCGCATTCGTTACAACCGGCTCAATCGATGCCCGAACCTGCTGCTCGGTGCCTCGAAGCTCGCCGTGGATACTCAGGGCTCCGATCCATTGGTGGGACCGTGGCCGGACCTGGTGATCGGCGCCTCCCGCCGCAGCGCACCGTTGGCGCGCTGGATCAAGAAGCAATCGGGCGGGCGCAGCCGGTTGGTGCACTTGCTGCATGCCCAGGCACCCTTGCATTATTTCGATTTGGTTGTGACCACGCCGCAATACCGCCTGCCTGAACGGCCCAATGTGTTGCACAACCTCTTGCCCCTGAACGCCGCCCAGCCGGAAGTTCTTGAATCATCCCTGGCGCAATGGCGCCAGCGGCTGGAACATTTGCCACGACTTTGGATCGCGGTGCTGGTTGGTGGCAATAGTTCCAGCTACCGATTGGACGTGTTCACGGCAAGACAGCTCGGCGAGTTCGCCAGCCGCGCCGCGCGTGAAAGGGGTGGGAGCCTTCTTATCAGCACCAGTCCGCGCACTCCGTCGGATTCCACTGATGCGCTGTTGGCAGCCGTACAAAGCCCCGCCTACATCTACCGGTGGCAGCCCACGAATAAGGACGAAAATGCATACCCCGCTTATCTCGCGCTCGCCGACCGCTTCATCGTCACCGCCGATAGCGCGTCGATGCTCGCAGAAGCCTGCTCCACCGGTCGTCCGGTCGAGTTGTTCGATTGGACGCCCCGCAGACAACCGAAGCGGCTGCTCCGCACGTTTCCTGGATCACAACGGCTCGAGGAGTCATTAATCCACTGGGGCGTCATCAAACCGAAACGCGATTTTCAGGCGCTCCATCGCGAATTGCTGAAACGTGGACTGCTGTGCTCTCCCGGTCAAAAGGAATCGCGGCATCACGCAAAGCCGGATGATCTTGCGCGCACTGTAACCAGAATACGTGGGCTCATGGGCGACGCGGGGAGCAAGCGGGCAAATTCTTTTTACGTTCCTGTCACGTCAACAGACCTTGATTTATGAGTTACCTCGATTACGAAAAGCTCGAGACCATCGACCCCGCTGAGTTCCAGCAAGCCACACCCTATCCATGGCTCAACCCCGCTGGAACGCTGACGGAAACCGGCTACCAGCGCTTGTTAGCGAGCCTGCCGGATATCTCCATGTTCGAGCCGATGTTCGGTGTCAAGCGCTCTCACGGCCAGCAACCCCACGACCGCTACGTTCTTGAGTACCGCGATAAGCTCGATCTGCAGCCGTGCTGGCGCGAGTTCATCGCCGAACTCAAGGGCGAGCGTTACGGCCGCTTCCTGCGGCGCCTTTTCGGTCGAGGCGGAATCCAGCTCAACTTTCACTGGCATTATGCACCGCAGGGTTGTTCCGTCTCGCCCCACTGCGACGCCAAGCGAAAACTCGGCTCCCACATCTTCTATTTCAACACGGCCGACGACTGGGAACCGGCGTGGGGCGGCGAAACCTTGATCCTGGACGACAGTGGGCGCTTCAACCCTAAATCCGCGCCTGAGTTCGAAGCATTCGAACGAATTATCGCCAGCGAAAACCTGGGCAATCATAGCCTGCTCTTCCAGCGCCAGGGCAACTCCTGGCACGGCGTGCGCGAAATCC
>Ga0075425_100002914_pt1 | contig 17258 bp, 17 predicted proteins | sample SoiMethybrSBSTD4_FD_75300 | JGI IMG/M metagenome (GOLD analysis project Ga0075425, IMG submission 75300) | Bulk soil microbial communities from a Populus tree surrounding site in Tennessee, USA - Soil MetaG P. TD hybrid SBSTD4 | ecosystem: Environmental > Terrestrial > Soil > Tree plantation... | reverse complement strand
TGGCGCCCAGGGCACGCTGGCCGCGCTCGCTCCCGAGGAGCCCGTCGACCGGACCATGCTACGGCTCTTCGGCAGCCGGCCCATCCGGGACGGCGCCGCCCTGATCACCCTCGAGCTGCCTCTGATCGCCGAGGACGGCGGCAACGTGGCCATGTCGGTCGAGGTCAAGTCGCCCATGACGGCTCAGAGCTACGTGAGGGCCATCTACGTCCTCTCGGACAGGAATCCGCGCCCCCTCAACGCCAAGTTTCTCCTCACCCCGGACTCGGGCCAGGCCTACGTCGCCACCAGCCTCCGCCTCGCCGACACGGGCGACGTGCGCGCGGTGGCCGAGATGCAGGATGGCAACCTGTTCATGGTCAAGCGGTCCGTCCGCGTCGTCGTGGCGGGGTGCGCGTTATGAGCTCGGTGGGGGAGGTCAAGGTCCGCGTGTCGGGCTCCGTGGCGCGAGACTCGGTGGCGCGCGCTCGGGCGCTCCTCATCCACCCCAACGAGCGCATCGAGCGGAAGGACGGCAAGGCGGTCGACCGGAACTATCGCTTCGTCAACCGCGTGGTCGTGAGCTATGCCGGGCGTGACATCGCAGAGTTCGACACCTCGACGTCGATCGGTGAGAATCCCACCTTCGGCTTCGCCTTCCGCGTCACCGAGCCCGGCGCCCTCAAGGTCACTTTCTTCGACACCCACGGGGGGCGCTTCGAGGGCGCGATCGAGGTCAAGCCGGGGTGAGGCGAGGGCAGCCGCCCTCCTGGCCGTCGTCGTGGCGGCCCTGGTCGCCGGCGCGCCCTCTGCCCGGGAGAAGACCCAGCTCGATAGGCTCGTCTCTGCGGCGAGGGTCGCGTCGCTGATCGGCCAGGGTCCTCCGCCCTTCACCCTGCTGCGTCCCGACGGCCGCCGCGTGGGGCTCTCCGACTTCACGGGACACGTCGTACTCCTCTACTTCTGGACGACCGGCTCTCCGTACACCGCGCAGGAGATGCCCGGGTCGCTCGAGAAGGTCCAGCGCGAGCCGCGCCAGCGGCGATTCACGGTGGTCGCGGTGAACATCAAGGACAGCAAGGAGGACGTCGCGCCCTGGATCGAGAGCCGTGGCCTCACGCCCGTGGTCCTCCTCGACAGCGAGGGCGTGGTCGCCCTGCTCTACCGCGTCCGCTCCACGCCCACGGCCTTTCTCATCGGGCGCGACCACAAGCTGGTCGGGCGCGCGCTCGGTGCCCGCGGCTGGGCCGGGGGGGCCGACCCGCGAGCTGATCGAGTACCTGCTCAACGCGTCCTAAGTCCCGCCGCGCGTTGCACCGGGTCCCGGCCCGGCGCTATAGTCACGCCCGGAGCGCGCCATCGACATCCTCGAGACCGACCTTCTCATCCTGGGCGCAGGCGGCGCCGGGCTCTGCGCGGCCCTGCATGCCGCCGACCGCTCGCCCCACCTCTCGGTGACCGTGGTCGTGAAGGGATTGCTCGGGCGCGCCGGCTGCACCCGCATGGTCCAGGGCGGCTACAACGCCGTGCTCGCCAAGCCCGACTCCATCGACGCCCACTTCCTCGACACGCTGGCGGGTGGGGGCGGGATCAACGACCAGGAGCTGGTGTGGACGCTCGTCACCGAGGCGCCGGGCCGCGTACTGGAGCTGGAGAGCCGCTACGGGTGCTTCTTCGACCGGCATCCCGACGGGCGCATCCACCAGAAGCCCTTCGCCGGCCAGACGCACGACCGCACCATTCACAAGGGCGATCTCACGGGCATCGAGATCATGAACCGGCTCACGGAACAGGTCTGGATCCGCCCCTCCATCCGCGCCCTCGAGGAGCATCGCGCGGTGGAGCTCCTGCTGGACGGGGCGGGACGGGTGGGGGGTGCGCTCGTGCTCGACATCCGCCGGGGCGCCTTCACTGCGGTGCGAAGCCGGGCCACCCTCCTCGCCATGGGCGGGGGACCGACCATGTACAAGGTCATCGCCTGCTCCGCCGACAAGGCCGCGGACGGCATCGCGCTCGCGCTCCACGTGGGCGCTCCCCTCAAGGATATGGAGATGGTGCAGTTCCATCCCACCGGCCTCGTGGTGCCGAACTCGCTGATGACGGGCGCCCTGCTCGAGGAAGGGTTGCGGGGCGCGGGGGGCAAGCTCCTCAATGGCCAGGGGGAGCGTTTCATGGCGAACTACGATCCCGGCCGCATGGAGCGCTCCACTCGGGATCTCGTCGCCCGCGCCTGCTTCACGGAGGTGCAAGAAGGCCGAGGCAGCCCGCACGGGGGTGTCTGGATCGACGTCTCGCATCTTGGCGCGAAGACGGTCGAGGCCAATTTCCGCGGCATGGTGCGTCGTTGCCGGGATTTCGGGCGTGACCTCGCCCGGGAGCCCGTGGAGGTGGGCCCGACCGCCCACTTCATGATGGGCGGGGTGGTGATCGATCCTACTTGCCGCACCGCCGTAGAGGGACTCTTCGTTGCGGGGGAGGACGCGGGGGGTGTTCACGGCGCCAACCGCCTCGGCGGCAACGGCGTCGCCGACTCCACGGTGTTCGGCGGCATCGCGGGAGACGTGATGGCGGACTGGGTCGCGGGCCGCGCCATGCCCCGTCTCGTCGCCTCGCTTCTCGACGCAGCGGAGGAACGCTTCACCGCGCCGCTCGCCCGGCGCGACGGCGAGAATCTCTATGCCCTCCAGCAGCAGCTCCGCGAGGTGATGTGGGAGCACGTGGGACTGATCCGTCACGCTTCGGGGCTCAAGAGCGCGCTCCGGGACATCGAGGACATCGGCCAGCGCGCGCCGGCGGCGTCGGTGCCGGGCGGGGCCGCCTTCAACCTCGCCTGGCAGGACTGGATGAATCTCCAGAACCAGGTCACGGCGGCCTGGCTCATCGCCCGGAGCGCGCTCGAGCGCGAGGAGAGCCGAGGGGCGCACTTCCGGCGTGATCATCCCGGCCCGGGCCCGGAGCTCTACAACGTCCTCGTCGCTTCCGACGATACGGCGGGTCTCCGGGTGTGGACCGAGCCAGTGCGCCTCACGAGATGCTCGCCCGCCCCCCAGGACGAGACGGCGGACGTGGAACTCGGCGACTAGCCCATGCGCGACCGGAAGACTCTGAGACGCCGGATGGGCTCGGCCGAGGCGTGGCGCGACACCAAGGCCGGCATGTGGGCCTGGCTTCTCCAGCGCGTGGCGGCGGTGGGACTCCTCGGCGTCATCGTGATGCACCTCAAAAACCCGTTCATGCGCCCCGTGCAAGCTACGCTGCTCGGCCTCGTGCTGCTCCACGGCATGCTCGGCATCCGCTCCATCCTCCTGGACTTCGGACTGCCTGCACGCTGGCACCGGCTCCTCCTGCTGCTTGCTCTCCTGGCCGGGTTCGCGGCCTTCGCGCTCTTCTGGAAGTGGCGATGGTACTGAAGGTCTTCCGCTGGGGCCCGGGCACGCGCGAGCGCCTGCAGAAGTATTGGGTGCGGGCGCGCCAGGGCATGACCGTGCTGGACGCCCTCGTCGAGGTGCAGCGCGGCTCCGATCCCACGCTGGCCTTCCGCTACGCGTGCCGGGTCGGCATGTGCGGTTCCTGCGCCATGGTCATCAATGGCCGCGAGCGGTGGGCTTGTCGTACGCTGCTCTCGAGTCTCCCGCGTGGCGCGATCACCGTGCGCCCGCTCTACAACTTCCCGCTGATCCGCGACCTCGTGGTCGACATGGCGCCCATCAAGAGCAAGATGGTCGCCACGAAGGCGGTGTTCGTGCCGGTGCGGCGCGCGGGGGAGGAGGCGAGCTTCGCGGCCATCGGCTCGGAGACGCGGGAGCGCCGGGCCATCGACGCCGCCGTGGAGTGCATCGGCTGCGGCATGTGCGTTTCCGCCTGCACCATGGTCGGGCACGACGCGCGCTTTCCCGGCCCCGCCGCGCTCAATCGCGTGTTCACGCTGCAGCGAGACAGCCGCGACGCCGCCCACGCCGAGCGTGGTGAGGCGCTGCTCTCTGAAGACGTGCTGGCCCGCTGCCACGGCCAGGCCAACTGCACCGCGGTCTGCCCCATGCAGCTCTCGCCGACGGACTCCATCCTGGCCCTTCGCCGGCGGGCCGTCATGCGTCTCTTCGGCTTTCCTCAGCGCTGAAGGGGTCCCTGGGGCCGCGTTCCCTTGACCTCCCGGGGGCGCTATGTTAGCGTTTCGTTTGGATTTCACCCGTCGCCTCCTGCCCTGATGGGTGGGAGGCGATACGTCTGTGTAGGGTCGTCATTCCGGAGACTTGGCGGTCAGGGAGGCCCACCATGGCGGTAGATCAAATCAAGCGCTTGTATGAATCCATGCCTGCCAAGCTCGACCGGGCGCGCAAGCGCTTCGGCCGGCCTCTCACCCTCGCCGAGAAGATCCTCGTTTCCCACGCCGACAACTTCGACACCCAGGAGTGGAGCCGCGGCAAGGCGCAGCTCCGCCTGCGTGTCGACCGCGTGGCGCTGCAGGACGCCACGGGCCAGATGGCGCTGCTCCAGTTCATGCAGGCGGGGAAGAAGCAGGTGGCGGTGCCCAGCACGGTGCACTGCGATCACTTGATCCGCGCCCAGAGCGGGGCCTCGGAGGACATGCAGCGCGCGGTCACCGAGAACAACGAGGTGTACAGCTTCCTCCACTCCGCCTCGCGCAAGTACGGCATCGGCTTCTGGAAGCCGGGGGCAGGGATCATCCACCAGGTCGTCCTCGAGAACTACGCCTTCCCCGGCGGTCTCATGATCGGCGCCGACTCCCACACCCCCAACGCAGGCGGCCTCGGCATGGTCGCCATCGGCGTGGGCGGTGCGGACTGCGGCGAGGCCATGGCTGGTCTCGCGTGGGAGGTGCTCGATCCCAAGCTCATCGGTGTCCGCCTCACCGGCAAGCTCTCGGGCTGGACCTCGGCCAAGGACGTGATCACGTATCTGCTCGGCGTCCTCACCGTGAAGGGCGGCACCAACAAGATCGTGGAGTACTTCGGCCCCGGCGCGGAGTCGATCAGCGCCACCGGCAAGGGCACCATCTGCAACATGGGCGCGGAGCTGGGCGCCACGACGTCGCTCTTCCAGTTCGACGGCCGGATGGTCACCTATCTCGCGGCCACCGACCGCGCGGACATCGCCAAGCTCGCGGAGCAGCATCGGGAGCATCTGGTCGCCGACCCCGAGGTGCTGGCCGACCCGAAGAAGTACTACGACGAGATCGTGGAGATCGACCTCTCCGAGCTCGAGCCGCACATCGTGGGCCCGCACTCTCCCGACCGCGCCCGGCCCATCTCCAAGCTCGCCGCCGAGGTGAAGAAAGAAGGATGGCCGGCCCAGATCAAGGCCGCCCTCATCGGCTCCTGCACCAATTCCTCCTACGAGGACATGAAGCGGGCGGCGCATGTGGCCATGCAGGCGCTCAAGGCCGGGCTCAAGGCCAAGACACCCTTCCTCGTCACCCCGGGCTCCGAGCGGATCTACCAGACCATCAAGCGCGACGGCATCATGGAGACCTTCGAGAAGATCGGGGGCACCGTGCTCGCCAACGCGTGCGGTCCCTGCATCGGGCAGTGGAAGCGCTCGGACGTGGGCAAGGAGGAGAGCAACACCATCGTCTCTTCCTTCAACCGCAACTTCCCCGGCCGGAACGACGGCAGCGCGGCCACCCTGTCCTTCCTCACCAGCCCCGAGATCGTGACCGCCCTCGTGTTCGGCGGCACGCTCGAGTTCGATCCCGTGCACGGGACGATTCCCGGGCCCGACGGCAAGGCCTTCCGCTTCACCCCGCCGGAGTCCGAGGAGCTGCCCGCGGCCGGCTTCGCGCGGGGCGCGGAAGGCTTCGAGGCGCCCGCCGCCGACGGCGACACCGTCCAGGTCATCGTCTCGCCGACGAGCAAGCGCATCCAGCTCCTCCAGCCCTTCCCGCGCTGGGACGGCAAGGACTTCACGGAGCTGCCCGTGCTCGTCAAGACCAAGGGCAAGACGACCACCGACCACATCTCCCCCGCGGGCACGTGGCTGCTCGTGCGCGGCCATCTCGACAAGATCAGCGACAACATGTTCCTCGGCGCCAACAACGCCTTCACGGGCGAGGTGGGCAAGGGGACCAATCCCGTCACGGGCGAGAAGAGCCAGAACTTCTCGAAGATGGCCCGCGAGCTCAAGGCCCGGGGCACGGCGTGGGCGGTGGTGGGCGACGAGAATTACGGCGAGGGCTCGAGCCGCGAGCACGCGGCCATGTCCCCGCGCTACCTCGGCTGCCAGATGGTCATCGTGCGGAGCTTCGCGCGCATCCACGAGACCAACCTCAAGAAGCAGGGCATCCTCCCCCTGACCTTCTCCAAGCCCTCCGACTACGACCTCGTGGAGCAGGGGGATCGCCTGAGCGTGTCCGGGCTCTCCCAGCTCACCCCGGGCAAGACCGTGACCGTGGTCATCACCAAGGCCGGGGGCAAGACCGTCTCCATCCAGTGCCTGCACACGCTCACCGACGAGCAGATCGGGTGGTTCAAGGCGGGCTCCGCCCTGAACGCCCTGACATAACCCATCGAAGGAGACTCGAACATGGCGTCACGCGTGAAGATCCCTGCCGGCGAGAAGGTCACCATCAGCCACGGCAAGCTGCAGGTGCCGGATCATCCCATCATCGCCTTCATCGAGGGCGACGGCACCGGCCCCGACATCTGGGCCGCCTCCGTGCGCGTGCTCGACGCCGCCGTCGAGCAGTCCTATCGCGGCAGGCGGAAGATCGCCTGGGCCGAAGTGTACGCGGGCGAGAAGGCGCAGGCGGTGTACGGCAGCGAGTGCCCGCCCAACCTCCTGCCCGACGAGACCCTCGACGTGATCCGCGAGTACTTGATCGCCATCAAGGGCCCCCTCACCACGCCGGTGGGCGAGGGCTTCCGCTCGCTGAACGTGACGCTCCGCCAGGTGCTGGATCTCTACGTGTGCCTCCGCCCCGTGAAGTACTTCAAGGGCGTGCCCTCGCCCGTGAAGCATCCCGAGAAGATCGACATGGTCATCTTCCGGGAGAACACCGAGGACATCTACGCGGGCATCGAGTGGGAGCAGGGGACGCCCGAGGCCAAGAAGGTCGTGGAGTTCCTTCAGAAGGACATGAAGGTCAACAAGATCCGCTTCCCGCAGTCCTCGTCCATCGGGATCAAGCCCGTGTCCAAGGAAGGCTCGGAGCGGCTCATCCGCGCCGCCATGCGCTACGCGGTGGAGAACGGCCGTCGCAACGTCACCCTCGTCCACAAGGGCAACATCCAGAAGTACACGGAAGGCATGTTCATGAAGTGGGGGTACGCCCTGGCCAAGAAGGAGTTCTCCGACAAGCTCGTGGGCTGGGACGACTGCGGCGGCAAGCCGCCCGCGGGCAAGATCCTCGTGAAGGACGCCATCACCGACGCCTTCCTGCAGCAGATCCTCACCCGTCCCGACGAGTTCGACGTCATCCCTTGCTGCAACCTCACGGGCGATCTCCTCTCCGACGCCCTCGCCGCGCAGGTGGGCGGCATCGGCATCGCCCCCGGCGCCAACATCAACTACGAGAGCGGCCACGCCCTCTTCGAGGCGACCCACGGCACTGCGCCGAAGTACGCGGGCCAGGACAAGGTGAACCCGGGCTCGGTCATCCTCTCCGGCGAGATGATGCTCCGGCACATGGGGTGGACGGAGGCGGCCGATCGCATCAACGCCGGCATCGAGAAGACGCTCGCCAAGAAGATCGTCACCTACGACTTCGCCCGCCTCATGGAGGGCGCCAAGGAAGTGAAGTGCTCGGAGTTCGGGACGGCCATCATCGATAGCATGAAGTCGCTCTGAGCGGAGAGGACACGGCCATGGCTCGCCCCAAGATCACCGTGGTCGGCGCCGGCAACGTCGGCGCCTCCGTCGCCCAGTACGCCGTGGAGCGCGAGCTCGGCGACGTGGTGCTGGTCGACGTCATCGAAGGCATTCCTCAGGGCAAAGCCCTCGACCTCGCCCAGGCCGGGCCCGTGCACGGCTACGACGCGACCCTCGCCGGCTCCAACGGCTACGACGAGACGGCCAACTCCGACATCGTGGTCATCACGGCGGGGCTCGCCCGCAAGCCGGGCATGACCCGCGACGACCTCCTGTTCAAGAACGCGGAGATCGTGAGCGGAGTGGTCGAGCAGGTGGTGGCGCGCTCGAAGAACGCCATCCTCGTCCTCGTCACCAATCCGCTGGACGCCATGGTCCAGCTCGCGTGGAAGAAGTCGGGCTTCCCGCCCCAGCGGGTCGTCGGCATGGCGGGCGTGCTCGACTCCGCGCGCTTCCGCACCTTCATCGCTCAGGAGCTCAAGGTCTCCGTGGAGAACGTGACGGCCTTCGTGCTGGGCGGCCACGGCGACACCATGGTACCGCTCCCGCGCTACTCCACAGTGGCGGGCATCCCCATCACCGATCTCCTGCCCGCCGACAAGATCCAGGCCCTGGTCACCCGCACCGCCAACGGGGGCGCCGAGATCGTGAGCCTCCTCAAGAGCGGCAGCGCGTACTACGCGCCGGCGGCGGCCGCGGTGGAGATGGTCGAGGCCATCCTGAAGGACAAGAAGAAGATCCTCCCCTGCGCCGCGTACCTCGACGGACAGTACGGAACCAAAGGCCTCTACGTGGGCGTGCCCGTGAAGCTGGGACGCGCGGGCGTCGAGCAGATCATCGAGATCAAGCTGAGCCGTGAGGAGCAGGCGGCCTTCGACAAGTCGGCGGCCGCCGTCCGCGAGCTCGTGGACAAGCTGAAGCTGTAAGGAGGGCCAAGCCATGGCGAAGAGCAAGCCGCGGAGAAAGACGTCTCGTCCGGCGCGGGCGCCCCGGAAGGCCGCCCGCGTCAAGGCCATCCCAACGGGCTACCACACGCTCACGCCCGGCTTCTGCGTCCGTGGCGCTCTCGAGGCCATGACCTTCTACAAGCAGGCCTTCGGCGCCAAGGAGCGGATGCGGCTCATGAAGCCCGACGGCGCCCTCGGCCACGCCGAGCTCGTCATCGGCGACTCCGCCTTCATGCTCGGCGAGGAAGATCCCGCCATGGGCGCCCAGTCCGCGCAGACCCTGGGCGGCTCCCCGGTCAACTTCTACATCTACGTGCCCAACGTGGACGCGGCAGTGGAGCGGGCGCTGGCGGCGGGGGCCAAGCCCGTGATGCCGGTGAGCGACATGTTCTGGGGCGACCGGATCGGGGGCGTCACGGATCCCTACGGTCAGAAGTGGACGCTGGCCACGCACAAGGAAGACGTCTCGCCGCGGGAGATGGCCCGGCGGTCGGAGGCCTTCTTCCGCCAGGCGGGCGGCTCTCACTGACGACCCGGCACACGAGGAACTGACCGCATGCCCAGACGGCTCTTCGGCAACGAGCGGGGGGAGGTGATCGCCGGCGCCACCCTCCGCACCGACACCTGGTGGCTGCTGCCCGCCAGCGTGGTGCTCGTGCTGGGCGGCTTCATCATCTACTCCACGTGGGCGGCGCTCCAGAACGCGCACTACTACGTCCAGCCCTATCTCTCGCCGTTCTACTCGCCGTGCGTGGCCCTGTCCTGCCATCACAAGACGTTCGGCGTCGGGCTGCCCGACGCCCGCGTGCCCATCCTGGGCGTGGTGTCGCCGGCCTTCCTCATCCTGTGGGGGCCTGGCCTCTTCCGCCTCACCTGCTACTACTACCGCAAGGCCTACTACCGGTCCTTCTGGTTCTCGCCGCCCGCCTGCGCGGTACGCGACGGCCACCGCACCTACACGGGCGAGACGCGGTTCCCCCTCCTCATGCAGAACCTCCACCGCTACGCGTGGTACGTCGCGGTCATCTTCATCTGCCTCCTCACGTGGGACGCCCTCCTCGCCTTTCGCTTCCCGGACGGCTTCGGCCTGGGCGCGGGCACGATCGTGATGTGGATCAACGTGCTTTTCCTCGCCGGCTACACCTTCTCGTGCCACTCCTGCCGGCACCTGTGCGGCGGCTCCGTCAACGTGTTCTCGAAGGCGCCCACGCGCTACGCGCTCTGGCGCTTCATCACCCGGCTCAACGAGCGGCATCCGCTCTTCGCCTGGCTGTCCCTCTTCAGCGTGGGCTTGACCGATCTCTACATCCGGCTGGTGTCCATGGGCGTCATCAGGGACGTGAGGATCTTCTAGTGGCCACCGACAACACCTACGACAGCTACGAATACGACGTGCTGGTGATCGGAGCGGGCGGGGCCGGGCTGCGCGCGGCCATCGAGGCGCGGGCGGCGGGGCTCAAGACGGGCCTGATCTGCAAATCGCTCCTCGGCAAGGCCCACACCGTCATGGCGGAGGGGGGTATCGCGGCCGCCATGGGCAACGTGTGGAAGGAGGACAACTGGCAGGTCCACTTTCGCGACACCATGCGCGGCGGCAAGATGCTGAACAACTGGCGCATGGCCGAGCTGCACGCCAAGGAATCTCCCGATCGCGTCCTCGAGCTGGAAGAGTGGGGCGCCCTCTTCGACCGGACCAAGGAAGGGCTGATCAGCCAGCGCGACTTCGGCGGCCACCGCTATGCGCGCCTCGCCCACGTGGGCGACCGCACCGGCCTCGAGCTCATCCGCACGCTGCAGCAGCACGTGGTCCACCTCGGCATCGACGTGCACATGGAGTGCAACATCCAGCGCCTCCTCAAGGACGGCGAGCGGGTGTCGGGGGCGGTGGGCTACTGGCGGGCGAGCGGGCGCCTCGCCGTCTTCAAGGCCAAGGCCATCGTGCTGGGCACGGGCGGGGTGGGGAAGTGCTGGAAGTTCACCTCCAACTCCTGGGAGTCCACGGGAGACGGCATCACTCTCGCCCTCGACGCGGGGGCCGAGCTCATCGACATGGAGTGCATCCAGTTCCACCCCACGGGCATGGTGTGGCCCATGAGCGTGCGCGGCATCCTCGTCACGGAGAGCGTGCGCGGCGACGGGGGCACCCTCAAGAACTCCGAGGGCGTGCGCTTCATGTTCAACTACATCACCGACTACTTCAAGAGCGAGACGGCGGACAACGAGAAGGAAGCCGACGCCTGGTACGCCGACAAGAAAAACAACCGCCGCACGCCCGATCTCCTTCCGCGCGACGAGGTGGCCCGCGCCATCAACTCCGAGGTCAAGGCGGGGCGGGGTACCGTCCATGGAGGCGTCTTCCTCGACATCTGCACGCGGCGGAGCGCGGACTACATCCGCAAGCGCCTCCCCTCCATGTACCACCAGTTCAAGGAGCTGGCAGGCGTCGACATCACCAAGGAGATGATGGAAGTCGGCCCTACCATGCACTACATCATGGGCGGCGTGCGGGTGAACGCCGACACCACGGCCACCCGCGTGCCCGGACTCTTCGCGGCGGGCGAGGTGGCGGGTGGCATGCACGGCTCCAACCGGCTGGGGGGCAACTCGCTCTCCGACCTCATCGTGTTCGGCCGGCGCGCGGGGCTCTACGCCGCGGAGTACGTGAAGGGTCTCACGGGCTCGGTCACCGCCGATCGTGGCCAGGCCGAGGCCGCCATCGCCGAGCTGCTCTCGCCCTTCGGACGCACGGGCGGAGAGAATCCCTACGCCATCCACTCCGACCTCCAGGAGTGCATGCAGTCGCTGGTCGGCATCATCCGGACGGAGGGCGAGCTCAAGAAGGCGCTGGAGGAGATCGCCATCCTCAAGCAGCGCCTCACGCGGGTGACGGTGCAGGGAGGCCGGGAGTTCAACCCCGCCTGGCACCTCGCCCTCGACCTGCACTCGATGCTCTCCGTGTCGGAGGCGGTGACCCTGGGCGCGCTCGAGCGCAAGGAGAGCCGCGGCGGCCACACCCGCGACGACTATCCGTTCGCCGACGACCGCTTCGGCAAGATCAACGTGGTGATCCGGCGGCAGGGCGGGCAGTTCACCGTAAACCAGGAGCCGCTGCCCGAGCCTCCGCCCGAGCTCAAAGCCCTTCTCCAGGAGCGCAAGTGATGGCGAGCAGCCCCGAAGTGACCATGCGGGTGTGGCGCGGTGACGCCAAGGGCGGGGCCTTCAAGGACTACCGCGTGCCCGTGCAGGAGGGCATGGTCGTCCTCGACGTGATCCATACCATCCAGGCGACGCAGGCCGGCGATCTTGCCTGCCGCTGGAACTGCAAGGCGGGCAAGTGCGGCTCGTGCAGCGCGGAGATCAACGGCAAGCCGCGGCTCATGTGCATGACCCGCATGGACACCTTCGAACCGGGCGAGACGGTGACGGTGTCGCCCATCAAGACCTTCCCGCTCTATCGCGACCTCGCTACCGACGTCTCCTTCAACTATGAGCGGGCCAAGGAGATGCCGGCCTTCAAGCCGCGGCCCAAGGAGGCGGACGGGACGCGACGGATGCAGCAGGAAGACGTGGAGCGGAGCCAGGAGTTCCGCAAGTGCATCGAGTGCTTCCTCTGTCAGAACGTGTGCCATGTCATCCGCGATCATCCGGAGAACAAGCGCGGCTTCGCGGGGCCCCGCTTCCTCATGCGCATCGCCGAGCTCGAGATGCACCCGCTCGACACCAACGACCGCCTGGAGCTGGCCCAGACCAAGGCGGGGCTCGGCTACTGCAACATTACGAAGTGCTGCACCGAGGTGTGCCCCGAGCACATCCACATCACCGATAACGCCATCATTCCCCTCAAGGAACGGGTGGTGACGGAGAAGTACGACCCGATCGTCTGGCTCGCCCGGAAGATCACCGGCAAATCCTGATCCAGTGAAGATCCACGAGTACCAGGGCAAGGCCATCCTGAGGGAGTACGGCGTCGCCGTCCCCCAGGGAGAGGTGGCGGACACCCCCGCTCAGGCGAAGGCCATCGCGGCAAAGCTCGGGGGCAAGGTCGTGGTCAAGGCACAGGTGCACGCGGGCGGCCGCGGCAAGGCGGGCGGGGTGAAGCTCGCCGACGACGCGGCGGGGGCGGAGGCCGCCGCCCGGCAGATCCTCGGCATGATGCTCAAGACGCCCCAGACGCCGCCCGAAGGGATCAAGGTCCTGAAGGTGCTGGTGGAGGAAGCCTCACCCATCGCCGCGGAGCTCTACCTCTCCATGACGCTCGATCGCGGCCGCGGCGTGCACGTGGTCATGGCCTCCCGGGCGGGCGGCATGGAGATCGAGGAAGTGGCGGCGGCGCACCCGGAGAAGATCGTCCGGGAGTGGGCGGATCCGGCGCTGGGGCTCCAGGCCTTCCAGGCGCGTCATCTCGCCTTCGGACTCGGCCTGAGCGGCGACCAGTTCAAGGCGGGGGTGGGACTGATCCTGAATCTCTTCCGCGTCTATCTGGAGAAGGACTGCTCGCTGGTCGAGATCAATCCGCTCGTGGTGACGCGCGACGGCCGCGTGATGGCCCTCGACGCCAAGCTCAACTTCGACGACAACGCGCTCTACCGCCACAAGGAGATCGTGGCTCTTCGCGACATCAACGAGGAGACCCCGCTCGACGTGGAGGCCTCCAAGTACGGCCTCAACTACATCAAGCTCGACGGCAGCGTGGGTTGCATGGTCAACGGAGCGGGACTGGCCATGGCGACCATGGACATCATCAAGCTGGCGGGGGGCGAGCCGGCCAACTTCCTCGACGTGGGAGGCGGCGCCTCGCCGGAGCAAATCGAGAACGCCTTCCGCATCCTCTCCTCCGATCCGTCCGTCAAGGCCGTCTTCATCAACGTGTTCGGGGGCATCCTCCGCGTGGACCGTCTCGCCGAGGGCATCATCGCCGCCGTGAAGAAGCTCGGGCTCGATCTGCCCGTGGTCCTCCGCGCGGAGGGGACCAATGTCGAGCAAGGGAAGAAGATGCTGGCGGACTCGGGCCTCTCCCTCGTCATGGCCGACGACATGGGCTCGGGTGCCCGCAAGGCCGTCGAGCTCGCGAAGGCGCGCTAGCATGAGCATCCTCGTCGACAAGCGGACGAAGGTCCTCGTGCAGGGGATCACCGGCAAGGAAGGTACTTTCCACGCGCTCCGCTGCAAGGAGTACGGCACGCAGGTGGTGGGCGGAGTCACCCCGGGCAAGGGCGGGACGACCCACGAGGGCTTTCCCGTGTGGAACACCGTGGAAGACGCCGTGAAGGCCTCCGGCGCGGACTGCGCCCTCATCTTCGTCCCGCCGCCCGCCGCTGCCGACGCCATCATGGAAGCCGCCGACGCCGGCATGCCGCTCGTGGTCTGCATCACGGAAGGTGTGCCCGTCTCGGACATGGTCCGCGTCAAGGCTTTCCTCGGCCGCCACTCGAGCCGGCTCATCGGGCCGAACTGCCCCGGCCTCATCTCTCCCGGCAAGGCGAAGATCGGCATCATGCCCGGCCACATCCACAAGGAAGGGCCCATCGGCGTCGTCTCGCGGAGCGGCACCCTGACCTACGAGGTGGTGCATCAGCTGACCCAGCGCGGGCTCGGTCAGTCTTCCTGCGTGGGCATCGGCGGTGACCCCGTCCACGGCACGAGCTTCATCGACGTCCTCCGCCTCTTCCAGGACGACGCCCAGACGGAAGCGATCATGATGATCGGGGAGATCGGCGGCACCGCCGAGGAAGAGGCGGCCGCCTTCATCAAGGCGCACGTGACCAAGCCGGTGATCGGGTTCATCTGCGGCCAGACCGCGCCTCCCGGACGGCGCATGGGCCACGCGGGAGCCATCATCGCGGGAGGCAAGGGGACTGCCGCCGAGAAGATGAAGGCCATGGAGGCCGCCGGCATCACCACCGTGAAGAGCCCTGCCGACATGGGCGCCACCGTGGCCCGGGTCGTCGGCAAGCGCTAGCCAAACCAGGGAAAGGACACCCCAGGTCGATGGCCATCGAGAGAACCCTGACTATCATCAAGCCCGACGCCGTGGCCAAGAACGCCACCGGCCAGATCATCGCCCGCTTCGAGCAGGCCGGCCTCAAAGTGCTCGCGGCCAAGCTCGTGCACCTGAGCCCCACCCAGGCCGCCGGGTTCTACATCGTGCACAAGGAACGCCCGTTCTACGGGAGCCTGTGCGCTTTCATGACCCAGGGGCCGTGCATGCCCATGGTGCTGGAAGGGGACAACGCCATCGCGCGCCTGCGCGACCTCATGGGCGCCACCGACCCCACCAAGGCCGCTGCGGGGACGATCCGCAAGGACTTCGCGTCCTCCATCGAAGCCAATGCCGTGCACGGCTCGGACTCGCCGCAGTCCGCCGCCTTCGAGATCCCCTTCTTCTTCGACGCCCTCGAGATCTGCACGCGCTGAGCGCCGCGCGGGCGCCCGCCCGGGTCAGCGCTTGAGGTTGCGGTCGAGGAAGCGCATGGCGTCGGGGACGAAGAGCGGGTAGCCTTCCGGGCGCGAGAAGAGAAAGTGCCCGTTCTGCTCGAACTCGGGGTACACCGTCATCTCCACGCGCTTGCCCGCGAGGCGCAGATCCTTCTCGAGCTCCCGCCCCACGTCGCGGTCCAGCACCATGTCGTTCTTGGACCACAGGATGAGCACGGGGATGTGGAGGCGCCGCGCCGCGTTCTCCCACACGCCTTGGAGAGGGGCCCACGCCTCGTCGACGCTGGCGGGACCGAGCTGCCGGTAGCCGCCGGCCATGGAGATGAGCGCCTTGAAGCGCGGGTCGCGCGCGGCGGCCATGATGCTCACCAGCCCGCCCAGGGAGACGCCGCCCACTCCGATGCGCTCCTTGTCCACGTAGGGCAGGGTGCTCAGATAGTCGAGGGCGGCGATCACGTCGCCCGTTTCCTCCTCGGCCCCTCGCATCACGTCGGACGCGCGCCGGCCGCTGCGCCCGCCCGAGGTCTGATTCTGCGAGTAGGTCATGGCTACGCCCTCCGATCCCTTGTAGCCGCGGCGGGCGAGGACGAGGACCACGTAGCCGTTGCGGGCGAGGGTGTCGGAGAGCGAGTCGCGAGTGATGCGGCTCCACGGATTCCGGTTCGCCTCCTCGACGGTCATGGAGCCGTGGTTCTGGATGTACGCAGGGAAGGGGCCATCGCCCTGCGGCCGCCCGAGGACGGCGCGGAGCTTGAGCCCTCCGCTGGGGACGGTCACCATCTCGGTGAGGTAGGAGTCGACGGGCTGGGCGATCGCGGCAGGGGCGGCGAGCAGGAGGGCGAGGCCGGCGAGCAGCGCGATCACGCCCCAATTATAGGCCGCCCCGTCGCGGGCGCGACCGGCGCGTGAGCGACGACGAGACCTTCGCCGCCTCGTTGGGCACCCGGCAGCGGTGGATCGCCGGGCTCGTGGGAATCGTGGGCGGCTTCGGCGTGCCCTTCGTCCTGAGCGTGGTGCTCGTGGCGACCAGCGGTGACCTCCTCTTCCTGATCCTGCCCCTGCCCTTTCTGGGCGCGCTGTGGTTCGCGCAGGGCCTCGCGCCGTCCGGCTACACCTTGGAGGAGGACCGTCTCATCCTGGAGCGGCGATGGCTCCGGCGCGGCATCGCCTACGCGGCCATCCGGGAGATCGACGATCGCCCGCGCGCGGTGGGCGGGCTCGGGTCGGTGGGTCTCAACTCGCTCTTCGGCGCGCACGGGCTCCGCTGGAACCCGCGCACGGGTCGACACTATGTCTTCATTACCCGCACGTCCCACCTCGTGTGGCTCACCACCTCGCGGGGGCTGGTCGCCCTCTCGCCCGAGGAGCCCGCCGCGTTCACGACTCGGCTGGCCGCGCGCCTCGCCGATCGCGAAACCACGCCCTGATCACGATGCAGGCGCCCGCCACCGCGAGCACGGCGGCGAAGAGCGCGAGATCCTCCTTGAGGCCGAGCTTCGCGCGGAGCTTCTCGATGTATCCCTCGAGGCCGTAGCCGATCCCGAAGCCCGCGAGAACGGGCCACGGCACGTAGCAGATGGCTCCCAGCAGATTGGCCACGAAGAACCTGAGAGGCGGGAGCCCGCCCGCCCCGGCCAGCGGACCCGCCACCGTGCGTAGCCCCGCCACGAATCGCGAGAAGAAGACGGCGCGGGCGCCGTAGCGGATCATCATGCGCTGGGCCTGGTCCAGGCGCCCGGGAGGCAAGGGCAGCCGCGCCATGATGCGCTGGCCGTAACGCCGCCCGAGCCAGAAGCCGATGTTGTCGCCGATGCTCGCGCTCACCACTCCCACGAGGATGACGAGGAGCAGGTCGAGGCGATGCTGCCACGCCAGGTAACCGCCCAGCACCAGCACCGACTCCTCGGGCGCGGGGAAGCCGGCATTGCCGACGAGCACGACCACGAGGATGGCCGCGTAGCCGAAGTGCTGGAAGAGATGGCTGAGATCGAGCACGACGGCGCCGAGGATAGCACGGGCGGCATTGACAGGGCGGAGGGGGTGATGGACAACTGAGCGTATGCGCATCCTCGT
>Ga0075425_100002911_pt1 | contig 17272 bp, 13 predicted proteins | sample SoiMethybrSBSTD4_FD_75300 | JGI IMG/M metagenome (GOLD analysis project Ga0075425, IMG submission 75300) | Bulk soil microbial communities from a Populus tree surrounding site in Tennessee, USA - Soil MetaG P. TD hybrid SBSTD4 | ecosystem: Environmental > Terrestrial > Soil > Tree plantation... | reverse complement strand
CATGTGCCGCACCATCATGTCGGCGGGTGCCCGGCGGGGGGCCATGATGGCGACCCTCAGATGCGACCACCCCGACATTGAGGCCTTCATCGACGCCAAGGCCGATCCCGCGCGTCTGCGAAACTTCAACCTGTCGGTCTTCGTCACGGATGCCTTCATCCGCGCTGTGCGCAACGATGAGGCTTGGGACCTCGTCTTCGACGGCAAGGTCTACCGCACGCTGCCCGCACGCGCGCTCTGGGAGCGCATGATGCGCGCAACCTACGACTACGCAGAGCCCGGCGTCGTCTTCATCGACCGCGTCAATGCGGCCAACAACCTCGCCTACTGTGAGGAGATCAGCTGCACAAACCCGTGCGTGCCTGGCGACACGTGGGTGCACACGAGCGAAGGGCCGCGCCAGGTGCGCGAGTTGGTGGGACGCGCGTTTGTGGTGAGAGTGCACGGTCGGGACCACGCCAGCGGACCTGAGGGTTTCTTTGCGACGGGCCGCAAACGGCTCCTGCGGCTGCAAACCGTCGAGGGTCACGTGCTGCGCCTGACGGCGGACCATCGTGTTCGGCGTGTCGTGCAGCCCTCGCGCCATGGGGAGGACGAGGCGTGGTGCGCCGCGCGAAAGCTGCGGCCTGGGGACCTGATCGTTCTCAACGATCATAGGGTCGATCCGACGTGGGATGGAGATCTCACGTTCCATGAGGGCTATCTGCTGGGACTTCTGGTCGGGAATGGCACGCTGGCGCGAGACAAGGCCGTTCTGTCGATTTGGAGGCGAAGATCCGCGGTGAACGAAACGGTTGGCGCGGGCGAAGATGGCGTGATGGCGCAAGCTCTGCGTGCCGCCACGGCGCTAACGGATCGCTCGGAGGTCCAAGGGTGGTCCGAGATCGCGGGCAGAAATGAGTTTCGGCTCAAATCGGGTGCGTTGCGCGACCTGGCGGACCGCGTTGGCATCGAGACGGATAGCGTATCCATAACACCCGCCATGGAGCGGGCCTCAAGCGACTTCTGCCGCGGCTTCCTGCGCGGCATCTTCGATGCCGAAGGCTTCGTGCAATGCTCCCAGCAGAGCGGCTTTACCGTGCGGCTCGTCCAATCCGACCGCGCACGGCTGCAGGCCGTGCAGCGAATGCTGCTGCGTCTTGGGATCGCCGCCAAGCTGCGCGTGCAACGGGCGCCCTCGGCTCCCAGGTGCCCGCGGGATGGCCTTGAGGCGCTCAGCCCGGATCCGGCCCGGCCTCGGCACGAGCTGATCATTGCCGCAGAGAACCTCGTTCAGTTTCAGGATCTGGTGGGCTTTGCGGGTTGCGACCAGCGCACCCGCTTGCAAATTGCGATTGCCAGCGGCCCGCGGACCCTCGACCGGCAGCGCTACGTTGCGAGGGTCGGTTCGATCGAGACGGATGGCGTTGAGGATGTGTTTGATGCGCGGGTTCCGGGTATCAACGCCTTCGATGCGAACGGCCTTCTAGCCCACAATTGCGGCGAGCAGCCGCTGCCCCCGCACGGCGCCTGCTTGTTGGGTTCAATCAATCTCGCCCGCCTTGTCGATCATGCGTTTGCGCCCCATGCGGGCATCGACGCCACGCGACTTGCAGCCTTGACGGCCACGGCCGTGCGTTTTCTCGATGATGCCATCGATGTCTCGAATTATCCCTTGCCCGCGCAGATGACGGAGGCGAAGGCCAAACGCCGCATCGGCCTGGGTGTCACGGGGCTCGCCGACGCGCTCATCCTATGCGGGGCGCGCTACGGCACGCCTGCGGCAGTGGCTCTGGCCGAGACTTGGATGGCGACGATCAAGAGGGCTGCCTACCTCGCCAGCGCCGAGATCGCACGCGAGAAGGGCAGCTTCCCGCTCTATGACGCAGATCGCTTCTTGGCGGCTCCCAACCCACAGCAGCTTCCTGAAGAGGTGCGCAGCGTTATCGGCCGGCACGGGATGCGCAACGGTCTTGTCACTTCGATTGCACCCACCGGCACCATCTCGTTGTTGGCCGGCAATGTCTCCTCCGGCATCGAACCGGTGTTTGATTTCCAATACGAACGCCGGGTGCTGGGGCGGGGCGGGCAGGTGCGAACCGAGACGGTCGAGGATTATGCGCACGCTCTCTTTCGCCAGAAGTTCGGAACGGCGGCGGCATTGACGCCTGCTTTCGTCACGGCCGAGGAGCTCGAGCCCGCTGCCCATCTTCAGATGCAGGCGGCTTTGCAGCGGCACGTGGACAGTTCCATCTCCAAAACCATCAATTGCCCCGCTGATATCAGCTTCGAGACGTTCAAGGACGTCTATTTGGAAGCCTACGCGCTCGGTCTCAAAGGCTGCACAACCTACCGACCGAACGCGGTGACGGGCGCGGTGCTGAGCCGCTCGGCTGGGAAGGCCGAGGCGGCGCAAGAGCCGGCGCCCTCGGCTGCAACCGCGACCGAGGCGGTGGCCGAGGCGACCTTGGCGGACACCCCGCTGCTGCCAGGGTTCGTACTGCCCGAGCGCCACGGTGAAGTCGTCTATATGGCCAAACCGCTCGAGCGCGAACCCGTGCTGTCCGGCTACACCTACAAACTGCGCTGGCCCGGCAGCGACCATGCCACCTATATCACCATCAACGACATCGAATGCGACCCCCCGGCCGGAGGCGGACCCGGCCGACGACGGCGTCCATTCGAGATTTTTATCAACTCCAAGAACCTCGAGCATTACGCGTGGACGGTGGCGCTAACGCGCATGATCAGCGCCATCTTCCGCCGGGGCGGCGACGTCTCCTTCGTGGTCGAGGAACTCAAGGCCGTGTTTGATCCCCAGGGCGGGCAATGGATGGGTGGGCGCTACGTACCCAGCCTGCTCGCCGCCATCGGCGGCATCATCGAGACGCACATGATCCGCACTGGCTTCCTGGCCCCTTCACCCGACCAGGAGCCAGTGCCGGCCACGGCAGCCAAGGCTCTCGCCGTCGGCGACCGCCCCCTTGGAACGAGCCCCGACGAGCACCGGCGAAGGATCTGCCCGCGCTGCAGCGCCCAGACGCTGCGACGGCAAGAGGGGTGCCTCGTTTGCAACAACTGCGGATATTCCAAGTGCAATTGACGCCCGGCCGCGGGGAAGTTTCCGGCTCCGGACCGGCTTCCACCTCTTCAGGCTGCGCAGGTCTCGACCGCAATGTGACTGAGCTTGACCCCATAATTCCTTGAAAACAGTCCCCTGTTGTCACATTTCGGCTCGAAAGCGCCCGTACCAACACGGCGCAGCACGGGGGTGAGGGATCGAACCGAAACGAAACGATGGCCGCACATATTCTCAGCATTGCCCCTGTCCGCCACCGGACACCGGCTCCCGAACCCGTTGCCCTGGGTGTTCAGCAGGATCTACCAGCGCGACTGCACTTCTGGCGCGGTGCCTCCACGCGGCGCTACGTTCACACCGTCTACAGTCTCATCGAATGCCCGCCGCTGCCCAGTGCGGTCTATCTGCTCGTGCGCCGCAATAAGGAAGGCCAACGCCAGGTCTTGCACATCGATGGCGGCCGCAGCGATGCTCCGACACTCAACTTGGCGCGGGTGCGTCAGCGTGGCGCTCAGCTCGGCGCCAACGAGGTGCATGTCCATTTCCTCGCGGTGGACCAAGCGCATCGCAACCTTATCGTGTGCGATCTGCGCGCTGCCCAATTTGGTGAGCTGAGCTGCGAACCCTCGCGCGCCAGCGCCTGACATCATGCCAACGACGCCCCAAGACCTCGTCGGGGACGGGTAAGAAGCAACGCGACTGGCGAGCGGGGATGGCGCCTGCGCGGGCAGCCTTAAGGCCACCGCGCCAGCGGGGGCAGCGAGGAGAGGATCGCCTCGACGTTGCCGCCGGTCTTGAGCCCGAATACCGTGCCGCGATCATAGAGCAGATTGAACTCGGCATACCGGCCGCGCCGCACGAGTTGCTCCTCGCGGTCGGCCTCGCTCCAGGGCAACGCGAAGTTGGTGCGCACGATCTCGGGATAGATGCGCAGAAACGCCCGTCCGACATCCTGCGTGAAGGCGAAGGCTGCATCCCAGCCGCCCTGCGCGTGCTCGGGTGCCACGTAGTCATAAAAGATGCCACCCACGCCGCGCATTTCCTTGCGGTGCGGGAGATAGAAGTATTCCTCGCACCAGGCCTTGTAGCGGGCGTAATCGGCGACTGCGTGAGGCCGACACGCGAGCTCCATAGCGCGGTGGAAGGCCATGGTGTCGGGGTCGGTCGACGTGCGCCGGCGGTCGAGCAGTGGGGTGAGGTCGCCGCCGCCGCCGAACCACCATTTGCTGGTGACCACCAGGCGCGTGTTCATGTGTGCCGTGGGGGCATTCGGGTTGGCGGGATGGGCAATGAGCGACACGCCCGACGCCCAGAAGCGCGGATCGTCCTGGGCTCCGGGAATTTGCTTGCGAAATTCCGGCGCGAACTCGCCATGCACGGTGGAGGTATGAATGCCAGCCTTCTCGAACACGCGGCCCCTTAGCAGGCTCATGGTGCCACCGCCACCCGGCGCGCCGGCCTCATCATGGCGTGCCCACGGCGTGCGCACGAAGACCCCGGCCGCGCGATCGCCGCAGGGTGCCGCTTCCGGTAGGTCCGCTTCCACCTGCTCCAATGCCGCGCACAAGTCGTCGCGCAGGTGTTCAAACCAGGCCTGCGCCCGTCGCTTGGGTTCATCAAGATACGTGTCGTCAGGAACCATCTTCGATCTCGGCTTGCGTGTGCCAATCTGCGCGCGGGCTTGGCAACAGTTGCGCAACGGACTGGCGCACGGAATGTCGTTGTGGTAAGAGCCGCAGCACTCAACCCTACAACATCACGCAGGGGCCCTGCCATGATCGGGATCAACCTCGACTTCGACCGCTGACGGTCGCCCGCGCCCCTCGCGCTCGCCCGCAGACAGGTCCACCGCACGCTGCGGCGGCGCGCACGCTCAAATTCATCGCCGACGCTATCGTCCCTCCTGCTCCTGCGGATGCGCCGACCGTCTCCAAGTCGAGACGTTGCGGCGATGGCGCCAATGAATTGAGGACAAACGCCATGTTTCGCTGGTTCGAAACACGCATTGAGGCTTTCCCCGACGATCCGCCGGCTCAGCCGCCGGATACGCTGCTTGCCTTCTATGTCTATTTCGTCAAGCCGGTGTGGCCAGCATTCGCAGTCCTCCTGGTTGCGGGCTTCCTCGGGTCGTTGATCGAGGTGACGCTGTTGGCGTTCGTCGGCAGCCTTGTCGACATGATGAAGGTGGCGGAGACGCCGGAAGTCTTTCTCGCCAGGCATTGGCCGATCCTGTTGTGGATGGCGTTCATCGCCATGGTTGCGCGGCCCGTCGTTTCAACCAGCCACGACCTCATCAAGAACCAGCTGATCGGCGCCCCCGTCTCCAACCGTGTGCGGTGGCTGACGCATCGCTACGTTTTGCGCCAGAGCCTCACCTTCTTTCAGAACGACTTCGCCGGTCGCGTGGCCAACAAGATCATGCAAGCGGCACCGGCGTTGCGCGATTCCGTCGTGCAGCTCATCGATGCCATCTGGTACGCCGCAGTGCAGTGGGTCGGCGCGGCGGTGGTCTTTGCGGCCGCCGATTGGCGCCTCCTGTTGCCGCTGGTCCTGTGGCTCATGGCCTACGGCGGCGCTCTCCTTTATTTCGTGCCGCGCATTAAGGAGCGTTCCACGGCCGCAGCCGAGGCGCGATCCATGCTGGTTGGGCGCATCGTCGACAGCTACACCAACATTCTCACCATCAAGCTGTTTGCCCACGCCGATCGCGAGGATGACTATGCGCGCGACGCGCTCGAGGATCAGATGGCGAAGTACCAGGCGTCGCTGCGCCTGCAGACATCGATGGAGCTCGTGCTCTATACGCTCAATGGCTTTCTGATGGTGTCTGCGACCGGTTTGGCCGTATGGCTGTGGAGCGAGGGCTTCGTCACGATCGGTGCCATCGCCGCCGTGGCCGGCCTGGTGCTGCGCATCATCGGCATGTCCGGGTGGATCCTGTGGGTGGTCGCCGGCATCTTCGAGAACATTGGCGTCGTGCAGGAGGGCATGGAGACCATCAGTCGCCCAAACCTTGTCGTCGACCGGTCCGACAGCCGGCCGCTCGTCGTGCGCGCCGGCGAAATCCGCTTTGAGAACGTGAGCTTCCACTATGGTCACACCGTGGAGGTCGGTGCGGGCAGGCGGGGTGGCGTCATCCACGACCTCTCCCTGTTGATCAGGGCCGGCGAGAAGGTGGGATTGGTTGGCCGCTCCGGCGCCGGCAAATCAACCCTGGTCAACCTGCTGCTGCGCTTCTACGACCTGGAGGCCGGACGCATCCTGATCGATGGCCAGGACATCGCACACGTCACCCAGGACAGCCTGAGGGCACAGATCGGCATGGTGACACAGGACACCTCCCTGTTGCACCGCTCCGTGCGCGACAACATCCTCTACGGCCGGCCGGGAGCAGGTGATGCAGCCGCCATTGCCGCCGCCAAAAAGGCGCAGGCCAACGAGTTCATCACCGGGCTTGAGGACATGAAGGGCCGCAAGAGCTACGCGGCACACGTTGGCGAGCGCGGGGTGAAGCTTTCCGGCGGTCAACGCCAGCGCGTGGCCATCGCCCGCGTGCTGTTGAAGGACGCGCCGATCCTCATCCTCGACGAGGCCACCAGCGCCCTCGACTCGGAGGTGGAGCAGGCGATCCAGGAGCAGCTCTATAACCTGATGGCCGACAAGACGGTGATCGCCATTGCCCATCGCCTCTCCACCATCGCCGCCATGGACCGGCTGGTGATCATGGACCGCGGCCGCATCGTCGAGCAGGGCTCGCACGAGGAGCTGATCCGTCACGGCGGGCTCTACGCCGACCTATGGGCACGCCAATCCGGCGGCTTCCTGGCCGAGCAGGTGGCGGCCGAGTGATCGACGGCCTCAGCGAGCAGGACGAGGAGGGTCAGCGCGGCGGCCGCACGCGGGACCGTTCGATCTGGCCTTGTCCTTCCCGCGCATCCTCGCGCAGCCCAATGCGGGCCATTAGGGAGCCTCGCCGACGGGCGAGGGCAACGCGGTGCCCAACTGCCGCAAGGCCTCCCCAAGCACCATCGCGGCCGCGACCGCCACATTGAGGGAGCGCAGGCCGGGTTGCATGACGATGCGCAAGCGCGCATCGGCAGCCCGGTGAACCGCGGGGGGAACGCCTGCGCTTTCGCGCCCAAGCAACAGCGTATCATCGCGCTCGAAGCCGAAGGCGGTATAGGCCACCTCGGCGTGGGTGGTGAGGAGAACCAGACGCGATCCGCGCGTCCGGCGCGCTGCCTCGAAGGCGGCAAACGTGGCGTGCCGCGCAATCTGGACGTGGCTCAGGTAGTCGAGGGCGGCCCGCCTCAGCGCACGATCGGTCATGTTGAACGCGGTCGGCCCGATGACATCCACACCCACGCCCAGACAGGCGGCCAAGCGCAGGATCGTCCCGGCGTTCTGCGGGATGTCGGGCTGATAGAGAGCAAGGCGCATGCGGGGGACAGGATAACCCTTGCACTTTTCCACGGCGAGACGCGGGCTGGGAGGCCCGTTCTGGGCGGCCAACGCATGCGCCAAATTGCCCTCCGCCCTCCCCGAGCCGCCGCCTTGTGCGCGATCTAGAAGAGTGCAAAAAGAACGCGCGTCAAAACGTCCTGTGGGGGAGCCGGCGGCCATCATCGACAATTCGTAGGCGTCCTGGCGGACCCTGGCTTCGCGGGATGCAAGCTGCGGCTCTTGATCGAACGGCAAGTTACGAGCCCCGGCGCCAGCTGACGGTCAACTCTCGGGGTCAGCTGTCGCCGGCCAGCTCTTCGGGGCCAGATCTTCGGGGCCAGCTCTTCGGGGCCAGATCTTCGGGGCCAGATCTTCGGGGACGGGTCCTCGGGGTCAGGTCCTAGGGGGTCGGGCTTCACGGGCCAGGTCAAAAAGGGATCCGGCGGGCGGAAATGTCGTCGCCGGCAACCAGGACGGGATACGCACATGCAAAGGGAGGCTGACTTGGCGTCTCACTCGGCGGAAGAGCCCACCCGCCGCGATTTCATCGTGATCGCGGCACAGGCTTTCGCGGGTGTCGGGGCGGCCTTGGCACTGTGGCCGTTTATCCATCAGATGAACCCCGACGCCTCCACCCAGGCGCTCGCCTCGACCGAGGTCGACCTATCCCCGGTCAAGGAGGGGCAGGCCATCACCGTCGTCTGGCGCGGAAAGCCCGTCTTCATCCGCAACCGAACCCCCGAGGAGATCAAGAAGGCGGTCGAGGTAAAAGTGTCCGACCTTTCCGACGGCAGCGCACGCAACGACGATCTACCGGATAGGGCACCGGCCACCGACGCCAATCGCACCAAGAAGGGCCACGAGAACTGGATCGTTCTTGTTGGCATCTGCACCCACCTGGGCTGCATCCCGAAAGGTCAGGGCTTGAACGACGCGCGAGGCGACTTCGGGGGCTGGTTTTGCCCCTGCCACGGCTCCCATTACGACACCGCGGGGCGCATTCGCAAAGGCCCGGCGCCGCGCAATCTTGAGGTGCCTCCTTACGGGTTTACCTCCGACACCAAGATCAAGATCGGCTGAGGGACCGCAAGCCAATGGCCAATCACGAATCCACGTATCGGCCGACCTCGAGCATCGGTAAATGGATGGACGCGCGCCTGCCGGTGGCGCGGATCATGCACGCTCAGTTCGTGGATTTCCCGACCCCTCGCAACATCAACTATTTGTGGACCACCGGCGGATTGCTCACCTTCTTTCTCGGCGTGCAAATCGCCACCGGCGTCGTGCTGGCCATGCACTATGCCCCCACGGCGGCCGACGCCTTCAACACCGTCGAGCACATTCGGCGCGATGTGAACTTCGGCTGGCTCATGCGCAATCTCCACGCGGTGGGCGCCTCCATGTTCTTTCTGGCCGTCTACATCCACATTGCCCGCGGGCTCTACTACGGGTCCTACAAGGCGCCGCGCGAGGTGTTGTGGATCATCGGTGTGGTCATCCTGCTGCTCATGATGGCCACCGCGTTCATGGGCTACTCACTGCCCTGGGGCCAGATGAGCTTTTGGGCGGTGACGGTGATCACCAACCTGTTCTCCTCAATCGACTCCATCGTTCCTGGACTGGGCACCCGCATCGTGCAGTGGCTCTGGGGCGGTTTTTCCGTGTCGGGTACCACCCTCACGCGCTTCTTCAGCCTGCACTACCTGCTGCCATTCGTGATCGCCGGTGCGGTGGGGCTGCACATCTGGGCCCTGCACGTGGCGGGCCAAAACAATCCGACGGGCCTCGAGATCAAGACGGCATCGGACTCGGTCCCCATGTCGCCCTTTGCCGTCATGAAGGATATCTTCGCGCTTTCGGTGTTCGGGCTGCTATTTGCCTGGTTCGTGTTTTTCCTCCCCGACTACCTGGGCCATCCGGACAACTACATCGAGGCGAACCCGCTCTCGACCCCTCCCCACATTGTCCCCGAGTGGTACTTCCTGCCCTATTACGCAATCTTGCGTGCGATCCCCAACAAGCTCATGGGCGTGATCGCCATGTTTTCGTCGATCCTGCTCCTCGTCTTCATACCCTGGCTCGACACTTCGCGCGTGCGCTCGGCCAAGTACCGCCCGATCTACAAGTGGTTCTTCTGGCTCTTCATCATCTCCGTCGTGGCGCTGGGCTACCTCGGATCCAAGCCACCAGAGGGCGCCTACGTGGTCTGGGCGCGCGTCTTCACGGCCTACTATTTCCTGCATTTCCTGGTGATCATGCCGATTGTCGGCGTAACTGAGAACCCCGCGCCATTGCCGCGCTCGATCACCGAGTCGGTGCTCGGCAAGGGCGCTGCGCCGGCGCGGGAAGCTGCGCCTTTAGGGCGATAGCCGGGGGGGAACCACATCATGACCGCGAAGTTCTGCGCGACGCTTGGCGCGGCTGTGCTAGTGACCGGCCTGGCCGCAGGGGCAAGCACGCTATGGGCGGCGGACGAGGAGACGCATATCGAGCGCCAACCTTGGACGTTCAGCGGCCTCTTCGGCAAGTTTGACGAAGCGCAACTGCAGCGCGGTTTCAAGGTCTATACCGAGGTTTGCCAGCGCTGCCACAGCATCAAGCGCCTCTATTTTCGCAACTTGGTGCAGCCGGGCGGACCGGCATTCTCTGAGGCGGCCATCAAGTCGCTCGCCGGCAACAACTACCAGGTGGACGACGCTCCCGATGAGCAGGGCAAGATCAACAAGCGCCCGGCCGTCCTGGCCGACAGCATTCCCCCGCCCTATCCCAACGAGCAGGCGGCGCGCTATGCCCAGAACGGCGCGCTGCCGCCCGACCTTTCGCTCATCGCCCGCGCGCGCGGCATCGACGCCGGAACACCCTTTTATCGGCTCCCCGACGCCATGTTGCGAGACATCCTGAGCGGCTACCAGGAGGCCGGGGCCGATTACATCTACGCCTATCTGCTGGGCTACGCGGACCCTCCGGCGGACATGAAGATGGCCGAGTTCATGAACTACAATACGGTTTTTCCGGGTCATCAGACCGCCATGCCCAACCCCTTCCTCGCCGGCGACGGTCTCGTCAAGTACGACGATGGGACGCCCGCGACGGTCGACAATTATGCTCGCGACGTTGTCGCCTTCCTGAGCTGGGCCGCCGACCCGACGCTGCAAGAGCGCAAGCGGCTGGGGCTCTTGGTGATTTTCTATCTTGTCATCACCGCCGTCCTGCTGGGCTTGGCCAAGCGGCGCATCTGGCGCGAGGTGCATTGAAAGGCCGTCCCCGGGGCCCGGCCTCGCGAGCCCCGGCCTGACGTGTCTCATTTCACCGTCGAGAACGATGTCGGCGTCAGCAGCATGCTCTTGACGTTGGCGACGATGGGTCCATCGCGCTCGCTCTCCGCGCGCGCCGAGATCCAGGCGGGGTCAGCCTGGAAAGCGGTCCATTTCTTCTCGCGCTCGGAGAGCGATTCCCAGGCGATGAGATAATGCAGGTCGTGGTTGCCGTCGCCGATCAGCACGGTCCAGAAGCCCGCGGGCTTGATGCCGTGCTTTTCCCAAATCTTGGTGGTGTGGTTCTCGAAGCGCTTGAGGAGGGCGGGCAGGCGGCCCGGCAGGCAGGTGTATAGGCGATATTCGTAGATCATGGCATCCTCCAAGAGTGAGCCCATGGGATCATGGGTTGCCCAGCTCCAAGGCACAAGGCGTTCGCGCAATCGCGTGGTGCTGAGCAGGCATTCGGGCGGCGGGGCTGCTCGCTGCGCCCTCATCGCCATGGCTTGAGGTTTTTCGGTCGATAGATGGCACCATCCATGGGCGAACCTCCTGGCCTGGAATTGGAGACCGAGCCAAAGCCCGGGGACATTCATCTCTTGGAGCAGCAGCTTTATGAGTTCAATGTCCAAACGACGGGGATTGCCGACGGCCAGCAGCTCGCCTCGTTTCTGCGGGACGCCGAAGGAAGGGTGCTCGGAGGGGTGTATGGCTGGACGTGGGGCGCCACCTGCTACGTTCGATATCTTTTCGTCCCCGTCCAGATGCGCAAGCGCGGACACGGAAGCCGCCTGATGGCAATCGTCGAGGCGGAAGCCTCGGCTCGCGGCTGCAAGCAGATCGTACTCGAGACGCACGATTTTCAGGCGCCCCAGTTCTATTGCAAGCAGGGCTTCGCAATAACGGGGCGGGTTTGCGACTACCCGTGCGGGCACCAGTACCTGACGCTGGTAAAGCGATTGCAATGCGCACGAGGCAAACAAGCGGCGCAGGGAGCACGCTTGCGCATTCGGCTGGCCTTGCCCGGCGAAGCAGCGTTGCTCAGTCGACTGTGCATGCGCTCCAAGTCCCACTGGGGCTATGATGCCCAGTTCCTCGAGCGCGCGTCTCGGTCACTGCAGATCGATTCTGCGGCGATCGATGCCGGCCGTGTGTTCGTTGCCATCGAAGCGGGCGGTGGCGTGCTGGGCGTAGCCGACTGCTGTGCGCTGCCCGAGCCCCACACATTCGATCTGTTGCACCTGTTCGTCGAGCCAAGCTCGCTGAGACGGGGTGTCGGGCGGGCGCTCTTTGAGGCCGCCTGCGGCTGGTGCGTTGCCCAAGGCGGCCGCAGCCTCCTCATCCAATCCGATCCCAACGCTGTCCTCTTTTATCAGCGCCTCGGCGCACGGCCGATCGGTGAGACCCCATCGGATGCCGTGCCCGATCGCATGCTGCCACTCCTCGAATTTCGGCTCGCCCGCTGAGGTACCCCGGGATCTGCGGGGGCTATGGCATATAGATCAGGATCTTCATCTTCAGCAGTTGCGGGAAGAAGAGTTGTAGCGTGTGCCCGAACACCCACAGGAGCGCCGTCAGCACGATCAGGGCGGGGATGGCGGCAAACACGGCGCGGATGAAGAACATTGCGAGCTTGGCAAAGGGCAAGTCGATGTCGACAACGCTCGCCGCCGGCGCCGGCAGCGCGAATGCGGGGGTGACGTCGTGATCGAGTGCCGGCGCTGGGGCCGCTTGCCGCTCACGCGCCTGCCGCTCGCGCGCCTCGCGCTCCCGCCGGATGGTGCGCGGCAGATCGTCGTCGGCGGTCATCGCAAACATCGGTTCGGGCATGGCCGAGCGACTCCTTGAGATCCTTGAGATGCATGCACCCTTCGGGCACGATTGAGCTCACAAGGGGCGCTGTAGGCCCTTGCTTGGGGCGTTGCCCGCACCGACACCTTGTGCTGAGCTGCAACATGTGGGAGCAATTTGGCGGTTTCGGGGATTGCCCAGTTATCCCTGCCATCATGAAGTTACTGGGGCGTGAACGGAGGCAATGTGTCGGCGTCCCCCGTGATCCCGCCGGCCCCGCAACGGATGTCGGCTCGCTTTGCCGATGCCACTCGAGCGCGAGAGGCTGCGCTCGCCTTCGATCTGCAGCGGCTGCCGCCAGAGTATTACGTCAATCCCTACCCCACCTATCACGCGCTGCGCGAGTATTCGCCCGTACATCGCTTGCCCGATGGAGGCTATTTCGTCTCTCGCTATGCCGATTGCGTCGCCCTCTACAAGGACACCTCCGCCTTCTCTTCTGACAAGAAGCGCGAGTTCGCGCCCAAATATGGCGAGGGCCTGCTCTATGAGCACCACACGACGAGCCTTGTCTTCAATGACCCGCCCCTACACACCCGGGTGCGCCGGATCATCGCCGGGGCCTTCACACCGCGCGCCATTGCCGACATGGAAGTCCCGGTCACCCAGTTGGTCGATGGCCTCATCGCGGTCATGGCCAACAAGGGCAGCGCCGACCTGATTGCCGACTTCGCCGCCGCGGTGCCGGTCGAGGTGATCGGCAACTTGTTGGGCGTGCCGCGCAATGAGCGCGGCCCCTTGCGCGCCTGGTCACTTGCCATTCTGGGCGCGCTTGAGCCGGTGCTCAGCGACGCCCAGCGCGAACAGGGCGAAGAGGCCGTCGCCGGCTTCCTGAATTACCTCGTCAGCCTCGTTGCCGAGCGCCGCGCGCATCCGGGGGATCCTGCCCGCGATGTGCTGACCCGGTTGATCGAGGGCGAAAGCGACGGGGATCGCCTTTCCGAGGCGGAGCTCTTGCACAACGTCATTTTCATCCTCAACGCCGGCCACGAAACCACGACCAACCTGATCGGCAACGGGCTCTTTGCGCTGCTCGAGTGGCCCGAAGAAAGGGCGCGCCTGTTGGCGGGGCCCACGCTCATGCGTCCTGCGGTGGAAGAATTGCTGCGCTTTGAGAGCTCCAACCAACTCGGCAACCGCGTGACCAGGCGCCCGGTCGAGCTCGGCGGCGTAGCAATGTCCGCGGGCACGTTTGTGACGATCGGCATAGGCGCGGCCAATCGCGATCCCGCCGAGTTCCCCGATCCTGACCGATTGGATATCGCGCGTGAACCCAACCCGCACCTGGCTTTCGGCTCGGGCGCCCATGTCTGCGCTGGGCTCAACGTTGCGCGCCTTGAGGGTCGCATCGCCATCGGCCGGTTTCTGGCGCGCTTGCCGGCCTATCGGCTCGATGGTGAGCCCGTGCGCGGCGGCCGCGCGCGCTTCCGCGGCTTTCTTTCGATCCCTGTCACCCTTGCGTGAACGCTGAGAAGGCTGAGCCGATCACACGCGCACCCAGCCGTTGCCCGTGAGCTGTTCCTGCGGCTGGAAGCGTTTCTTGTAGCTCATCTTGGGTGAGCCCTGGATCCAGTAGCCGAGATAGAGATAGGGCACTCCGAGGCGGCGCGCGTAGGCAATGTGCTCCAGGATCATGTAGGTGCCGAGCCCGCGTCGAAAGGCTTCCGGCTCGTAGAAGCTGTAGACCATCGAGATGCCGTCCGAGAGGCGGTCGCACAGGGCAACAGCCAGCAACCGCTGTTGCTTGTCACCATGGGATGGCATCAATGGATTGGGTCTTGGACGATACTCCGTCACAAATGTGTCGATGATGCTGTCTTCCACCATCATGGCGTAGTCGAGCACGGTCATGTCGGCCATGCCGCCATCGGCGTGGCGCGCGTCGATGTAGGCGCGAAACAGCGAGTACTGCTCTGACGTAGGTGTCGCCTGCAGCCGACGGGCGACGAGGTCACCATTGGTCTCAAGCGTGCGGCGCAGCGATCGCGTGGGCTCGAATTCGGAGACGACCACGCGCACCGACACGCACGCCTGGCAACCCTCGCAATAGGGCATGTAGGCGATGTTCTGGCTGCGGCGGAAGCCGCCCTTCAGCAGATTGTCGATGAGCGCCGGCGGCTTGTCGTGCGTGAGATGGGTGAAGAGTTTGCGCTCCAGACGACCTGCCAAGTAGGGGCAGGGCTGGGGCGCTGTGACATAGAACTCCGGAAAATGCTTCTGTTGCTCGCTCATTCGGCCTCACGCCCGCACGGTGGGGCAATGATAGGTGAGGCCCTGCTGGCCAAGCAAGTGGGACGGAGGGGCGCACGGGCTTGGGCGCATGCAACTTGGGGGGTAGACGCCAGCGACCCGGAGCCTGCCGACCCTCGCACGCCCGATAGCGGCTCGCCACCGCGAGCAGCTCTGAGCCTTGGGGCGTGCGCCAGACCGCGCGCTCGCCATCGCCGACCCAGGGGGGTATGCTTCGCGGAGCCAATCGGCCAGGGCCCGCTCCGATCTGATCCTATCCGCGGGGGGTGCGCGGTTGCCACCCACGGGTTTCGGCAGGGCAATCCTCTGTGGGAGCGCAGCGTCCATGGCGGTCAAGCGGATCAATCGCGCGATTGAACTCCTGGAACAGGACCAAGCAGTCTACTACACAGGGGCGCACACCGGCCACGTGCTGACGCACGCGCAGGGCAAGGAAGACGCGCCGACCTGGGCCGATTACATCAATATCGGCATGGAGCACGGCGCATTCGACATGGCAGGTCTTGCCGAATACATGCGCGGGCTTGTCGACGGCGGGCCGACGCGCTCCGGCCACCGCGCCCCTGCCGTGATCGTCGAGCTGCCGGGGCGCGGCACCGACCCGGCGACCGTTGCAGCCAACAGCTGGCAAGTGCGGCAGATCTTGGCGCGCGGGGTGCACGGGCTCCTTCTGTGTCAAGCCGAGTCGCCCGCTGCAGTGCGCGCCTTCGTGGAGGCCGCCCGTTATCCCCAACACGCCGGCGGTGTCGATCCGGCTCTGCCCTCCCCGCTCGAGCGTATGCGGGGCGCGACGGCGCCTGCGCCCGGCTGCCGCGTTCTCGGTGTCGGCACGCGCGGTCTGGGCTCGGAGGCGACGGCGGCGGCCGTGTGGGGCCTCTCACGTGAGGAGTACATGGAGCGCAGCGATCCCTGGCCGCTCAACCCACGGGGTGAACTGCTGCTCGGCCTCAAGATCGAAAGTCCCGAGGGCGTGGCGCGATGCGAGGAGATCCTCGCGGTGCCAGGCATCGGTTTTGCGGAGATGGGCCCCGGGGATCTCGGACTGTCGCTCGGCTATCTCAACGTGCCGCGCAATCCCTATCCCCCGGAGATGAAGGCGGCGCGAGACCGCGTATTTGCGGCCTGCCGCAGCAATCACATCGCCTTTCTAGAGGTGTGCACGCCGGCCGACATCAGGGGCCGGCTCGACGAGGGCGTGCGCGTGATCGCCGGTCACACACAGGAGACGGCCGCGATCGGCCGCGCGCACCAGAAGCGGGCCATGCCGGTATAGGCCCGTTCGCTCCGGCGCGCGTCGCGGCGCAATTTTTCCCACGGAGCGTGGTGCCAGGCGGCGCTGGAGATGACCCGTCGCCTCACCCCCGCGGCTGAGGGTTGGCCGCGAGGCCTTTGGGTCTGCCGACGATGGTGACGATGAGGTCCCGGCCCTCGAACAAGCGCTTGGCTGCGCGCTTGGTATCGGCGAGGGTCACCGCCTCGATCTCGGCGTTGCGGCGGTCGACGTAACCGGGATCGAGGCCCTCCTGCCAGAACCACAGCAGCTGGTTGGCGATCTTGGCATTGCTGTCGAAGCGCAGCGCGAAGGAGCCCGTGAGGTAGTCCTTGGCATCGCGCAGTTCCTTCTCGGTCGGCCCTTCCGCAGCGATGCGCTTGATTTCGGCGCGGATCACGTCCAGCGAGTTGGCGATCTCCTCGTTCTTGGTGGCCACGCCACCGGAGAACACGCAGGTTTGCGTGTAGGGTTGGATGTTGGTGTGGACCGAATAGGCAAGCCCGCGCTTCTCGCGCACCTCCTCCCAGAGCCGTGAGGACATGACGCCGCCGCCGAGGACGGTATTGAGCACGAAGGCGGGGATGAAGTCCTTGTCCGAGCGCGGAAACGCCGGAAGGCCGAAACGGGCCACCGACTGCGGGACCGCCATCTCGATCACCTTGACCTTGTCGGTGGCAGCCGGCTCGATGGGTACCACGGGCGTCAGCTGCGCCTTGGCCGGCAATTGGCCGAACAAGGTATCGAGCACGCCGCCGAGTGTCGCGGCATCGATATCGCCCACCACCACGACGCGCAGGTTGTCCCTGGCGAAGGTGCGCGCCCAATAATCGCGCAGGTCATCGCGCGTCATTTTCTGGATCGTAGCCTGCGTTCCGATGGTGGGACGCCCATAAGGATGGCCACGAAATGCCAGTGCGTTCCACTGTTCGACGGCGACGCGATCGGGATCGCGTGCGGCGTAGGCAAGGCCTGCCAACAGCTGACCGCGCACGCGTTCGACGGCATCCCCATCAAAGCGCGGTTTGCTGAGCGCCAGCGCCAAGAGCGCGACCGCCGCATCCCGGTTCTCCGACAGCGTTTCCAGGCTGCCGTAGAAGGCGTCGCGAGCGTCATCGAAGCTCATGCGCATGGCGATCTCTTCCA